>Ga0326727_10014424_pt1 | contig 17236 bp, 11 predicted proteins | sample MB2enrmetagenome_FD_207643 | JGI IMG/M metagenome (GOLD analysis project Ga0326727, IMG submission 207643) | Lab enriched peat soil microbial communities from McLean, Ithaca, NY, United States - MB29MY | ecosystem: Environmental > Terrestrial > Soil > Wetlands > Peat | place: USA: New York...
GCGCAACTCAACCATGTGGTCGGACATCCCAGGCCCAATTGACGATGGAATGTCGAAGAGAGATTTGGGCGTGGGTTTGCCCGGTGTCTCGCAATTCGGAGTCTCGCATCCACGCAAGATATCTTGAAGCTCCTGGAGTTGAGGACGATACGCTTCCAACAATCCCTGTGGGTTGTCGCCGATGCGACCGGCGATAGCCGCCGTGGCCAGCTCCTTGTCCGGATGCCCAATTCCAGCCGCCAACGCATGAAAGAGCGGGTCTTCTGTTCCCTCCGGAAGCGCCCTGACCTGAATGTCGCAACCTGGAGCTAATCCTGCCGCAAGTGCTTTGCCGGTCTCGCGTGTGCGCTGATCGGAGTCGGCAACGATGCGTATGTGCTGGGCGTCGCCACAACCGGCAGGCGCGAGCAAACCCTGCGCTGCAAGTTGTTCACGGTCGTATGCGCCGAACAGAGTCATGAGCTTTGCGCCATGCTCGGTCAAATAGCCCGAAGGGACTTTCCACTTCGGCCACGGCTCTGCGGAGTATTGATTCAACTGATCGAGCTTGCCCGTAGGCGAACGGACTCCGTGTCGGCTGACGATGACCACGAACTTGAGCTCGTCCGCGCTCACCGCCGTGTTCTTTGACGACACATCTATCTGCGTTTGTGCTTGCAGTGCGCACGCTGCGCTTACCGAAAGGCAGAGGGCGATGCGGAGAAAGCGGCCAGGACGTTGAAGATTCATTGCTTTCCTTGAGTCGAGCCAGTTGAATAGACTCGAATTTCGGCTGGGTGAATGCCTGCTCCTGGGACAGCCACATAAAGCAGATTCTGCATTGGAACAAACAATCCAGTTTTTGCCCCGGGAGCAGTGTGCAGAACTCCGAGCGCGTGCAGAGCTTTCGATTCGTCGACCTGGAACGTATCCACTTCGCCCGCGCCGCTAATTAAATAAACACGACGCAGCGTCGGATCGTAGAAGAGATCGTCGGCGCCCTCTCCTGTTGGAGCACGAGAAAGCTCCGCCCCGGAAACAGCATCGAGCGCAAGCAGCGTTGCAGGCGTTCTGCACGCGATGTAGAGCGTGCTGCGCGTGCCATCGTAGGCAATGGGAACATTGTCGGCCGCGCCGGTCAACTTCCAGTGCGCGGCGATCGAGTTGGTTGCGCCGTCAATCAGCGCAACCTCGCTAGAATCGGCGATGTTGGCAAATATCCGGCGGCCGGACGCGTCCAGATCGAGTGCCTCGGGATGCGCAGCAACTGGAAGATTGGCAACCATGGTGAAGGTGGCCGTGTCGATGACAGCAACTTTGCCGGGAGCTGCCGCGGTGGCGTCGCCGTGCCCAACGTACAGAAGGTGATGTGCATCGTCAGAGACCATGTCGTCGGCATCGTTTGAGAGCTTGATGGCGCCGGCGAGTTTGAGCGGGGCGCCTTTGTAGACCCTGAGTTCGGCGAGGGAACCGTCGGCGATATAAAGGCATCCGGTCGACTCGACCCAGGCCAGGCCATGCGGCTTGCCTAGGCCGGCGATACTTTGTTCGACTTTGCCGGTCTTGAGATCGATGACTTCAACGGAGTGGTTACCGGTTGCGGCGGCGAACAAGCGCTCTCCTGCCAGATCGATGGCGAAGTGGTCGAATTTGCCGCTGACACCGGGCAGCGGGATGGTCTGCTTCAGCGTAAGAGGAGCTGAGGTTTGGGAGACGGCCGCAAGGGAGCATCCCAGAAGAACGATCAAGGGAAAAACGCGCATTTGATTTTCCTTGGAAGATGAACTGGATGTGCGGGCGTCGCAGCCGTGCCGCAACGCCCGCCTAGTGGTTTTACTTTTCAATCGCCGAGGTCCAGCGCAGGGTTGCGGAGTAAGTGGGCTTGTAATACTCGCGCTGCGTCATGTACTGCTGGCTGCCGTTGTAGAAGCCGAACACCTCGTTGGTCAGATTCAGGCCTTCCACCTGAAGCTGCAGCCCGCGATAAATGCGAACGCCCATCTGCGCGTCGACCTGAAGGTGCGGGTAGAAGTAGTTATCGCCGCAGGGTCCGTTGATGGGTCCGTTGAGCGGGGCGGTGGAACTGGTGGTGTTGGTGTTGCCGCATACCCCTTGCAGCGTGTTGGTGTTCACCGGATTTGAGAAGTACTGGTATGTGTCGATGTTGGCGGCATTGTAAGAAATCCCCAGATGGGCCGAGTAACGCTTCAAGTCGTAGGAAGGCTCGATGTTGAAGGCGTGGGGCGCCGTGCCTACCAGCGCGGGTGAGTCGGTGCGGTCGGGGAGTCCGTTGATTTGCGAGTGGTTGAAGGAGTAGTTTGCCGACATACCCAAGCCACGCAGGCCGCCCGGCAGATTGGGGAAGCGCTGCTGCCAGCCAACCTCGAAGCCGAGGACACTGGCGCTGGACCCGTTGATATTCTGAGTGGCCAAAAGACCGCCTGTGAATCCTTCGGCTGTCGCCACCACCGCGCAGGCTCCGGTGCACGGGACGTTGGAGGCGACGATCGGGTTGGTCAACTGTTTGTAAAAGAAGCTGGCCTGGATCAGACCGAAGGGCTTCAACTGCTGTTCGAGCAGAAGGTCGTAGTTGTTGGCGTGCGTGGGCAGCTCCTTCGGATTGCCGATGGTGGCCACGACGTTGGAGCTGGAACTATCCCCGCCCACCGTTAGATAGGGAACAAGGTCGTACTGATTGGGCCGCGAGATGCCGCGCGCGTAGACGGCGCGAATCGCCGTTTCGGACGTCAGGGCAAAACGCGCCTGGACGCTGGGCAGCGGATCGATGTAGTCGAGAGTCGTCGACTCCGCTGTAGTTCCGATCCAGTTTCCCTTGTTGTCGATGCCGTCGCCGTTAGGGCCGGCGACCGGGTTCACCACGTTGCCCAGACCGTATTCGTGCGTTGCTTCCAAACGAAGGCCAGCCTGCAGGCGCAAATGGTCCAGATTGAAAGTGTTCATGATGTAACCGGCGGTGACGCGCTCGATCAGGTCGAAGTTGGCGGGGTCGGACCCGCTCCGGGTGGCGTTAATGTCGAGCGGCATATACGACGGGTTGGCCCCCACGTATTGGTCGACTCTGTAGTGGTCGGTGGTCGGCCCCATGTAGTAGCGGCCGCCGTAGTAGTGCGGATCCATGAAGCCGCTTTGGAACAAGGACGCGGTCATGCCGACAGACGGCGTGACGCAGTTGGCGCCGGGGTCGCCCGGGTATTCGCCCGGGACGCCATTCTCTGTGCTTTGCACGCCGGGATACGTCGGGCAGTAGTCAAAGGTCGGCGTATAGGCATCCTGGAATTTGTGGGCGCTGCGGAACTCGCCGCCGAACTCGAGCGTGGCCGAGTGCGTGCCGATGTGATAGTTGAGACCCATCGCGCCCCAGGGCTGCAGGTTGAGTTGCACGCCCTGGCCGGTGGTCGTGTTGTATTGATCGCCTGTGTAGTTGGCGAGGTTGAAGATGTTGTCGGCCTCGTCGGTGGTGTTTGGCGTCATGCAGGCCGGGGACCATGCGGGCAGGTGGGGGTCGCCGTGCTGCAGCCCGGCGTAGTTGCAGTTGTTCGAAGCCCAGTTCTTCAGAGCCTTGTTGGGCTTGAAGTCCATGCCGGGATTGCCGCCGGCGCCCAACTCGCGCGAGCGGGAGACGGCCGTGCCCCAGGTGACCCATGTGTTGCCGAAAATGTGGTTGCCTCCGAGCGAGAGGCTGCCGATGGCGAAATCCGGACGCCGGACCGAGTACTTGAATTTCGGCTTGTCCAGGGTATTCACGGTATAGGTCCACTTGTCGCCCCAGTCCTTGAAGTCGGAGAGGATGAAGTGGGCAGCCAGGCTGGAATGGTCGTTGAGCTTGTAGTCGGCGCCCATCGAACCGCCCCAGCGCAGGCGCTGATGGCGATACTCGCGCAGGTCGATGCCGTCGTAATAGGGCGCCGTGCTGGTGATATTGCTGGCGTTAAGGTCCGGAGCCGGTTCGATGTCGTTGTAACCGCGGCCGTTGTAATCGTAGCCCGCGCTCATCAGCACGCCCCAGCGGTGGGTGGCGCCGAAGCGCTTGCCCAGGGTGGTGTCCACCTGGCCCATGTAGCGGTCGTTTTCGATTGGCGACATGCCCAGCGTCGAACTGAAGTTGAATGTGGGCGATTCGCCGGCCATCTTGGTAACCATATTGACCGAGCCGCCGATACCATCCGCGTCCTGATTGGCGGAAAGTGTCTTGTTCAGCTCGATCGAACGGACCATGTCGGCGGGAATGGTGGCCAGCAGCACCTGGCGCACGCTCGACTCCGGTGACGGAATGGTCACGCCGTCGATGGTGGTGTTGGTCAGGCGCGGATCGAGGCCGCGAACCTGGACGTAGACGGCCTCACCTTCGTCGCGCTGCACGGTCACGCCCGGCAAGCGGCCAATTGCATCCGCAACATTGGCGTTGGGCAGCGCAAGGATCTGAGCCTCAGGCATCACCTGCAAAATATTGGGCGCGGTAATCTCTTCGTTGATCGCCTGCACCATATCTTGTCCGCTCTCCGCCGTGACCACCACCTGGTCGCTACCCGAAGCCACCGTCATTGGCAGGTCCAGGTGAACCGTTTGCCCGCCTGCCACCGTGACGCTCTTGGAGGTGTCGGTGAACCCGACGCTGGTGACCTTCAGCGTGTACGAACCTGCCGGGACACCTGGAAGCACGAACTCACCGAGACTGTCGGAGACAGCGGACAGGTCGGACGGCGTAAGCTGAATTGAGGCATGTTGGATTACGGCGCCGGTTGTGTCGGTAACGCGACCCGTGATCGTGCCCTTGGTTGACTGGCCCAGTCCCGTGTGCGCGGCAATCAGCAGCAACAAGATGGATAAAAATGACAAGCCCCTCATGAAAATCTCCTCGCGCAGCCGGAAATCCTGTTGGTGCCTGGACCCATCGTCTCCGGCTGGCTACAACGTGAACCTTATCGCGCTTTGTTAATGCCTTGTTAACGTTGCGGTGAATATTCTCTAAGGTTGACGACATCTGTGGATTGCGTCACAAAACGCATGTAAGAATTCTCTAAGGTTCGGCCAATTGGTGTCGCATCTCACCAACCTGTGTTGCAATGAGGCTACCGGATATGTGCGCACGATTGGCAACGAGCTACCGCGCCAGGGAGATAGCGGGATGCGTATCCTGGTGATAGAAGATGAATTGCGCATGTTGGAGCTATTGCGCCAGGGGCTCTATGAGTCCGGCTTCACGGTGATGACCGCGGCCGACGGCGAGGCAGGTCTGGGTATTGCCATGAACTACGATTTCGATGCCATTGTGCTGGACATCGGCCTGCCGAAGCGCGACGGCTTCGAGGTGGCGCGCACACTGCGGGAGCGCAAGCGAAACACGCCGTTGTTGATGCTGACGGCGCGCGATGCCGAGGATGACATCATTCGCGGCCTCGACCTGGGCGCGGATGACTACATGACCAAGCCGTTTTCTTTCCCCGAACTGGTCGCGCGGCTGCAATCGATCACGCGCCCTCTCCGCGAGGAAGGGAGCGGTCGGATCGAAGCTGGCGAACTGGTTGTGGACACAGTGCGCCACCAGGCAGCGCGCGGCCAGGTTGCATTGGATTTGACCCGTACGGAGTTCGCCCTGCTTACATGCCTGGCGCGCAGCTCCGGCCAATGCGTCTCGCGGTCCGCGCTGATGGAATGTGTTTGGGGACCGAATCCTGAGGTAGGAGCAGGCGCCCTGGATGTGCTGGTGAACGCGCTGCGGAGCAAAGTCGACGCACCGTTCCCGCGCAAGCTGATCGGCACCGTGCGCGGTCGAGGCTATATGCTCAAGATTGAACCCAAGGCGTCCGGGGGCCGGCAACCATGAAAACACTGCCAATTCGTATCCGGCTCTCGTTGTGGTATTTTGCCATGTTCGCCTCGGCCGCGGTGCTGTTGAGCGCGGCCAGCCTTTGGATGCTCCATCGCAGCGTTTACACCACCGAGTATCACGATCTGCAGGAGCGCGCCGAAGATGTGCAACTGGTGCTGGAGCATGAGAACCCCGCTCAAAGCCTCGACGCGTTGCAGCGCGACTTCGCCGGAATCTACAACATCAAGGACGACGGCAAGTGGCTCCAGGTGCGAGACCAGGACGGCAACTGGATCTTTCGTTCCAAGCGCATGATCGCGGAAAATCCGGATCTCCCGTCGCCGGACCTGCTGCCCGCGCAGGGAGTACTGGCGGACTTTCATCAGGGCACGCGCTACGTTCACGTTCTTGCGTATCCGATCGTGGTGCGCGGCAAGCGCTACTCGGTGCAAACCGGCATCGCGCTCAATAAGTCGATGGTATTGCTCACCGCGTTTCGCGCCGATCTGCTGCTGTTGACGCCAGTGGTCATTCTGCTGGCTGCATTCGGCGGCCACATGATGAGCCGCAAGGCGCTTCAGCCGGTGGCTGCTCTGGCCGTGCAGGCGCGAAGGATCAACGACAGAAATCTCGATACACGCCTGCCGGTGCCCAATACCAACGATGAGATTTCAGACCTTTCCAAAACGCTGAACCAGATGCTGGAGCGCATCGACAACGCCTTTGCAAGCGTGCGCGCCTTTACCGGCAATGCTTCCCACGAGTTGCGCACGCCCATCTCGCTGCTGCGCACTGAGATCGAGGTGGCGCTTTATCGTCTCCGCGATGCAGAGGAATACCGCGAGACTCTGGTGCGCCTGCACGAGGAAATAGTGCGCATGACCAGCCTGGTCGAGAATCTGTTGTCGCTGGCGCGTGCCGATGGCGGTGCAGAGGCCGTGAGCCTTGCGCCGGTCAAAATCGCCACCTTATTCGATCGGGTCGATCGGACCTGGAAGGTCGCCATGCAGCGTGCCATGCTCGACTTTCGCATCGAGGCCTCGGGCGAAGACCTCATCCTGCTGTGCGACCCGAACGGGATCCAGCGACTTTTGTCGATTCTGCTAGAGAATTCAACCAAGTACACACCTCCGGGAGGGTCCGTCACATTGAGAGCCACGGGCGAGGAAACCCGCGTGGTCCTTGCCGTGCGCGACTCCGGCATCGGCATTTCCGCCGAGGACCAGCCGCGCATCTTCGACCGCTTCTATCGTTCCGCCCAACCCAGCGAACTGGCACCGCGTGGCTCCGGCCTTGGGCTGGCCCTGGCAAAATGGATCGCCGAGCGGCATGGAACCCAGTTGACGGTTGAGAGCCGCTTGGGTCAGGGTAGCTGTTTTTCCTTCTCACTCCGGACGTCACTTTCGCCCCACAACGCTGTCGGAGATCCCCAAGCTGCTTTCGGAGCCGCGTCAATGTCACCATCGGCTCACCAAGATTGACCAGGATCACACCAGACTAGGTCCCCGAAATTCATGGAATGATTCCGGCGTCTGCGGCGCCGCAAATGGGAGGTCTTATCCTGAATCTACCAAGCAGAATATGTGCTAGCGACCGATAAGCATCGTGAAGCCGTGAGGAATTCTGGCCTTACGCCATTTCTCCGAGGCACGAACCGAGCGCCTGGAAGGCAGTTTTCGGAGCTTCGGGCGATTGACTGCCAATTCGGACAGATCTCATTTCTCGATTTCGATTGCCGCGCAAACTCTAGCGTTCAGTGAGGCGGATCACAAGGTTCTGTTCAAATAGACGAACCTCCGCTCAGGTTGAATTAACTTCCCACAAACCCAGACGTAGCATGACGTGCAAGTAGCCACACCATCCGCAGCCATCAGGCAAGTTGTCGCCCATTACCGCGTCATCAACAGGATCGGCGGCGGCGGTATGGGTGTGGCGTATGAGGCTGAGGACCTCAAACTCGGCCGTCATGTGGCGCTGAAGTTCTTACCCAACGAACTCGCCCGCGATGCACAGGCTCTCAGTCGCTTCCGGCGCGAAGCCAAAGCCGCGTCCTCTCTGAACCATCTAAGCTCGGATACCTTGCTCCTTGCACTGCGATAGGATCGAGCGCACCCATAGGACGACCCAGTCAATGACGGCAGAGTGTAGCAACCCCATTTCGGGCCAACCAGTCTTGGCCACCCCCTTCCCGAGGTTGATTGGATGACCGCCTACGCGTCAACTTCGGCGGGTCTATTGCGGTCGATGGTGAGCTCGGCGGTCCCCACTGCCTGGTCATCATGGGCTCGTACCCGAAATGGCCTGCAGCCCCGTGACAAAAGGCTGGAAACGACATTTGAACCGTTCGATTCAAGAACGAGTCAACTCCGCGCCGCGATCCTGTCAAAACATCCTTTGTCTTGCAGGGGACGCATTGTCGTGCAAAACAGGGGGAAGAAACAGAATTGGTGCGACAATTGCGATCAAAAGCGACAAGAGAGAATCGAGCTAAAATACTTATTATCTGTATCTTATCAATTGAATCAAACAGATGCGAAAATGTATGGCGGAGAGGGAGGGATTCGAACCCCCGATAGCCTTACGACTATGCCTGATTTCGAGTCAGGTGCATTCAACCGGGCTCTGCCACCTCTCCGTCTCTATGTCTCGTCGATTTCGCTCAGGTTGCGCCCCAGGTTCGGGCCCAATTTGAAATTGCCAGGAGCGTTTCCTTTCCGGCCTAAGCGGCGAGCTAATCTCCCTATGCCGATAATGGCCCTGACGGAGGCTGTCGGCACCGCATTGCACCAGGTATCCAGTACCTGGCAGCATTGCGTTCGCGTCCGGGTCGAATCAAATCCAGTTTACTGGCAAAGCCACGCCTGGACAAGGGCGGATCCGTCCGGTTGCGGGCGGGTTCCGCTCCTTTTTGGCAACTCAAGGTGGGACTCCCCAAGGGACCGGGCGCGATTACGGCGAATTGAAGGCCGAAGGGCTTCCGATTGAGGTTCCCTTAGGATGCTCGACGTGATCACAGATCCCATGCGGCTCACGAATGCAGGAAATTGAGTGCAACAGCCACGGTGATAGGTTTGCAGTGGCAATTCGGAAGGATTCCGGGCATGAGAAGGTGAGCGCTTATGCGCCTTCGAAGAGCAAGAACGACGGGCTGGCTCGATGGGGAATTCAGTCAAGCCGTGCCACCGGATAACCGCTTGACCGAGATTAGCATCCTTGATTTGCAGATTCCCAAAAAACAGGCGATAGTACGTGCTTGCATCTGACAGGAATAGATTACTTTAGTAACGTTATATTAATACCATGCTGTGTGCATTTCCTGTTAAATCTGGAAGATTGACGCTGTCTGTCGTATTATGTCGTATGTTGGCACTTTCAAAAGAATAAGCATCGGCTTACTCTCTTTCTTAGGCCGAACCTGACCACAAATTCCCCGCATCAGGGTGTTTACGGTTGGGGCATTTCGATGGGTACACTCTTGAAGTGTATGCGGCACGACCCAACGTCGTAATCCATTCTCTGCATCTCTTCGGCCATTCTTGGCTCTCATGAAGGACTGAGAAATGGGCTTAGCCTGGAACGGGGTTGCTAAGTCAGCATGGCGAAGCCTTGTGCAGGCGAGGCTGAAAGGGCATCGGGACACCACAGGTATCGCGTTTTGAGCGGCAATTGCACTGCATTGCTCACGGGGATGCCAAGAGGCGTGTGAGGAGTATCCTTTGAGTTTTCAAAACCTTGTTCAACCAGCTGAGGCGAAGTACTCGCTCAATTCGGAAGTCGATGCCGTGGTCGAACGCAGGTGGTACGCAACCTTCACCCTCCCGCAAAACGAAAAATCGGTTGTCAGGCAACTGGATTTGCGCGATATCGAGTCGTTTCTTCCCACTTATGAGACCGTCCGGGTCTGGAAGAACAGGCAACGCATGAAAGTCGTCCTGCCGCTGTTTCCCACCTACCTGTTTGTCCGCATCGATCGCGCGGAAAGAGGCAAGGTTCTCCAATGCCCCGGTGTGCTGCAGATCGTCGGCAACACGCGAGAGCCGCTTCCGCTTCCGGATTCGGAAGTCGAACTTCTGCGCTCAGGGTTTTGCCGGCAAAGGATCGAACCTTATCGCGAACTTGTCCTGGGCGAGAAGGTCCGGATAAAGAGCGGCATCATGCAAGGCGTGCAAGGCACTCTGGTACGGAGAAGCAGCAGCCTGCGTTTCGTACTGACGATCGAATTGATCAATCAACACGCCGCCATCGAGGTCAACGCGGAAGATATCGAACCCGTCGCCGATTGACTTTGGTGCGGATTCCGCCCGCTTCTCGATTCCGCCTCCTCTCTAACGCACCACGTCATTCCGCCCGTTAGCTCAAGATGCCATCCCCTCGGTGCGGCCTTGCGCCGCACCAAGCCAACAGTGGCCAGCCATGGCTTCGCCGCTGCCTGGCGCCCCCTCCATTGATTAGCGCGCAACGAGTGTGATGAATGCCTATAGTGCCTAAGAACTCGGAGCGAACAGATAAAATTGTGCAGGCCGCTGCGCAACTGTTTGCACGTCAGGGATACCACGGGACAAGCACGCGTGAGATTGCCCGTCTGGCCGACGTGAGCGAAAACACGCTTTTCCGCCACTTCGACCACAAGGAGGACCTATTCTGGTCGGCCCTCCGCTCGCGGTCGAATGGGCTGAAGATGCGGCGCGACCTGCTCGATGGCATTGCGGGGTGCGATGAGCCGGAGGTGGTTCTGCCCAAAATCATCGATCAACTCGTGGATACGGTAATCTTTAAGCCTGAATTGGTGCGCCTGATTGCGGTTGCGTTTCTTGAACTGCACTGGAAGACGGAGGCGTTTTGTCAGGAGTATCTCTCGCCGATCTTTTCGGCCATCAGCCACTATGTCGAAATGAACATTGAAAACGAAAAGGTCCGTCGGTTGGACCCCACCATGGTGACCACGGCATTGGTCACCACGGTGATGGCGCATGCGGAAATCGCCAGGCTGATCGATGGCGGTAAGCTTACCTACCCCGGCAGCCGTGAAGCGGCCAGCGCATACACAAAATTCTGGCTGGATGTGCTCGCTCCGCGGCCCGCAGTCTCGCCGCAGACGCTGTCAAGGAACAATAGTAAGGAGTCTCGACCCTGAATTGAGGGCAATTCCGCCCGGATTTGTCTTACACTAGATGTTCCGCAGGAAGTTTATCTTACTCATCAGCAACTGCACCCGAAACCAGGAGATGCATATGTCCTCCAGTTCGCTGCCTGCCCGACGCCCCAGCATGAGACGCATAGGTCGCCGGCTCCTGGCATATTTCAAGAACCTGGCGGTATTTGCCTTGTCTGCCGTTCTCGCCTTCGAGTTGCGTTTCGATGGGGCGGTGCCTGGCAAATATCTCTACCCGATGGCGGTCGCCCTGTGCATCTGGGCGGCGGCCAAGACCGCAGCATTTTTTGTCGGCGCGGTTAATCAGGAACAGTGGCGGCATACATCGATCTACGAATCGGTGCGGATTATCGTGGCCAATTCGGCCGGCTCAGCGGTCGGCGGAATCGTGGTCTTCATCGTCTTAGGACCATGGCGTATTCCGCGCTCGGTGTATGTTCTGGAGTGGGTAGTCTCTTGCTTCCTGATTCTCGGAGGGCGGCTTCTTGCGCGCGTGGTCGCTACCGCCAGAAAAGCCCGGCAAACTGAAGGCGCGCGAACCAAGACGCTCATTTACGGAGCCGGGGCGGCTGGGTTGGCGCTGCTGTGGGAGTTGCGGCAAAACCAGTCGTTGATGCTCGACGTAGTAGGCCTGATCGATGACAACCCCCAGACGGTTGGCCTGATCTTCGATGGAAAACAAGTACTGGGAACCGGTGAAGACCTGGGAGCGGTGGCGCGCAAACATGGCGTCAAGAGAGTGCTGATTGCGATCCCCTCCGCAACCGGGCCGCAAATGGTCCGCATCCTGAAGTTCGCCATCGATGCGGGCGTGGACTACAAAATGGTGCCGAGCTTAGGCGAACTCATTCAGGGCGCCGACCTGGGCAAGCAGATACGGGATGTCGCTGTCGAAGACCTGCTGGGCCGCAAGCCGGTGCAGCTGGATCAGGCACGCATCAGGGAACGCATTCAGGGCAAGGTAGTGATGGTAACCGGCGCCGGGGGCTCGATCGGCTCAGAGCTGTGCCGCCAGATTGCCCAGTTCAGCCCGCTCGCACTGATTGGATTCGATGAGGCCGAGACTCCCCTCTTCCAGATCGACAGGGAATTGCATAGAACCTGCCCGAACCTCGTCTTTCATCCGGAAATCGGAAGTGTCACGCGCGCGGATACGCTGCGCCGGGTGATGCAGCACTATCAGCCGTCGATCGTCTATCATGCGGCTGCATACAAGCATGTAACCATGATGGAGAGGCACGTGTTCGCCGCGGTTGAGAACAATATATTCGGCACGTGGCAGGTGGCCCTCGCGGCGGCCAATCACGGAGTCGAGGACTTTGTCATGATCTCGACGGACAAGGCGGTGCGGCCGACCAGCATGATGGGGGCCACCAAGCGAGTGGCGGAGCTTGTGATCCGCGCTCTTCAAGCCGAAAGTGGAACCAAATTCGTCGCTGTCCGATTCGGCAACGTGCTGGGGAGCAATGGCAGCGTCGTTCCAATCTTCAAGGAGCAAATCGCAGCGGGCGGTCCGGTGACCGTAACACATCCTGAAATGCGGCGCTTCTTCATGACAATTCCCGAAGCGGCGCAGCTTGTAATGCAGGCGTTCGCCATTGGCAAGGGCGGGGAAGTTTTTGTTCTCGATATGGGAGAGTCGGTGAAGATCGTCGATCTGGCCAGGGACCTTATCCTGCTCTCAGGTCTCCAACCCGATCGGGATATCAAGATTGAGTTTACCGGTGCGCGGCCTGGTGAAAAGCTGTTTGAAGAGTTGAACCTGCAGGATGAGCACCTGGTTCCCACTTCCCATGCGCAGATCAGAAGTTATGTTTCTCCGTACGATGTGGATGTGCGACAAATCAAGGCATACATGCAGGAGTTACAGCTGATCGTCAACGCGCAAGATCTACCGCGGCTTGTCCTTCTGCTCAAGGAACTCATTCCGGATTACAATCCCGGATCCCAATTGCTGAAAATCGCTCTGTCGGCCGAAGCCAAAATCTATCCGGGAACGCCCAAGATTCCACTCACTGCCGGGCAGGTTGAAAGCCAGGTTGCTTCGAAACTGGCGTCAGCCACTCGCATGAATTGAACCTGTTCCGCTCACCCATTCTACTGGATTTTGATACGTCCCTTGCAGTTGAGGAACGCGGGATGTCAACAGGTTAGCGAACGCGTTCGTTGCTGAGCGCCGCTTGCAGCCTTCTTCAATCTCATGGCCAGTCAGACTCTTTGATTCACTTCTGCGCGCAGTGGTGAAATGAATAACGAATACCCGGCGCCATTCCCATCGGGGACGATTCTGAATGGGCGCAATGGGCGCTGTTTCAGGGCCAGGCTGTCGGCACCGGGCGCTTTCAGTTTCCTCCCAAATTCCAAAACTCGCGATTTCTTGCATTGAACCGAATCCGCGGCTCCCATCAGCAATGGCTTGCCGTACCTCAAAGGATGCAAATTGAGTAATTTCGACGCGCCTCAATCTAGAATCGAAATGCCGATAAGTTCTACGGCCGGAGCCGTTCCTAGTCAATCCGCCAACGCCAGTGCGCTTCACAGCCTGATGCGCATCGTCAGCAGGCGCAGGAAGTGGATCATTGGCTCGATTGTGATTTGTGAACTGATGGCCCTGACCGTCACGCTCATGATGAAGCCCACATACCGGTCCACGGCGACCATCGAATTGAACAAGAACGGCAGCGGCATGGATCTGGGACTTGGGGAGGGAATAACGTCGCTGGCTGGCGGAGGCGGGGATTCGCTGTTGACCGACCTGCAAACCGAAACCGCGATCCTGCATGGCGACTCGCTGGCCCTGGCCGTGATCCAGAAACTGAACCTGGCTTCTGTACCGCCGTTCAAAGCTGGAGGAAAGCAGCTGGATATAGAGAAGGCGGAAAAGGGGTTGCCTCTGGAACAGGCGCCCGTCACGCGGACGCGCCTACTGGCCATTTTTTCGGGTAAATTGAGCGTGCTTCCAAAGCGCGGCACCCGTCTGATCGAGGTCAGCTTTGAAAGCCATGATCAGAATCAGGCAGCACAGGTAGCCAATGAAGTGATCGAGGCTTACAAGAGCAACTACCGCCAGACTCACTACGATGCAACCACAGAGACATCGGGATGGCTGACAACGCAGCTAACCGACCTCAAGAGCAACGTAGAGGAAGCGGAGAAGAAGCTCACGGAGTTCGAAAAGGCAAATGGAATTCTCAGCTTCAGCATGGCGACCCCCTCGGGGGGCAGCAGCAAGGATACCGGGGGCAGCACCGGCGGTGAAATTCATAGCCCCATCATCCAGAAACTGGATGAATTGAACCAGGAACTGACCCAGGCCGAGGCCAACCGCATCGGGAAAGAAGCCATCTACCGTCTTACCCAGACCGGCGACGCGGACGTGGTCCTCGGTTTGCAAACCACCCCTCTGACGTCCGAATCGGAATCGTTGGTACTCTCCCAGGGCGGGGGGCTTTCAAATCTCCAATTGCTTCGCTCACAACAAAGCCAACTGAAAGTTCAGTATGCCCAGGAGTCGACTTCATTCGGGCCGAACAACCGCCATCTCAAGGATCTCGAAGTCCAGATCAAGTCGGTCGACGATCAGATTGGCGTGGAACTGCAGTTGATCGCCAAGCGGGCGCAAGCCGACTTCACGTTGGCCAAGCAGACCGAGGATGAGATTCGTAAGCAGTTCACCATGCAGCAGGCGGCGGCCGGCAAGTTGAATGACGTTGCGATTCAGTTTGCCGTGTTGAGCGAGGAGGCGTACTCGCACAAGCGGTTGTATGAGGACCTCTATACCAAGCTGCAAGAAGCCAATATCTCCGCCGGTATCAAGGCCACCAATATCACCATCGTCTCTCCAGCACGGACACAGTCGGTGCCGGTGCGTCCGAAGCCTGCAACCTACATGGCATTGGGCATGCTTTTCGGGGCCTTTCTAGGACTGGGAGCCGCCTATACCTCCGATAACCTGGACCGGACGGTCAGCAACCCGGAAGAGGTAGAGGAGATCACTGGAAAGCCTGTTATCGGCGTCATCCCGGACTTAATGAAGTCAGGGAGATCTTATGGGGCCTACTATGGAGCCTATATTCGCAGGAGAAAGCCTAAGACCGCAGAGGCAGAAGCTTCCACTAACTTCCAGATCTGGATGTTAAGCCATCCTGACTCTGTGGGAGCGGAGGCTTTCCGATCCTTGCGTACTTCGATCATGCTATCCCGCGCCGGCGGCGGCGCCAAGACCATTCTGGTGACAAGCTGTGTACCGGGAGAAGGCAAGACGACCCTGACTTCGAATCTGGCCGCGGCTTTCGCTCAGCATAACAAGCGAGTGATTATCGTTGAGGCGGATATGCGCAGGCCAAGAATGGAACACGTGATGGACGTTCCTAACGAACTTGGGCTCAGCAGCGTGCTGGCTGCAGCGGCCACCGCGGAATCGGCAATCGCTCACGGAGTGCAATGGCCCACCCTGGACATTTTGCCCGCGGGTCCCCATCCGCCGAATCCCTCCGAAATGCTGGGTTCAAAGGCCTTTGCCGATCTGCTGGAACAACTCAAGTCACGTTACGATCTGGTGCTGATCGACAGTCCACCGGCGTTGCTGGTTGCGGATCCGGTGTTGATCTCCTCGATGGTGGACGCCGTCGTTTGGGTGTCCCGCGTCGGCGTCGTCACCAAGCCGCACCTCGCACGCGCGGCCGGCATTATCGAGCGTAATAGCATGCCGGTCATTGGATTTGCGGTCAATGGACTTAGCAGCCATGAGGCCGGCTACGGTTATGGCTCCTACTACTCGTACAGGAGCGAAGGGGATAAGAAAAATGGTAATGGCGCCTAAGTTCATCCATGCAGGCCTCATCGCGACATCGGTCCTAATGGCGTCTGCGCCGCCCGTCGCGGCCCAGCAAATGCCGGCTTCTCAGCAACAGGGAGGTAGCTCCGCTACTTCGCTTGCCCGGAGCGCTTCGAATGCCTCGCCAAAGGCCAACAGCGAGTTGACGGTTGTGCCCCCCGACTTTGCCGATCTCAAGCTGGCTCCGGGGTTCATGGTGAGCCTGGACGTTCTCGACGACCTTGACTTCGAAGGGAACTTTCGCATCGACGACCAGGGCAATCTGACGCTGCCGATTGTTGGCTCAATTCACGTTGCCGGCGAAACATCCTCGGAAGCGCGGCTGCAGATCGAGAAGAGGCTGGTCTCAGATCAGATTCTGAAGAATCCCCAGGTCAATTTGACGGTCGTGCAATACTCGCCGCCTGAGGTAACCATCATGGGAGAGGTAGCGGCCCCCGGAAAATACCCGCTGCTGGCGCCACATAATTTGAACGATGTCCTGGCAATCGCAGGAGGACTTACACCGGCAGCCGGCAATGAAGTCCAGATCCTGCACGGCGCGGATGCCGAACCCCTTCTCGTCCACTATTCGAAAGGCACCAACGCAAAGGCCGCGCTGGACACAATCGTCCATCCCGGCGACACCGTGCAGGTGAAGCGCGCAGGCATCGTGTACGTGTTGGGCGCGGTTACGAGGCCGGGCGGATATGTGATGCAGGAAGATGGCACGCTGACGGTCCTTGAGGCCTTATCCCTGGCCAACGGGACTACCTTGCCGGCATCGGTCGGAACCATCTATCTTCTGCGCAGGAGCGCGGATGGCAACGGAATCAACATTGCGCTTCCCTTGAACAAAATGCAGCGTGGAAAGAGCGCCGACGTTCAACTCCATGCCACCGACGTGCTCTATATCCCGAACAGCAAAATCAAAACCATTGCTACCTACAGTCAGGGCATCTTGACCGCGGCGACCACAGCCACCATCTATGCCACGGCTGTTTACTAGGATGTCGGGCCAAACTCGGGTTTCCCCCAAGGTTTAGTCGTGGATTCCGGACATGCCAGGCAACGGATGCTGCGTCGCATCGTTCTAATAGTCGCTTGCCCCCGCCAGGCGCGGCGATTGTCTCGCGCTTAAATGAATCGCCTATTCGATCCGAGACGCGGGCCAGGTGAGTCAACTAATCGAGGGCTGTTGATTCGGTTTGAACTGGAGGCCCTTCGCTTCGTTCGCCCTTGTATGTTACAGCTCCTCTGGCCGGCAACTTAGTAATCGACAATCAGACGGCTAAGGAGCCTGTCGGCAATCCGACTTGCGAATCGCGTGCAGTGACTCCGCATTTTTCAGGCTGGCAGAACATGGCGGACCGCCCCGGTTCCTTGTATCGCCACAACCACTCGCAGGCCGCTTGCTTGCGGCGCGGGATACCGCGCGGCAGAATGAATATATGAGAGA
>Ga0326727_10014425_pt1 | contig 17236 bp, 14 predicted proteins | sample MB2enrmetagenome_FD_207643 | JGI IMG/M metagenome (GOLD analysis project Ga0326727, IMG submission 207643) | Lab enriched peat soil microbial communities from McLean, Ithaca, NY, United States - MB29MY | ecosystem: Environmental > Terrestrial > Soil > Wetlands > Peat | place: USA: New York...
ACGCCTTTACGAAGACGACGACTCGCGCGGGGTCATTAGGGAACACGCAGAAAAGCTGCGTGACATTCTCGCGCGGCTGGATGCTGCCGGTACAGTTGCGGATATGGACGTGGCGGGGTTCGCGCTGCATCCGCTCAAGGGCGAGTCCAAGGGTTTTTGGGCGGTGACGGTTCGCGCCAACTGGCGGGTGATCTTTCGGTTTGCCCAACGCGACGTCATGGACGTTGATTATGTCGATTACCACTGAAAGGAGACCGGAACCATGCCGATGAAGAGTCCACCCCACCCTGGCGGCTTTGTGTTGCGCCAGTGCATTGAGCCTTTGGGTTTGACGATTACGGCTGCCGCCGCCGCGCTCGGAGTCACGCGCACTACCCTGTCGGAACTGGTGAACGGGAAGCGCGGTATTTCGCCCGAAATGGCCGTGAGGCTGTCTAAGGTTTTCGGCGGCAGTGCCGAAAGCTGGCTCACGCAGCAGGCGCACTACGACCTTGCACAGGTTCACGCCGAACGCATCAAGCTCAGGCGGCTGGCACTGACCGCGGGATTGTCATCGTAGGAAGAGCCCACGGTCACAAGACCAGTGACCGAAAAACGGTTCCTGGAACGTGTGAAGAAATCACCAAGTCCTGTCATTCTGAGCGAAGCGAAGAATCTGCACTTGTTTGTTTTCAAAAAGATAAAAGCAGATTCTTCGCTTCGCTCAGAATGACCGACGATTTTTTCACAGCTTCCTGAACCGTTTTCTCTCTCAACTCCTCGAAGAAACCACATGAGAGGGCAGGCCGTTGACATTGGACAATTGTCCGCCATACTGGGCTGTGCGACACCTGGCAGCAGGTAGCGAGGAGGCGCGCGCCCTTCAGCGCTCCTCCGCGGCTCTTGTCCCCTTTTCCCTGTTTCCTTTGTTTGCCTAACGAGGAGGGATAAGACCGCGTTCCAATGCGGCCACACCTGCGGCAGTGCGGTTGTTCACTCCCATTTTGTCCAGGATATGGTTGATGTGAACCTTCACCGTGCCTTCGCCAATGTGAAGAAGGCTGCCGATTTCCTGGTTGCTTTTGCCGTCCGCCACCAGGCCCAGCACTTCCAATTCCCGGTCAGTTAACCCTGGTTTGCTGAAACGCTCGGCTAATTTCGCCGCTACAGCCGGAGCGATATGGGATTGACCTGCAGAGACGGTTCGGATGCACTCCAGCAACTCCTCGCGGGGCGCACCTTTAAGGAGATAGCCTCTTGCTCCCCCCTGCAAGGCCCGGTAGATGTCTTCATTGTCGTCGAAAGTCGTCAGCACTACCAGCCGAGCACCGGGGAAGCGCCGGTTAATGGCGAGGATGGCGTGCAGTCCGTCCATACCGCGCATTCGCAAGTCAATCAGAGCGACATCGGGGCGGTACTGAGAAAACTGTTCAACGGCCTCGCTCCCCTCGCCGGCCTCGGCCACAACCTTCATGTCCGGCTGGCGATTGATCATGGCGGACAAGCCCTCCCGCACCACGGGATGGTCGTCTGCAATCAGAATCCGAATGGTCTCGGGAATATTCATGATGTCCGGCCTTCTCCGTCTCCCGTGGAGGTTCGAGCCGCAACGGTCAGCCGCGTTCCTTGCCCCGGCTCGCCGGAGATTTCAATCCGCGCCCCAATGCGCTCCGCGCGCTCGCGCATGCTGATGAGCCCGAACCCCTTGCCGCCCACATGGGCTTTTGGATCAAAACCCCGGCCGTTGTCGTGTACACAGAGGTCCACACCGGATGGCTCGTAAGTAAGTTGGACTCGAATTTTGCTCGCCTGAGCGTGGCGGAGGGCATTCACCACCGCCTCTTGACAAATACGCAGCAGTCCTAACGCCTTGTCATTCGGCAGCGGGTAGGGTTCGCCGCGGAGTGAGAACCCGATCGCCGTGGGGTTGCCGACTTCTACCCGGCTAAGGAAACTCTGCACCGCGCCAACCAGTCCCTCGGCATCCAACTCCGGCGGGCACAATGCCCAAACCGACCGCCGGGCTTCCGCAAGACCGCTGCGCGCCACGGCCTCGGCGAGTTGAATGCACTTCGCTGCCTCAACGGGGTTCGAACCGTTAAGGTCGCGGGCAGCTTCTAACTGGAGCAGGATGCCGACAAAGTCTTGCGCCAGGATATCGTGGATCTCACCCGCAATCCGGTTACGTTCTTCAACGATCGCCGCTTCCTTAAGCTGCGCCATCACTGCCTGTTCGGCGCGTTTACGTTCGATGGCGTAGCGAATAGACCGCCCCAGCACAGACGGCGCCAAACTGCCTTTCACCAGGTAGTCTTGGGCGCCCAACTGCACGGCGCTAATGCCCACAGCTTCGTCGTCCAATCCGGTCAAGACTACGACCGGCACCCCGGGCTGGGACTGGCGCAAGCGAGTCACAGTGTCCGGACCTTGAGAGTCGGGCAAACCCAGGTCCAGGAGCACTACGTCGTACGCTGCCACCGCGAGGCTGGCTAGCGCATCCTCGAGCCTTTCGACGTGCGTGATCTCAAACTGCGCGTCTCGGGTCCGCCTCAGAACATCTTCCAGCAACAATGCGTCTGCTGGATTATCCTCGACTACGAGAGCGCGAAACTGAAGCCCATCAGGGTTCATGATTTCCACGGTAGGCACGGCCTCGTGGCCGCTCCAACAAGATTACTAACTCACCCCTGCCCCCCCAACTCGTGTTCATGGGCACGTTTTGTGCCAAATAGACCGCAGGCTGCTTACGTCTGTATCTTCCTGTTGATATGAAGGGTGCGTTGAGATAGACAACAAACGCTCGGGCCGTGGGTGTGCGAAAACTCTCGCGTGTTACCGTCTAACTGTGTTGAATGTCAAGTATCAGCTTGGCTATGGGGTGGCGCGGGCGCTTCTGCCCGGGGTTAACTCTTGGTAAATCCGACCAGCACAGGCAAGGGTGCCTGTGTCACCGGACCATCACAGGCTTACGCGATTCCTGCCTGACTGCTTGCTGGTATACAACTGTTTGTCCGCCCGCTTCAGCAGGGATTCCGTCGAGTCTCCAGGGGCAGCCATCGCAGCCCCTACCGAAACGGTCACCCGTATCACCGCGCCGCTCACGGGGACAGTAGACTGAGCGACCAGTTTCCTGAGTTTCTCGGACACGTTCGCCAGGAATTGTCGCGTAATGCCTGGAAGAATCGCTAGAAACTCGTCGCCCCCCCAGCGACCGACTACGTCGGACGCGCGCAGACAATTCGCCATGGTCTTCGCGATGGTAACCAGCACCGTATCCCCGGCAGCATGCCCGTAAGTATCGTTGATGTTCTTGAATTCGTCGAAGTCAGCCATCATGATTCCGAACGGAGTGCCGAAGGTCGAGAATTGCTCGAGATGTTGAGAGAGTTGTTGCTCCAAATAGCTACGATTTCCGACTTGGGACGCCGGATCAAGAAACGCGAACTTCGCGAGATCCTTGGCTCGTTCCCTCACTGCCCTTTGGCGGGAATTGTCACTGAAGACCTCGACCGCTCCCACAACCTCGCCGTTCGCACCCCAAATCGGACGAACCCGGACCTCCACCGGAACCCTGTGTCCGCTCCTATGGTGAAGGTAAACGTCCGCTCGATGCGGCAGGCCATCCTCAAGGGTGCGGCTGAGAGGGCAATCTCCTTCACAGAGCAGGCACCCGGAGTCATCAATGTGCATAAGGAAGTTATCAGAGCATCGCCTGCCCAAAACTTCCTCAGCCGTGTACCCGGAAAGTGCCTCCGCTGCGTGGTTCCAGTAGGTTATCCTCCGCTCCCGATCGGTGACATAGACTCCGTCAGGGAGGCTGTCTACTACATGTTTAAAGGGCGTCTTCACTTCACTGTGGGAAAGAGCCGGAAAACTGGGCATTGGAGAGTCCATAGGTTTTCCCTCTCATCAGGCATGCGCGCCTGCCCGGAAAGATAAAGCGTCGCCTTTGACGCCCTCGGGCGCTGGATCGGTTGAGAGCACAAAGCACTCCCTCAGGCAGCGATTTCGAAGTTGGTACCCAGTACATTAGTATACACGTTGAGAAAGAGTTTCGCACTCTCAATGAAGGCACATTTTACAAATCGACACAATGTCTCTTTCATTGCGACTGGCTATTTACTAGTGCTCCAGTAACCCTGTGATTATGCATCCGGCCACCACTTCGGGCCTCAGTCATAAATCACCGTCAATCCCCCGAATGCCCAGGACTAATGAACCGCCGTCGCCTGCGGGCCCCAAAGTGAGCATTTGCCTAATCCGCTGGCCCGTAGCGGCAAGATAGCCCTCGAACCGATAGGCTTCGAGCCCGAAGTCCCAGATGCCGAATCAGCCGGACAGTGAGCTTGGATGGAGGAGGACACCGCTCCGATGGGGAAATCCCTTTCCCGGACTCGAAGATGCTTTGCGATTTGGCAAAGCGGAATCCGGACAATCTGGCCGCGGTGGGTGGTTGTTTTTGTCGACAGCAATGCCCTGCCGCGTTTCCAAGAACTCGACCCGTCAGTTCTGCCGTCGGAAATGGCCTTCCCTTCGAATCTGGCCGAGAAAAGCCGACACGACGTCGGGGTCGAATTGCGTGCCGGAGCAGCGGAGCACCTCGGCAACGGCATCTTCGAAACTCCGTGAGGCCTTGTAAGCTTGTTCGGAAACCATGGAGTCGAAAGACTCCGCCAACGACATAATTCGCGCCCCCAACGGAATGTCGTCCCCTTGCAGGTGGTCGGGGTAGCCATTGCCATCAAACCGCTCGTGGTGGTGACGCACGATTTCCTCAATGCCTTCCTCGTTCAATGGCTCCAACATCCGCGCTCCCCAGGCCGCGTGGCCCTTCATGATCTCAAACTCGTCCGCCGTCAGCACGTCGGCTTTCAAGCGGACTTGTTCGGGGATTTGGGCCTTGCCAATATCGTGAACGATGCCTGCCACGCGGATCTCTTCGATTTCCGCATCAGACAATCCCAACTGCGCGGCAATCTGGCTTGCAAGCCGGGATACCCCCTGGAAATGCTCCAGCCCACGGGGCGGTCGGGCTTGAACCTCGAAAGCCAGGGCTTTGATCGTTTCCCAGAACGAGGCCTCCTCGTCTTCGCGCCCGCTCGCCATTTCTTCGAATTTGTGCTTGTAGCAGGCGAAGGCGTGAGTGCCGGTGGGAAACCTCCGCTTCGCCGTACCTGCTTCAAGCGCCTCAGGTGGCCACCGATCACCTTCCCGCTCGCTTGTCCCAGCGACGGCAGGGTCCACTCTTCGCGCAGGAGTATCAAGATTGTTTAAGAGACGTGACTGTTCTTTCCATTGTTTGATTATGACTGCTGCTAGCACCGCAACCGACGCTACGATCAACCAATCGAGCCAAATCATTCCCCCCTCCCTCCGACTAGTTCGGCAGATGGGGTCAGTTTCTTTAAACCGGCGCTGGTTTGGTGAATTAACTCCGGCGCTCCGAGCTCCAAGGCGCTTGCCGGCCTAAAGATCGGCCCTAAGTTCTCAATAGGGCGCAACCCCGACTGCTGTAGGCGCCATTACTCTATTCCTGAATACTTTGACATTCAAGCACCAAAGCGGCAATATAACTCGTATTCTATCACTGCTTTAGTCATTGTACGACGCAATACTCATTTGATCCTGGCCGCGACTCGGTTCGGCAGATTCCCGGTTTGTCTCGGAGCCCCGGACGTTTTCCAGAAGCCTGCTAATGCTCGGCGCTGCACACCGATCAGGACAGCACGCGGGCGCCCGATGACTCGCTTTCATAAGGAGCTAAGGTATAATGAGATTCTGGTTCACACACTGATTAACGATGCTCGACTAGGGGAGGCGCCGGATCGGAGGTGTCGAGGGAAGAGCATACGGTTCCCCGAAAGGTATCTCGCCTCTGAACCCGGCCGTTGCCGACGGGAGTCACGTTGATGGGGCTCGGAAAAAGAATCGCTTATTCTCTGCGTTGTTTCTTATCTATTCTGCTTCACGGTCAGATTCCGGGGAGCATCGCCCTGGAATTGGGCGCGACGCCGGCTGGGGGTCCCGTCACGCCGTCTGATAAACCGCGCCCGCAAGAAGCCGAAGCAAGGCTGCCAAGTTTCGACCGCGCGATCCAGATGCTCGCCTTGCTGCAACGTGAGGGACGGCTCATCGACTTCTTTGCGGAGGATGTGACGCCGTATCCGGATGCCCAATTGGGCGCCGCCGTGCGAAGTGTCCACCAAAGCTGCCGCCAGGCGCTGGAACACTATGTGAAACTCGAGCCCATTATCTCCTCGGAGGAGGATCGCCCAGTCACGGTGCAAGCGGGGTTTGATCCAACAGCTATCAAAGTGATCGGCAACGTCACGGGAAAACCCCCTCTCAGGGGCCTGCTGCGGCATCGCGGGTGGCGCGCAACACAAGTGAATCTGCCTCCTTTACCCGAGGGCGAGGGCCGCACCGTGGTTGCGCCTGCCGAAGTCGAGATTCCATAGGGGCGGTTTGCGGACCGCCCCTGCACCGCCCGAAAGTCACGTCATTCCCGCGCAAGCGGGAATCCATTGGCTTCAGAACCGACAATGGACCCCCGCTTGCGCGGGGGTGACCAAGCGCCGACTTTTGTCCAAATGGGAGCGCCGCAGGTCCATGACGGCTCGGAATGACAGCTTTGGGTAATGGTTGGTGCTTTTATAAGTGGAGGCATATTTGGACGCAAAGTTCATCGTTGGCATCGATTTGGGAACCACCAACTCGGCCCTGGCGCATTGTGACGCCGCCCTGGAAGAAGGAACCGGACTAATAGCTATCCAGGAAATACCTCAGCTCGTAAATCCCAACGAAGTTGCGGACCGCACCCTGTTGCCATCGTTTCTCTATCTCCCCGGCGAATTGGACTTCCCCAAAGACAGCCTGGCCTTACCCTGGGAGCGCGAACCTCGGTTCGTAGTGGGCGAGCTGGCGCGCAAGCGCGGCGCCGAAAGTCCGTCGCGACTTGTCGCTTCGGCCAAATCGTGGCTCTGCTACGCGGCGGCGAACCGAACTGCGCCCATCTTGCCCTGGCAGGCTCCGCAAGAAGTGGCCAAGCTTTCGCCCGTGGAGGCGTCTTCGCACTTCCTTGATTACATGCGACGGGTGTGGGACCACTACCATGCGAAGGGGAAGCCGGAACTGGCGCTCAACGAGCAGGACGTCCTGCTCACGGTGCCCGCTTCGTTCGATGAAGAGGCGCGGGAATTGACGCGGCGCGCCGCCGAGCAGGCAGGCTTGAAAAACGTCACCCTGCTGGAAGAACCCCAGGCGGCATTCTATGCCTGGCTGGAGAGCAAAGGTGATGGATGGCGCAAACGCGTCAAGGTTGGCGACCTCGTTCTGGTGTGCGACGTTGGCGGAGGGACGACAGACTTCAGCCTGATCAGCGTTTCGGAGGAAGGCGGGGATCTGGTACTCAAGCGAGTCGCCGTCGGAGAGCACATCCTGTTGGGCGGCGACAACATGGATTTGGCGCTCGCTCGGCTGCTCCAACAACGGTTGGAAGCCAATGGACATCACATTGACATCTGGCAGTTGCACAGCTTGTGGCATCAGTGCCGGCTGGGCAAAGAGAGGCTCTTCGAGGAACCGAAAAGCCACAAGCACCCGGTTGCCTTGCTCGGCAAAGGCTCCAAGCTTGTGGGCGGGACGATCAAAGCTGAGTTGACGCGCGAAGATTTGAAGCAGGTTTTGGTGGACGGATTCTTTCCAAAAGTGGCGAGCAGCGAGATGCCGGCGCGGCAACGGCGCATTGGGATTCAGGAACTGGGTTTGCCCTACGCGGCCGACGCTGCTATCACCAGGCATCTGGCGCGATTCCTTTCGAGGCAAGTTCAGGATAGCCCCGAACTCGAGAAGATTCGCCGCGGCCGGAGCGGCTTGGCGTGTCCGACGCACGTGCTTTTCAACGGCGGGGTAATGAAGGCGGCCGTGCTGCGGGACCGGCTCATTGAGGTGCTCAACGATTGGCTGCGCGAAGAAGGTTTTGACCCGCTCGGATCACGCGAGATTCTGGATGCTCCCGATCTCGAACACGCCGTGGCCCGCGGCGCCGCGTACTACGGAAAGGCCCGGCGCGGGAAAGGCGTGCGCATTCGCAGCGGCGCCTCGCGCACCTATTACATCGGCATCGAGAGCGCTCTGCCCGCGGTGCCCGGCATGGAAGCCCCGCTTAAGGCGCTCTGCGTTGTGCCCTTCGGGATGGAGGAGGGAACGGAGGCGCAAATCCCCGACCGGGAGTTCGGCTTGGTGGTGGGCGAAGCGGCGGAGTTTCGTTTCCTGAGCTCGAGCGTGCGCAAACAAGATCAGATCGGCAGCCTGCTCGAAGATTGGGGCGATGAGATTGAGGAGTCAAGCCCACTCGAGGTGACACTGAAACTGGATGGCCAGGAGGGCACGGTTTTGCCCGTGCGACTGGAAGCCCGCGTCACTGAAGTGGGCACACTCGAAGTGTGGTGCGTCTCGCGCGACGGTGCGCAGCGCTGGAAGCTCGAGCTGAATATCCGCGAAAAAACCGAGCGTCCCTGAGTGCTGTCGTGCTTCGCGGGTTTGGAGTGGTGTAGGGGTAGGGCTTGCCCTACCCGCCTGCCCCCGGCCCGGCGAAAGGGGACGGCAAGCCGTCCCCTACAAGCTCTGCAGTTCGTAGTTGCTCGAAGAGCAAAAGAGGACAACTGCGGAGATGCTTCGCTTCGCTCAGCATGACAGCGCTTGTCCGGATGCGTGACACAGATAAGTAATGCAAGACTCCAGCCGCTACATCATCGGCATTGATCTGGGCACGACAAACTCGGTTGTTGCCTGCCTCGATAAGCAGGAAGCATCAGCAATTCAGGTATTCCAGGTGCCGCAACTGGTAGCGGAGGGCGAGGTTCGCTCCCTGCCCACGTTGCCCTCGTTTCTCTATTTCCCCAGCGAGCAGGATTTGTCCGCAGGAAGCATGAAGCTCCCCTGGGAAGAGCGGCCGGAATCCGTGGCCGGTGTGTTGGCGCGCGAACAAGGCGCGCTCCTGCCGGGGCGCCAGGTCTCTTCCGCCAAATCCTGGCTCTGCCATGACGCCGTGGATCGCCGCGCCAAGCTTCTGCCGTGGGGAGCCGAGCCTCCGGAACCAATGGTTTCGCCCGTGGAAGCCTCGGCCCGTTATCTCACCCATCTGCGCAATGCGTGGAATCATTCCTCCGCAGCCGCATCGGCCGGCGCCGAGGTGCGATTCGAGAATCAGGAAATCGTTTTGACGGTCCCGGCTTCGTTCGACGAAGAGGCGCGCGAGTTAACGGTGGAGGCTGCGCACCTGGCGGGACTTGAAAAGCTGACTTTACTCGAAGAACCGCTGGCGGCTTTCTACGCCTGGATCGCCGCTCATCAAGACGCGCTGAATGTGGCGCCCGCGCTGCGCCGGGCGGGAAGACGCCCACGCAGTTCCACCCCACCCCTCAATCCCCTCCCCACAGGAGGAGGGGAACGGGGACGGCAAGCCGTCCCCCTACACGACGGTGAACTGGTTTTGATTTGTGATGTTGGAGGCGGCACCTCTGATTTCAGTTTGATTCGAGTTCGCTTCGCCAACCAACAAGTGCAGTTCGAGCGCATCGCGATTGGCGAGCATCTGCTTTTGGGAGGAGACAACCTCGATCTGGCGCTGGCACGGCGCGTCGAGGAGAAACTCCATGCTCCGAAGCTCAGCCTCCGCCAGCGCCATGCGCTCAGACGGACCTGCTGCGCCGCCAAGGAGCGGCTGCTCAGCGACCCGGCTCTGGACCGTCTTCCGATCAGTGTCCTGGGCAGCGGACGAGCGCTCGTCGGCGGGACGCTCACTTCTGAGCTGACTCGGAACGAGGTGGTGGAAGTTCTGACCGGCGGTTTCCTTCCCCAAACCGCTCCTGATGACCTGCCCGCTCATGACCGGCGCGTTGGTCTACGCGAACTGGGTTTGCCCTACGCGACCGAACCGGCGATCACCAAGCATCTGGCCGCGTTCCTCGTAGGGGCACGCCATGGCGTGCCCCCACAAGAAGGCGATTCAGCGCCCACGCCGATGATCCGTCCGGATGCCATCCTGTTCAACGGCGGTTTCTTTGCTCCGGCCGTCACTCGGGAGAAGATCGTCGACGCAGTAGTGGGCTGGTTCAGCGGCAGCAACGCCTGGCGCCCGAAAATCCTTAGCAACCAGGCCCCGGAAAGCGCCGTGGCCATGGGTGCTGCGTACTATGGCCGGGTGCGGCGGGGCGGTGGCCTGCGCATCAGGGCGGGCAGCGCAAGAACCTACTACATCGGCGTGCAGTCGGAAGGCGCCCAGGACCGCGCGCCTCAAGCCGTCTGCGTGCTGCCGTCCGGGATCGAAGAAGGAACAACGCTGCCGCTCCCGAATCGTGAATTCGCGGTCCTCACCAATCGCCCGGTCTCGTTCACGCTCTACAGCTCGACCACGCGTCACGACGAGCACGGCGAAGTCGCTGTACTCGACGCAAACCAGGTCCACCGGCACGCGCCGCTGGTCACCCTGTTGCGCTATGGAAAGAAGTCGCGCCAGATCGAATTAGGCGTGCAGCTCACCGCCAGCTCCACGGAGGTGGGAACTCTCGAACTCTGGTGCGAGTCGCTTAAGACGCAGCACCGCTGGCGCTTGCAGTTCGAGCTACGCGGCGACGAAGCTCAACCTGCAGAGGCTGCCGCGACGCCTTCGCAGGCGCCTCCACCCATCCCCACCCAGACGGTGGAGGCCGCGGCGAAACTGATTCGGGAGGTCTTCGGTCCAGCGCATGAGGCGCGCGGGCAAGATGCCCGCGCCACAGCCGGGGGGACGCCTCCGCCACAACCTGAAACGATCGTGAGCAAACTCGAAGCCACCCTCGGCCACAGCAAAGACTCCTGGCCCATGGGTACGATCCGTTCGCTCTGCGATGTCCTCGCCGAGGTTGCCGGCGGGCGCGCCAAGAGCCGCCGGCACGAGGCTCGCTGGCTCAATCTGTTTGGCTTTTGCCTGCGGCCCGGCTTCGGCGCCTTGTTGGATGATTGGCGAATCAACCAGGCGCGCCGGGTTTACCTTGCGGGGCCGTCGTTTCCCAAAGATCCTCAATGCCAGGTTGAGTGGCTGGTGCTTTGGCGCCGGGTGGCAGGCGGGCTTAACGCCGGTCAGCAGCGCGAACTGTGCCAGAAGTACGGAGCCCTGTTGGGAAGCAGCGGAAAGAAAACGAGCGGACGGCTGAACAGCCAGGTCGAGCACGAAGGCTGGCGCCTCCTAGCCAGCTTAGAGCACCTTCCCGCGACATTGCGGGCCTCGCTGGGCGAGGAGTTGCTAGCCAGAATCCGCGAAGAACCCGCCGAAAAGGCCTGGCTGTGGTCGCTCGGACGGGTGGGTGCGCGCATCCCACTGTACGGTCCGCTCAACTGCGTTGTCCCTATCGAGACCGCATCAAGATGGCTTCAAGCACTGCTCGATCTCACGGAATTCACAACCGAAACAGCATCGGCAATTGTCCAGCTTGGGTCGCTTACCGGCGATCACCTGCGCGACATCGACCAGGATCTGCGGCAAAAGGCCATGGCGCGTTTGACCGCGGCGGGCGTCAGTGAGGAATTGGCTCGCGGCCTGCACCAATACGTCCCGCCGGCACGTGCGGACGCCGTTCGCATCTTCGGTGAGTCTTTACCGGAAGGGCTTCGGCTAGTCGGGTAGGAGCGGCAGAAAAGCCAATTCAAATGGCAAAAGGCAAAATTCAAATGGTTTCACATTTACCATTGGCGATTTGAAATTCTTGTGTATTCTTAAGTGCGCTCGGAGGTGCACGAAATGGAAACACGAGAAGTGAGCGAACGATTGCTCGAATACGGAGTGCGGGCGATTCGGGTTGTCGAAGCATTGCCGCGGAGCCTTGTAGGCCGTCGAGTCGGTGATCAACTACTTCGGTCAAGCATCTCCGTCGGAGCCAACTACGAAGAGGCCCAGGGCGCAGAATCGCGCGAAGACTTCGTTCACAAACTACAGATTGCGCTTAAGGAAGTCAGGGAATCCAACTACTGGTTGCGCTTACTCGCCAAGGCTGACATCATTCCCGCTAATCGTCTCTCGGCAATCCTGGATGAATCAAACCAGTTGCGTGCGATGTTGTCGAAAGCGGTCGCAACTACGAAAGGCAAACGAAAAACAGCAAGCCCACGAAGTATTTCAAATTGCCAATCGCAAATTTGAAACCATTTGAACTTTGCCTTTTGCCATTTGCCATTTGAATTGCTTGTCCCCGAAAATGAGGTCTTATCATGATTCGCAGACTATTCTGTATTCTTTCATTAAGTCTCCTGGCCATTCCAGCCGCAGCGCAGGAATCGGTAATCGTCCGTCCGAAACCCATCGACGACGTGCTGGTGAATCCCGGTATGGGCATTGAAACTTTCCAGCGCTTCAACGGTCAAGCCCTGAATTCCCGCCTGGGCTGGTCCGAAGAAGGGCCCACCGCGAAGCTCAGCGAGGCGACTTCCCCGCCGGAGTTCCCTGCTTCTTCCATCTCCTACTGCCGCTGGTTCTGGCAGGAGCTCGAACCGGAACAGGGCAAGGTTCGCTGGGAAATCATTGACCAATCCTTGTCGGAGGCGCACGCGCACGGCCAAGCGTTGGCCATCCGGCTGATGCCCTACGATCAAAAGCACCCGCTGCCCGCGTGGTATCAAAACTCGGGGGCGCGCCGCGCCAACCGGCCCACGGACAAGGACGGCGACATTTGGCAGCCCGACTTCTCCGATCCGCTCTACTTAAAATACTGGGGGGAGGTGGTGGCGGAAGCGGGCGCGCGCTACGACGGACACCCTGACCTCGACAGCGTCGATATCTCTTCGGTCGGCTACTGGGGCGAAGGTTGGAGCGATTACATGCCGGCATTCCCTCATCAGAAGACCCTGATCGACATCTGGCTCGAGGCCTTCAAGCGCACCCCACTGCTGATGAACTTCGATCAGGAGCAGGCGCTCGCCTATGGCACGCAGCAGGGCGCCGGCTGGCGGCTTGACTGCTGGGGCGACATGCGCGACACCACGGGCGGCCGGTGGTGCCACATGTTCGACCTCTATCCGGAGCAGATTGTGCGCGCGGGCATCCAGGACGCCTGGCAACGAGGCCCCGTTTCACTGGAAACTTGCTGGGTCCCCGGCTACTGGAAGCAGCAGGGCTGGGACGTGGATTACATTCTCGCTCAGGCGCTGCGCTGGCATGTCTCCTCCGTTAACATCAAATCGTCGGCGATTCCGCCAGAGTGGAAAGCTCGCTTCGACGATTTTCAGAAGAAGATGGGCTATCGCTTCGTTCTCCGGCGGCTGGAGTACGCCCGCCGTGCGAAAGCCGGGACGATGGCACCATTACACATGTGGTGGCTCAACGCCGGCGTTGCGCCTGTTTACAGGCCTTACGAGCTTGCGCTGCAGATTACCTCGTCTACAGGATCGGCGACCATCAAACTGCCCGTCGACGTGCGCAAGTGGCTCCCCGGCGATGCGGTTTACGATGGTAGGGCTTACGTTCCGGCCACACTAAAGCCCGGCGACTACCGCGTTCGCGTGGCGCTTCTCGACCCGCGCACTGAACAGCCGGCCGTCCGCCTGGCCATCGAAGGCCGTCAATCCGATGGCTGGTACGACTTGGGGGCGATCAGCATTGAATGAGTCGGCATTTACACGACGCCCCCTCACCCCCGACCCCTCTCCCCCCAGGGGGCGAGGGGAGAAGCACTCGTATTAATCCCTCTCCCCCTTGGGGGAGAGGGTGGCCCGCAGCCGGCGTTTTCACCAGCCGGGGCGGGCCGGGTGAGGGGGTCCTTTCGAATGCGGAAGCGAGTTGGGCGCTGCGACAGATGAAGCGGCTAATCGTTAATGCGGATGACTTCGGCTTGACGGACGGGGTTAACCAAGCCATCATAGATGCGCACCACGATGGACTGCTCAGCAGCGCAACCCTGCTGGCAAACGGCGAAGCCTTCGCGGCGGCAGCGGCGCTGTCGCGCCAGGCCCCGCGTTTAGGAGTCGGCATTCATCTGAATCTCACAGAAGGCAAGCCAGTCGCCCCTGCTTCATCCGTTCCCACTCTCATAAATGGTCGTGGAGTCTTCGCGAGAAAACCCGCCGGCCTGTGGCGAGCGATGCTGCTGGGTCGAGTGCGTGCGGTCGAAATCGAGAGAGAGCTGCACGCCCAGGTTGAAAAGGTTCTGGCCGCGCGCATTGCGCCGACTCATCTGGACAGTCACAAGCACGTGCATGCCCTGCCGGCGCTTGGAAAGATGAGCCTGAAGCTCGCCCTCCAATACGGCATCCAGGCGATTCGTTCTGTGGCGGAGGCGTGGCCTGCGTTAGGCTATTTGCTGGGACGATTTCCGCGCGCCAAGGCAAGGATCCTGAGACAGCGCTTCAACAGCCTCACCCTTTCCCTGCTTTACCGGGGCTGGTGCCGCCGGCTGCCGCAAGCGGGTGTAGCGTGCGCTGAGCATTTCTACGGTGTCACGGCCACCGGGTTTCTGGATGAGGAACTCCTGCGCGAGATTCTCCGCCGGGTCCCCGACGGGACGAGTGAATTGATGTGTCACCCCGGCTTTGTGGATGAAGCGCTGAGGCAAACGCCCACGCGTCTGCTCGAGCAGCGAGAAAAGGAATTCCAAGCGCTGACACGGCCAGGTGTCAAACTCTTGGCCAAAGACCTTGGCATACAGATTATAAATTATGGCGACCTCGCAAATGATCTCCATTGTCGTGCCTTTGTACAATGAAGAGGAGAATGTTCGACCACTCTACGCGCGGCTCACCGAGGTGCTGAATCGCATAGGCCAGCCTTACGAACTGGTGTTTGTGGACGACGGCAGCCGCGATCAAACGCCCGAAATCCTGGATGAAATCTACACCAACGACAGCCGCGTGTGCGTGGTCCGGCTGCGCAGGAATTTCGGCCAAGCGCCGGCTCTGCAAGCGGGATTTGATTCTGCCCGAGGCGACATCATCATCTCCATGGACGGGGATCTCCAACACGACCCGGAAGACATCCCGGAGTTCCTGGCCCAAATGGCGAAGGGGTACGATGTGGTCAGCGGCTGGCGAGTGGACAGAAAGGACGCTTGGCTCACGCGCCGCCTTCCCAGCCGCGTCGCCAATTGGATGATGGCGAAACTGTCCGGCATGCCGCTGCACGATTTCGGCACCACATTTAAAGCCTACCGCCGCGAGGTTCTGGAGAACGTTCATCTCTACGGGGAGTTGCATCGCTTCATACCGGTCCTGGCAAGCTGGGCCGGGGCAAGCACTACAGAAATTCCCATCAAGAATACGCGGCGTGAAAAGGGGAAGTCGCACTACGGGATCTCAAGGACCGTTCGAGTCTTCCTCGACTTAATCGGGATCAAGTTTCTACTCGATTATTCCACACGGCCTCTGCACTTTTTCGGACTCTTGAGCCTGCTCGGCGTGGGCGCCGGCAGCGGCATCGGGATCTTCCTTTTGTACGAGAAGCTATGGCTCCACAGAGCCATCATGCTGGCCCACGGGCCGCTTCTTTTTGTCGCGATGCTTCTGTTCCTGACCGGCGTTCAGTTTCTTTCCGTCGGCCTCATCGGCGAAATGCTTTCCCGCACGTACTACGAGACCCAGAAGAAACCCATTTATTCACTGCGGGAAATCAAGCGCCGCAGTCCTGAACCAACACTCAGATGACCCTCATGACGATTCTCGGCTACTCCCTGCTGGTGGTAGCGACGTTTCCCTTCATCTATTATTTGATCGTCCTGTACAGCTCCTGGCGTTTCTTCCGCCGTCCCTTCGTGCAAGCCAGTTCTAAACAGGGCAGTTTCACCCCTCCCGTCAGCAACCTCAAGCCCGTTCGAGGCCTCGACCCGGATGCCTATGAGAACTTCGCCAGCTTTTGCCGCCAGGACTACCCGGATTACGAACTGCTGTTTTGCGTGGGAGACAAGGATGCCCCGGTGGTTCCCGTGCTCGAGAAGCTGGCGCGTGATTTCCCTGAGCGGCGGATTCGCATTCTTTTCGGCGGGGATGGCGACGCCATCAACGATAAGGTCGGGAAACTATCGCGCCTGGTGCGCGAGGCGCAGCATGAGACCCTGGTGATCAACGACAGCGACGTGCGCGTGCAGCCGGGCTATCTGCGCACCGTGGTGGCGCCCCTGGCGGATCCCAAGGTGGGCGCGGTCACCTGCTTCTATATACCGACCGACGCCAAAACTCCGGCCCAAAAGCTGCAAACCATTGGCATGGTTTCCGATTTCTACGCCGGGATTCTGGCCGCTTGGCAACTGGACGGAGTGAAGTTCGCGCTCGGTCCGACCATCGCCACCACCCGCACCCAACTCGAGGGCTTCGGCGGGTACCGTTCGCTCGAAAGCCGGCCCGCAGACGATCTTCTGGTGGGCCGGTTGATCGCAGAACGAGGCTTCGAGGTGCGGCTGCTACGTTACACCGTCCAGACGGTGCCGGACTACACCTCCCTGCCGGAACTGATTCACAAGCGCATCCGCTGGCTCTCCGTCATGCGCCACATGCGCCCCTGGGGCCATCTGGGTCTGCTGTTCACGCAGGGACTTCCCTGGTCGCTGGCCGCCTTCGCGATTCATCCGACGGTGGCCGTGGGATGCGGCTATCTTGGGACTTACCTTGGACTCAGGTTGGCCATGACGTGGCTCATCGGCGCCCGGGGGCTTCGGGATCAAACCCTGCGCGGGAGACTGTGGCTGCTGCCGGTGTGGGACGCCATGGCGTTTCTTCTCTGGCTCGCCAGCTTCGGCAAAAACAGCTTCCAGTGGCGCGGCGGCGAATATCGGCTTCGCAACGGTCAACTCGTACCGGGCACTCCCCATTCATCGGAGAAGTGAGACAGGCAGCGCATTCCGCTCGCAACGAGATGGGCATCCCTCTCCGTTGCAGCACGTCATTCCCGCGAAAGGGGGATTCCATTGGCTCCCGCACCGACGATGGCCCCCCGCTTTCGCGGGGGTGACGGGGGGTTGACTTTTGTCTGAGTGGGTGGGCTGCAGCCCGACGACCAGTCGCAATGACAAGCGCCGGAGTGGGATCTTATTTGGCCCGTTCCTTGTTTGTCCCCACCACCGCCAGTTGAGGCCCGGGCGCTGCAACCTCTGCGGACGCGCCCGGACGGCGGGCATTGCGCGCCTCTCGCCAATTCACCTGCGGCATCATTTTGCTGGCGTCGATGCGATCTCGATAGCGGAGCGCGATATTCATCAGCGAGTCGAGCAAGGAATCCGAAAGCAGATGCGGCTTTAAGCCT
>Ga0326727_10014426_pt1 | contig 17235 bp, 16 predicted proteins | sample MB2enrmetagenome_FD_207643 | JGI IMG/M metagenome (GOLD analysis project Ga0326727, IMG submission 207643) | Lab enriched peat soil microbial communities from McLean, Ithaca, NY, United States - MB29MY | ecosystem: Environmental > Terrestrial > Soil > Wetlands > Peat | place: USA: New York...
TTCGACATGTATGGGCCGTCGCGCGTGTGCCCGTTCCCTCCCCAGCCGTTGTAGGCGCGCGGCCCGCCGCGGGGCAGGCCCCAATCGGCTACCGAGGCGCTGTGCGTGAAGTAGCCGGCGTGGTCGAAGAGGATAGCGTGGCCCAGCCAGTCGAGGCCCCAAGCGAGCCAGCCGAAGGGCATGCGATCGAAGGCCGCCAGCCCAAAGCTGAGGCCGTACTGAATGGGTGCGGCGCCGAAGAAGTTGCCCAGCGCGCCAAAGAACGAGAAGCCGGGATAGGGCGCAATGGGCTGGCCATACACGTCCCACGGATCGTAGGTGGGAACGTAGACCACCTCCGGATTGGCGGGGGCAAGCTGAACGTAGCCCTGATCGTTGGTCACGTCTTCCTGCGGCGTGGTTTGAAGATTGCCGGCCTGCTCGGCGCGATCGCGCAACACCTGCACGGTCTGCATTACATCCTGCGGTTGGTTGTAGTAGGCGTTGCCCAGGTTCGTGGTCCACTCCAGATTGTGGTTCATCATGTCGAGCACGTCAGGGAAGGCCGTGAGCGCCTTGATGCTCGGATCCCACGAGGTCTGCTCCTGAGCGCCGGCAGCGATCTGATCGGGTGACCCGTAGCCCTGCGCGCGCATCTGCCCGAGCCATTGGTCGGCCACGGCCACCTGCGCCGGATACGTCGAGGCAGTGAGAATCTGGGCCAGCAGCGCGTCAGGATAAAGAGCGATGGGCGCGAGAAGCTGCTCGAGATCCTGTGCGCTGAGAGCCTGAACGGGCGCGGCCGGCTGATTCAAATCCGGCTGCGGATAAGGGGAAGCCGCGTAGGGCTGCTGCGCGTAAGGTTGCTGGTCACTGTAGGGCTGCTGCGGGCCGGAGTATTGCGGCTGCGCAACCTGCGGCTGAGAATACTGTGGTTGCTGATATTGCGGCTGGCCGTAGCCGTTTTGCGCGCTCGGCTGAGGATACTGGTTGGGGTACGGGCTGGCGGAATAGGGGCTCGATGCCGTGCCGTTCGGCGAAGCCGGGTACGCCTGCTGGGCTGCGGCGCGCGCCGGCGTCAATGCCAGCGCCAGCATGGCGACGGCCACCGCGGGTCCAAAAACGCCTGCATGGCCGAACTTCGGAAACCTGGGAGAAAACGGAAGGCATGGGGTGTTGACAGGCAGCTGGGGAAGGCACGCAACGCAAGAGGCGTGCGAGTTCGTTTGGGATTCCATGATCCCTCACTTTCAGCCCGGCCCGTCCTGCTGCGATTTGCCGGCTTCCGACAGGACCGGAACCAGACGAAGCCCGGCAGCCCCGGGGGGAGGGCCAATCATTCTGACCCTGAATGGGGGGATTAGTTTCGCCTTCGGGGAGAGTAGTTTCGGAAGAATTGCTGGGTTGCCGGCTCACCATGGAGCGCGTTGCTGAAGGAACGACGGGATATCCCGGGCGCCCTGCGTAACGGCAACGATCTCAACGTGCTCCGTTTGCGCGCGATAAATAACCAGATACTTGCCCACCGGCCAGAAAAGCACCGGAAAGTCGGTCAGGTCTTCGCGTTTGTGACCGATTCCCGGAGTACGCGCAAGCGAGTCAAAGGCTTCACGCAGGCGCGCAATCCAGCGATCCGCAGCATCGAGATTGTCCTGAGCGACGTACTCCCAAATCTCGGCGAGGTCTGTTTTAGCCTCCGCGCTGACGACGTACTTGCTCATCCTTGCGGGCTTCTCCGTTTGCGCGATCTTCGCTCAAGGTCGTCCCAGACCGCTTGTGGTTCGACATGGATTCCCCGGTCGAGTGACTGAAGCCTCGCGCCGAGCTCCCGATTGAAGGCCGCGATCTGCGCAGCCCTGGCGCGGTCATGTTCATCAAGAAGGCGCAATGCCTCGCGAACGACCTCACTAGCCGATGTGTAGCGGCCGGATTCGACCTTTTCGGCCACGAACTTGTCCAATTCAGGAGTCAGCGAAACATTCATGGACAGCCTCCTGAGTTCATGGTGGTCTTAATAACAGGCTTTGTCAATCTTTGACATCAGATCCCGCAATACACGAATCAGGGCCTTTCAAAGGCCGAGATCTCGGAGCCCATTTTTTGTCGGGGAATGCCCCTAGCCCGCCAGCCCCATCCTTACCAACTCGGTCACCACGAGTCCATCGACCTGCTGGCCATTTCATGAGGCATTAAGATATTGGGGAATGACCTCCAGTTACCTATTGCCGCTTCGACAGGTGGCCGAGGCCTTCGCCGGTCTGTGCATTTATTCGCTCGCCGCGGTTCTGATTCACGAGGCTGGACACGCCGCTGCCGCGCTGCTCTTTGGATTCGAGATTGTGGCTATGCGCGTTGGCCCGGGCGATCTCGCCAAGGGCAAAAGATGGTCTTGGTCCCTGAACACTGGCAGCTGGGGCAATGGCTTTGTTCGTGCCCAGTTTCGCAAACTTCCGGGGCCCTGGGGCCCAATTCGTTGCTCTCTGTTTCTGATAGGAGGGCCGCTTGCCAACCTTTACGTTGCCGTTCTGGCTGCGCATTTTTCGTCCGGCGAGAGTTTCATTGGGAGGGTGAGCGGATACTTGATGCTTGCATGCATTTTCTTCGGTGTTGGCAACCTCATCCCGTTCAAGTCCAAACTCGGGCTAAGCGATGGTGCGAAGCTGCTATCGATTCTCTTTAGGCCACGATGGCGCGACGATTTTGTTTTCCGATTGAGTTTGAAGGCACACGTCGGCGAGATCGTTGCGCTTTCGCGCACCCACAAATTTAAGCAGGCAATTCAAGAAACCGACGAACTGATGGCTCGCTTCTTAGAATTGACCGGCGTCAATCCCGAGGCGACTCTGCATCTTGAGAAAATGAGGGATGCTTTCGAGCGAGCTCTCGCATTGGCAAACGCCGCGAAAACAGACCCTCAAATCCCTTAAAGCTAGGCCGCAAGCGATTTCTTTACCAGGTCGCTCACCAGCCGCCCGTCGGCGCGCAGCCCCGCAGCCTGGAGCTTGGCCTGGACGGCCTTCATGGCCGGGCCCATCTCCTTAGGGTTGGGCTTGTGGCCCAGCGATGCGGCGAGTTCGGCAAGCGCCTCTGAAACCAGCGTGGCCAGGCCGGCTTCGTCGAGAGCCTTGGGCAGAAAGTCCTCGATGACCACAATCTCGGCCTGCTCCTTGGCAACGAGATCGGGCCGGTTGCCCTTGGCGAACTGCTCAATCGAATCGCGGCGCTGCTTGATCATCGACGCCAGCGCCTGCTCGCCCTCGGCCTGCGTGAGCGGCGCGCGCTTCTCGATGGCCTTGTTCTTGAGCGCGTTCTTGATCAGTCGCAGCGTGCCGGTCCGCTCGGCGTCGCGGGCCTTCATGGCGGTGACAATCTGCTGGCTGATCAATGCTTCGAGTGCGCCGGGTTCGGTCATGTTCGAGCTCCTAGCTCTTAGCCTTTAGCTTTCAGCTGTCGGCCTTCGCCTTTCAGCGTGTTGTGGTCGAGGGGCGCAGATGGGATGCGCAGATCGGGTCAGCGCGGCCAGTTGCCCCAAACAAGGATTGTATCGATTGACACGAGTACGATGCACGAGCTGCGCAAAGGATGCAACAGGCGAAGTTTTTCGATTTAGCAGGGCAAAATCGAGTGGGAGGAGCGCACGGAACTTTCGTTCCGGCACTGCATTCATAAAGGAGGACGTTGCACGGGAGCAAGGCGTGGGAGGTGAATTGAAATGAAGCACTGGAGGGTAATCATCGCGATGGCTGGTTTGGGGCTTTTCGGGATGCCGGCGTTTGGCGCCGACATGCCGAATCCCGCCGGCCCTGCGAACCCTGCGCGCCCGGGCACGGTGAACTATATCGAAGGCGCGGCATCCATCGATGGAAGACCACTCAACAACCGGAACGTAGGAAGCGCGGCGCTCGATGCCGGGCAGGTACTTACGACGGGCGCGGGCAAGGCAGAGATTCTGCTCACTCCGGGCATCTTTTTGCGCGTGGACTCGAACAGCGCGGTGAAGATGATGTCGCCCGACCTCACACAGACGCAGGTCGAGCTGGAGCGCGGACGCGCCGGCGTGGAAGTGGACCAGATCTTTCCCCAAAACATGATCCAGATCATCGACGGCAGCGTGACCACGCAGTTATTGAAGACCGGCTACTACGAGTTCGACGCCAGCCATCCTGAAGCGATGGTGTTCGATGGCCGAGCCGAGGTGGAAGTGGGCAACGGCAAGTGGGAGACAGTGAAAAGCCACCACGAACTGGCGCTTGTGGGCGACGGAGTGCGCGAGAAGTCGGTTGACTTCAACTCGCACCCGGCCGACGATGAGCTCTACAACTGGAGCAGCCTGCGCTCGCGGTATTTGGCCGAAGCCAACAACCAGATTGCCGGCGAGTACGCCGACGCGCCGGGATTCTATCCCGGGTGGTACTGGGATCCGTGGATGTGGGATTACACCTATCTGGGCTGGGACCCGTTCTTTAGCCCCTTCGGGTGGGGCTTCTATCCGTGGGGCGGCTTCTACGGCGGCTGGGGCTTTTGCGGACGAGGGTTCTACGGCGGGCGCGGATACTACGGCGGCCGGGGATTCGCCGGCGGTGGGTTCCGCGGCGGCGGCGGCTTTGGGGGTGGCGGAGGACGGCGATAGTCGCGTCTGAGAATCGCTACCAGAGGATGGCCGGATCTCGAGCATCCGGCCATTTTTCTGTCTCTGGAAATGATTTTCACAGAAAATAACCACAAAAGCCACAAATTTGTGTATTATGTGATTTCCGGGCTGGCTCGCCTTTCCGGCTAGCCCAAAAACGAGGGAAAACCATGATTCGCAAAACACGGCTTTATACTCCGGGCCCGACGCCCCTGCTTCCGGCGGCGCAGTTCGCCATGGCCGCGGCCGACATCCACCACCGCACGGCAGAGTTTCGCGCCCTCTTCCAGAAAGTACTCGCCCAGCTCAAGGTCTTTGTGGGCACCAAAAACGACGTTCTGCTGCTGGCCTGCTCGGGGACCGGAGCCATGGAGGCGTCGGTCTCGAACCTGACCTCGCCGGGGGACAAGGTGCTGGTGCTGACGGCGGGCAAATTCGGCGAGCGCTGGGTGGATCTGGCGAAGGCTTTCGGATGCCAGCCTGAAGTGGTCAAGGCGCCTTACGGCCAGACATTCGACCTGGCGCAGGTGCGCGCGGCGCTCAAGCCTGAGCACAGGGCTATTTACGTGCAGGCCACGGAGACTTCGACGGCCGTGCGCCACGACGTGGAAGCCATCGCCAGGCTGCGCGACGAGATCGCGCCCAACACGCTGCTTGTGGTGGATGGCATCACCGGCCTGGGCACGACGCGCTTCGATGTGGACGGCTGGGGCATTGACGTGCTGATCGGCGGCTCGCAGAAGGCGGTCATGATTCCGCCGGGCCTCGCCTACCTGAGCGTGAGCGAGCGCGCGTGGGCGGCGATGGAGACGGCCAAAAATCCGCGCTACTACTTCGACCTGCGCAAGGAGCGCAAGAATGCTGTCAAGGGTGAGAGCGCCTACACGCCGGCAGTGGCGCTGGTGGCGGGATTGGGCGCGGCCCTCGACTACATTGCCGGCCAGGCGGGCGGCGATCTGGAAAAAGGCCGCGATGCGCTCGTCGACAACGCCCAAGTGAACGCGGCAGCCACGCGCGCCGGGCTGGTGGCGCTGGGATTCACGCTGTTTGCGCCCACGTCGCCGGCGGCGGCGGCCACGGCGGTTGCTGTGCCTGAAGGGATGGACTCGGGCCTGGTGGTGAAGGCGCTCAAGGCGAAATTTGCGCTGGTTGTGGCCAATGGGCAGGGTGAGATGCAGGGAAAGATCTTCCGCGTGGCGCATCTTGGGTTCTTCGACTATCTCGACACGGTGGCCCTGCTGGGCGCGATGGAGCACGTTGCCAAGGACACGCTGGAGCTGCCGGTGATTTATGGGCAAGCCGTGGCCGCGGCGCAGGAAGTGTATGCAAAGGCGGCTTCCAGCTCCTAGCTTCTAGCCGCTAGCTCGTACACAGTGATTTGCGTTGTTTCCGGATGCCGCGAGATTTTGCGGGGAGTCAAGCGCGGAAGAAACATGGGTTGTACCGGCTTTTGGCTAGGAGCCAGAAGCTAGAGGCTAGGAGCTGTATTTCAATGCCTGAGCTAACCTTCGGAGAAAAGCTGCTCATCGCGCGCAAGCAGCTCGATCTGTATCAATACGAAATGGCGGAGCGGCTGGGGGTGCATCCCAACTCGCTCACCAAGTACGAACGCGGCGAGGGCAAGCCGCACGCGGCGGTGGTGCGCATGTTCGATTTGCTCTGCGAACAGCAGGGCATTCGCTTTGACGGGTACACGAGCGGGTCCGCCGCGGCGGACAGGGGAGCAGCCATGAAGATCGTATTGGCGGAGAAGGTTTCTCCGGCCACGCTGGCCGTGTTTGCGGCCGAGCCGGGATGGGAAGTGAAGACACACGATCAGTTGCCCGAAGGATTGGCGGCGGCGCTGGCCGAAGCCGATGCCCTCGTAGTCCGCAGCGCGGTGCAGGTGGACGATGCACTGATGGAGCATGCGCCCAAACTGCGCGTGATTGGCCGCGCCGGCGTGGGCGTGGACAACATCGATGCCGAAGCGGCGACGCGGCGCGGGATCGTGGTGATGAACACGCCGGGCGCGAACGCGGTGGCCGTAGCCGAGTTGACGGTTGGGCTGATGATCGCGCTGGCGCGCAAAGTACCCGCCGCCAATGCCACCATGCACGCGGGGAAGTGGGAGAAGAAGAATCTGCAAGGCACGGAACTGCGCGGCAAAACGCTGGGCATTCTGGGCCTGGGCCGCATTGGCCTCGACGTAGCCAGGCGCGCGCGCGGATTCGGCATGGAGATCATCGGCACCGATCCGTTTGTCTCGGCTGCCGTGGCGCGCGAGAACGGAATTGTCCTCGTTCCCGTCGAGGAGCTCTTTGCCAAGGCTGACTACCTCACGCTTCACGTGGGGCTCACGACGCAAACCACGGGCATTATCAACTCGAAAACGCTGGCCGCGATGAAGAAGGGCGTGCGCATCATCAACTGCGCGCGCGGCGAGCTGGTTTGCGATGCGGATCTGGCTGAGGCGCTTAAGAGCGGACAGGTGGCGGGCGCGGCGCTGGACGTGTTCTCCGTGGAGCCGCCCAAAGACTCGCCCTATTTCGGCCTCGACAACGTGATTCTGTCGCCGCACATCGCCGGCTCCACGGCCGAGGCGCAGGAGGCCGTCGGCGTGCAGATCGCGCATCAGGTGTGCGAGTACCTCAAGCTGGGCGTGGTGCAGAATGCCGTGAATGTGCCGTCGCTGAGCCGCGAGGAGTACGTACAACTGGCGCCGTACATCGACTTGGCCGGGCGGCTGGGATCGTTTCTGGCCCAGGCGCGCAAGGGCGGCGGCAAATCAAGTATCGAGTCGATTCACATCATCTACGGCGGAACGCTGACTGAGACCAAAACCGATCTGGTGCGCAACGCGGCCATCGCGGGCTTGCTGCAGGGCTCGGAGAACGTGAATCGCATCAATGCGGCGGCGGTGGCCCAGGAGCGCGGCATTCGCGTGCACGAGGAGAAGGAAGAGAGCCATCGCGGCGGCGCGGCCACGGTGCTCACCATAGTGCTGCACACGGGCGCGGGCGAGAGCCGCGCCAGCGCCACCGTGATTCACGGCGAGCAGCCGCGCCTGCTGGCCTTCGACGGCATCGATGTTGAAGCGCCGCTCGAGGGAACCCTGGTGGTTTGCCGCAACCTCGACGTGCCGGGCGTCATCGGGCGCATCGGCACCATCCTTGGCGAACAGGGAGTGAACATCGCCAACTTCGCCTTGGGCCGCGAACGCCTGGCGCCGCAGCGCGTGGGCTCGCTGGTCAAGGCGCTGGCCGTGGTGCAGGTTGACGAGCCGGTTTCGGAGTCGGTGCTGGAGGCGCTCAAGGTGATTGACGCGCTGCTCGAGGCCAAGCTGGTCAAGCTGCCGGACGGGAAGTGAAAGGCGGTCGCCGGCCCGCTGCGAACTCAGAGACGGCAGCCCCATGGCCTAAGCCTGGTCATGCGATACAGAATTCCGAACGAGCCGAGTTTCGTGCCCCTCAGGTCTTTATTTCGTGGGGTCGGCGACGCGGCCGAGGAAGAGCATACTCCCCGTGCGCGTGTCGACCAGGAGGAACAGGAAGGGATGATCGGCGCGGAAGATAATGGGCGGAGGCTCGGGGACGGGCATGCGCGCCGCCGTCGCTTCCACCACGATCGCTGTGGCTGCTGCGGCTTCGGTGCCCACTTCGTTCACGTCGATGTAGGCCTTGTGGATGGCCGCGGAAATGGTGAATTCGGACTTGCCCGTCATTCCCGAAAAATCTGCCGCATCGCTGAAGGCCTGGGCCATGCCCATTGCTGAGAGGGCGCTGCTCAGCTCAAATTGCTGCGTCATGGTGAAGCTCGGCAGGGTAAGAGTGACTTTTTCCACCGGCTCAAGCTTCTGGATCCATTCGCTCGCAGCCGCGGCCGTGAACGACTTCTCCAGTGCGGGCAGGCCATTGGTGTCCTTCGGCAGCAGAACCACCATAGACATCTCATTGCCCCCGTAGGGCAGCTCAATCGCCTGGAAGGTGCCGCCATCGTAGTAGGAGTAGCTGCCGGTGCGGTGCATCAAGGGCGCCATGACCCACTGCGTGGCCGAGAGGTGGAACTCCTCTTTTTGCGTTGCGTCTTTGTCGAACTGATCCTGCCAATTGCCTTTGAAGTAGATGGCGTTAGTGAGCACGAGGCGTGTAGCGGGCGTGAGCACGCCGGGCCCGATCAAATTCTGGATCTTGTTGTTGGTCTCACTCTCGACCCACTGGTTGATGGTGGCGCGCACGGTGTCAGGCGAGAGTTTGAAGTTGACCTGATGGAAGCCCGCGCCGTAGTCGGCCTGAACCAGCTTAAGGTAGCTTGCCTGGAAGCTCGCGTCCTGCTGCGCCCAGAGCGCGTCTGCCACGCGCAGCTGGTAGCCCTTGTGCTGGGCGTTCATCTGGGCGAGCAGAGCGCCCATGGCCGGGTGCAGGCGTTCCGGCGGCAGCTTGAAATGAAAAACCTGCTGCATCTCGGTAGCCGTCTGGCCGCGCGCTCCGGCATAGGCCATGGCGAAGGCCGTCGAGATGCTTTCCGGCGAGAAGAAAAGATTGCCCGGCTGGGCGCGAAGTTGCGCGTAGAGATCGACGGCGAAGGCATTGCTGCCTTTGACGGCCTCAGTCTGATCGGAAGCAGACGGCGAAGGCGGCTGCGCGAACCCCACAACCGCCAGGATGGGCAGAATGGGGATCAGCTTGAAAAGCGACGGTTTCATGGGAACCTCGATGCCGACGCATTGAGAGTAGCACCCGCGCGGCGGGAGTGACACCTACGCGCGGCTCAGGTAAGCGCCTTCGCTGGTGTCGACGCGGATTTTTTCGCCCGCGTTGATGAAGGCTGGGACCTGGACGACGAGGCCGGTTTCGAGCTTGGCTGGTTTTGTGACGCTGGAGGCTGTCGCCGATTTCAATCCAGGCTCGGTTTCGACCACTTCCAGGTCGACGGTTTGGGGCAACTCAATGCCCACCGGCTGCCCATCAAAATAGCTCACCTTGATCTGCTGGTTGGCGGTCAGGTATTCGACCGCGTCGCCCAGCGTGGAGCTCTTGAGGATGGTCTGCTCGAAGTCGACCGGATTCATAAAGTAGTAGTCGTCGCCGTCGGCGTAGAGGAACTCCATGGGAGTTTCGTCGACGACGACCTTCTCGATGGCGTCGGCGGAGCGGAAGCGGTGCTCGAACATCGCTCCGGATTTGAGATTGCGCAGCTTGGCCTGGATGAAGGCGCGAAGATTGCCGGGCGTTCGGTGCTCGACCTTGAAGACCAGGTGAAGCTGGTCGTTGTGCTTGATGATCATGCCCGGACGTAGTTGTGTGGCGGGAATCGCCATAGAGGATGCAGCTCCTTGCTGGATTTGCGCGCGATGCGCGAAGAATGATGCCGTTTGGCCTATGTTTCGATTGTAGCCCACGGGAGGGTTCGGGGCGGATCGGTGGGCGCTATTCAACGCAGTTTCGAGAGGACGGCCAGGATGGCTTTATGCGCACAACAGTGATCGGGAAGATGCAGCAAGATAGAATGTCGATGAGCCAGTGAGTGGCTGAAACGATCGGTGAATAGCCGATTTCGCAGCATACAACGGAAAGGGAATTGCGCCGAACCACCAACCCGCCCGTAGAATGACGCAAGGGAGAACGCACGAACGTATGTCGAGTCAGGTTTCAATCTGTGTGATCGGGTCCGGCTATGTGGGGCTTGTGGCCGCGGCCTGTTTTGCCGACATGGGTCACAAGGTCGTTTGTGTCGACAACGATGAAGCCCGGGTGAAACAGCTCCGCGAGGGCGGCGTGCCCATCTTCGAAGAGCACCTGCCCGAGCTTTTGGCGAAACACCGCGGCAGCGGCGTGGTGTTTACCACAATCCTGGCCGACGCCGTGGAGCAAAGCGAGGCAGTGTTTATTGCCGTAGGCACACCGCAGGGCGATGGCGGAGCAGCCGACCTGTCGTACGTCGAGGCAGTGGTGGCGGAGATTGCGCGCACTATCAAAAGCTACAAGGTGATCGTGGAGAAGAGCACGGTTCCGGTCTACACCAACGATTGGATACGGCGCGTGCTGCACCGCCATGGAGTGGCGGCAGAGCGATTCGATGTGGTCTCAAACCCCGAGTTCCTGCGCGAAGGCACGGCGGTGGTGGATTTTCTGCATCCTGACCGCATCGTAGTAGGCGCGAGCAACGAACGATCGGCGGAGATGTTACGGCGGATCTATGCGCCGCTTACGGGCGGCGAATATTACACGCAATCAGGAGCAGTGCCCGGAGCTTGCAGCGCAGCGCGGCCAGCGCGGCTGCTGGTGACCTCAACGCAGAGCGCGGAGATCATCAAGCACGCATCGAATGCGTTCCTGGCGATGAAGATCTCGTTCATCAACGCAGTGGCCAACCTGGCCGAGGCCGTGGATGCGGACATCGAGGACATCGCGATGGGCATCGGCCTCGACAGCCGCATCGGTCCCAGATTCCTGCGCGCGGGCCTGGGGTACGGCGGCTCGTGTTTTCCCAAGGACGTGGCCGCGTTCCACTGGGTGGCGCAGGAACGGGGCGTCGATTTTCAGCTGCTTGACGAAGTTCGAAAGATCAACGATACCCAGCGGGAAGTGTTCTTTAACAAGGTGCGTTCGGCGCTGTGGACGCTGCGCGGCAAGCGGCTGACGGCGCTGGGCCTGGCCTTCAAAGGCGATACGGATGACGTTCGCGAGTCTCCCGCCATCGAGATCATCAAACAGCTGCTGCAGGCGGGCGCCATTGTGACGGCTTACGATCCCGCGGCCATGCGGCGCGCCAAGGAAGTGCTGCCGCCTGCCGCCAACATGCGATACGCGGGCGACATGTACGAGGCCGCGAAGGACGCCGATGCGGTGCTGATTCTGACGGACTGGAAGGAGTTCGCCGCGATCGATTTGGCGCGGTTGAACCGGGCCCTGCGTTTCCCCATCATCATCGACGGTCGCAACCTGTATAAGCCGCAGGAGATGCAGAGCCACGGCTTTACGTATGTGAGCGTGGGCAGACAAGCAAGCTACCAGGCGCAGGATGGGAAGCCACGCAAGCTGCCGGCGTAAGCGAGGTCTTGCCGGATTTCGTGCGCCGGGATGCGAGGCTGCCGTGCGTGCAGACTATGAAACGCTCTTCGGCGTCTCCAAATCTCAGTTTTGGAGTATGGATTCTTGACGATGCGTGCACTCGTGACCGGCGCCGCCGGATTTCTTGGCTCTCACTTGACCGATCGCTTGTTGAGCGAGGGCTATTCCGTTCTGGGCGTCGATAACCTGTGCACGGGCTACGCCGAGAACCTCGCCCATCTCGCGGGCGATCCACGCTTCCGGTTTGAGCAGCGGGACATCTGCACGAGCTTTGATCCGGGGCCGGTCGATTACGTCTTCAATATGGCTTCGCCGGCCAGCCCGCCGGAGTATCTTCGCCTGGGAATTGAGACCCTGCGGGTCGGCTCCGTTGGCGTAGAGAACACTCTGGAAATCGCTGTCCGCTACGGCGCCAGGTACCTTCACGCTTCCACCTCGGAGTGCTACGGCGATCCACTCGAGCATCCGCAGGCGGAGAGCTACTGGGGCAACGTGAACCCGGTCGGGCCGCGATCGGTGTACGACGAAGCCAAGCGATTCGGCGAAGCGCTGGTCATGGCCTATCACCGTTTGCGCGGCGTCGACACCCGCTTGGCGCGCATCTTCAACACCTATGGTCCGCGTCTGCACCCCGGTGACGGCCGGGTGATCTCGAACTTCATGATGCAGGCGCTGCGCGGCGAGCCACTCACCGTTTACGGCGATGGCCGCCAGACGCGCAGTTTCTGCTATGTGGACGACCTGATCGAGGGCATCGTGCTGCTGGCGCGCAGCGAGGAGCATTTCCCCGTAAATCTCGGCAATCCCGAAGAGTTCACGATTCTCGAATGCGCGCAAGCGGTGCTGGAGGTCACGGGCTCAAAGAGCGAGGTGAGCTACGTCGATTTGCCCGTGGACGATCCTGCACGGCGCCGCCCCGACATCACGAAAGCGCGCACCGTGCTGGGCTGGGAACCGCGCGTGGGACTGCACGAAGGGTTGAAGCGATCGCTCGAGTTTTTCCGGAGCAAAGCCGCGTAGGGTGTGGGAGTTACTGACGGTCGTCAGCGGGGCGGCTCGTAAGGCTCGGCGTGCAAGAGATTGGTAAGGATGTCGCGCTCGTCGGGACTGAAGGCGCTCTGGTAGCGCGCGGAGTTGAGCACCGTGGGGCGCTGATCGAGCGGCACCGAGCTCAGGTCCTGGAAGGCGCGCTTGACCATCGCCTGGCGATCCGGCGGCAGGGCCGTGAGACGGCGCCCGGCCTCGCGGACCTGCATCTGTTCCTGCGGCGACATCCGCTCCAGCATCTCGCTGCGCGCCAGGCGGCGTTCGCGCTGCTCTTCGGGCATCTGGTTCAATTGGTGCAACTGCTGCACCAGTCGTTGCTGAGTGGCGGGGGGCAGGCGGTTGAAGCTGGGGTCGTTGCGCAGCAGCCGCTCCTGATCCTGGACGGGCAGGCCCTGGTGCCGATTAAGCCAGTCGCCTAAATGTCCAGGAGGCGAGGCGCCGGGATACGCATTTCCGGGGCGGGCGACGGTGGGATAAGCGGGACGGCCGTAGGAAGGCGCCGGAGTGCCGGAGCGTGCTCCGCTTGCGGGATATGCCGGTGCGGGGCGCTGCGCACCGTTATATTGCGGGGTTTGCTGATACGGCCGCTGCTGAGTCTGGTACGGCCGCTGCTGCGTTTGGTTCGACCTCTGTTGATTCTGATTGCGGCGCTGCTGGTTCTGGTACTGCCGCTGCTGTCTCTGGTACTGCCGCAGATTCTGTTGCCGGTTCGGCCGAGTCTGGACCTGAGCATAGCGGAACGGTTGCATAGGAGCGCGGCGCGCAGCGGCGCGCTGGCCGGGGGCTTGTAGGGCCAGACAGAGAAGCAGAACCGCTGCGGCGATCGCCGCCGGACGCATTCTTTCCGCGATGTTGGTCCAGTTCACCAGTCTTTCTCCCGGCAGGCGGCCGAAATGTCAGAGAATCAGTCTCCTGTTTCGTTGCTGGAGAGAGCTTCCATCTGATCCAGCACTTGCGCATTGTTGTCGAGCGTTTGCAGATCGTGCACCACGGCCGCCTGAGGAGACGGCTGAGGGGCCTGCGTCACGTCGTTGATGCTCAGGTAAGTTCCACCACCTACGAGCAGCATGACGGTAAGCGCAACGGCGGCAATCGGGCGCGCATGCAGTCCGGGCCCGTAGGCTACGGTGGCGCGCAGGCGCGCGATGGCGCCGGCCAGCCATCCAACCGGCGCGGCCTCCCGCTCCTCACGCATCGTGGCGCCAAGCCGCGTCAGGAAATAGGGGCTTGGCTCGGGAGCTTTCCATGCATCCAAAAGCTGCATGGTGGCCTTGAGTTCCTCGAGCTCGGCCTGGCAACGCTCACACTCGGCAACGTGCGCTTGAACCCTGGCAGAAGCGGGGTGCGAATCGAGCAACACCTCAGCCAACTCGGCATCCAACCCCGTGCAATTTGTCTTTTTCCGTTTCATGGTTTGCCACCCCAATTTCCGCCGGTCGATTTTCGTTTCTTCTCGGTTCGTTTCTTCTCGCCCGGCTCATTCTCTCTCTCGCCCTCAAACAAAGTCCTTCAATTTTTCCCGCAGCGTCTGGTAAGCGCGGAAGAGCAGCGACTTGGTCGCCGACTCGCTCAGCTTGAGCACTTCACCGATCTGCCGGTAATCCATCCCATCGTACTTGTGCATCAAAACTGCTATGCGCTGCCGCTCGGGCAGCGCCATCACATGACGGCGAATGGCGGCCATACGCTCATCGCGCAGGAGCCGCTGCTCCACCGTGGGCTCTTGGTCGGCCACATCGGGAGTTGTTCCCGTCTCTTCGTCTGGCGCGTCCAGATAAACGGTTTGCGCTACCCGTTCGTGCTTGGTGTCGCGCGCGTAGTTTACGGCCAGGTTGGTCGCGATCCGGTAAAGCCACGTGGTAAACCTGGCCTCGGCGCGATAGCTGCTCCTGGCACGATAGACGCGGAGAAACACCTCCTGGGCTAACTCTTCGGCAATTGCCTGGTTACCGACCATCCGGTACAGGAAGTGAATCATCGGCCGGTGGTACTTCTCCGCCAGGTAGTTGAAGCCGGCTTCGTCGCCCTCGGCCACGCGCAGCATAATGGCTGCGTCGCTTTTAGGATCCAGTTCCGCCCGCAGGCCCGCACCCGGCTTCGGAGTTGCATCCGGCTGGTAAGCCGGGCCCACCCCCAAGGCCGGACCGTTAAGGGCCATGGTTGCCATATCTTCTGGAACACCATCCGCGCCGGAAGGTTGCGGCCCGTAAGCGGTTTCCTCGCCGGGATTTCCGTCTCCGGAGCCGTCTGCGCCGGGGTCCGGCGGACCTGCCTGCGCCAAGGCATCGGCACGGGCCAAGCCGGAGGGCAATCGGGAGCCGCCAAGCCTGGAAGCAGGCGGCAGCGCCGCTTCCCCGTCGAATGGGAACTCGTTCTCCTGGCGGATTGAACGCGCTCTCCTTAGCATGAAGGGCTTTCTGCGGGGTCTGGCCAGCGCTCAGACAAACCTCTCCCGCGACAGGCGGCCTGCGTTGGCCGTAAGGCCCTGCTGGTGTTACTCTACCTTACGGGAAGCCGTTTGCGGTGACCTTCCAGTGTTCGTGGAGTTACCGGCCGTCAGCCGGGCTTCAGGGAAGCAAAAACCGTAAGGCCGCACCTCTTTGGCAGCGGGAGTCTCCCCGGGGCCGGGGCGGTGGTTGCAACCCCCTTCAAAGCCTTTTCCGGGCGCTTAACTCAGCGGTAGAGTGCCATCTTCACACGGTGGAAGTCGCAGGTTCGAATCCTGCAGCGCCCACCATGGCCGGGGCAGAGTCCGAGTCGGGCCGAGGTCCTTCGTCCGCCGCGCCGGACTCAGGATTTCGGCGCGCCTCAGACGCCGCGCAAACGCCTCAAGTTCGAATCCTGCAGCGCCCACCATGGCCGGGGCAGAGTCCGAGTCGGGCCGAGGTCCTTCGTCCGCCGCGCCGGACTCAGGATTTCGGCGCGCCTCAGACGCCGCGAAAACGCCTCAAGTTCGAATCCTGCAGCGTCCACCATTAGAATCAACAACTTGGACGCATATCAGAGGCTCGGCTCATGCACCTCGCGCGGTTAGCGCGGACGGGCGTAGAGATAGAGCGCGAAGGCATTCCAGGCGTATTGCGACCACCAAAACAGGGTTCGGGCGAGGGAAAGGCCGGACATCTTGCGATAGAGATGCCAGGCGTTTAGGGCTCCTCCGAGCTTGTTGGCTGACCGGCTCTTCGCGGATAGGCGATAGCGGCCCAGGTCGGCAGGCAGGCGGCGCCCGGTGTGGCCGTCGCGAATGAGCTGTGCCCAGAGGCAGAAGTCCTCAGCGCGGTAGGGCGCGATGGGCGGAAAGCTGAATGCCGGAATGCGCTCCCGGTCGATGACCACGGCGAGGCATCCTCCCATTCCGCGACGGGTGTGCAGCGTGCGCCAATCCAGTTTCTCCGGCGCCCGGATGAGTGCGCCTACGCGCGAGCCGTCGTGCGAAAGGTGCCGGTAATCGTGGTAGATGAAGTCGTATCCGTTCGTGGCGAGCCACGCGACGGAGCGGGCGAGCTTTTCCGGCAGCCAGAGATCGTCGGCGTCGAGGAAAGCGATGAAGCGCCCGTGCGCGGCATGGATGGCCAGGTTGCGCGCCGCAGACGGTCCTTCATTCTGTGCCGTGCGCAGCAGCCGCAACCGCGTGTCTTGGCGCGCTGCGGCCTCAATCATGGCAACGGAGCCATCCTTCGAGCCATCGTCGACCAGAATCTGCTCCCAGTCGGTCAGGGTTTGCGCGCGTACTGAGGCCAGAGTCTCAGGCAACCAGCGCGCCGCGTTATAGACGGGAGTGACGATCGAAACCAGGGGCATCTTCTTGCCTTTCTGCCGGCACGCCTTGTGCTCCGGCCGCGGATTCCGCCGGTCGCAGGCGGTGAACCGTCAAGCCGACGCAGACACCGGCAAATGCAGCGACGGCATGAAGCCGCATGCAGTCCGGAATCGTCGTGTCAGCTTTCATGAAGTTTCTTCGCAGGGCGGGCCTTCGCGCCTCACCGGGACCATGAAAAAGGCAAACGCCACGACCGCAGAAATAAAGTCCGGCGCCGTAAGTAATAGAAGGATCGCCCCGGCAACAAGCGCCAACGGCCGCAGCGGAACGCCGCGGAGAGGAAAGTTGCGCCGCAGGATGTGCAGGAGCCAGACAATCCCCGCAACGCTCCCGTATCCAACAACGAGCGGGAGTAGGCCCATGGGCTCAAGCATGATTCCTCCGAAGAGCATCGGGGGCTTGTATATGCGGGGGAATTGGCCAAGCGGAGCCAGAATCTGCGTGATGCGCGCCAGCTCGTTATTAGTGCTGCTGCTGGCGCCGTTGAGGAGCAGATTTGACCGCAGATCCATAAGGCGTGCCGATCGCACGATGAGGAAAAGGATGGCCGCGCCCACAGGCGCGGATGCCATCAGCGCATAGCCCCTGCGGGCAGTTGTCGCCAGGCAGCCAATGCTGAGAAGCACCAGGAGCATCAGGGCGTAGACCGATTTGTTGACGGCAGTGAGAGCGAGGAACAGGGCCAGCACGCGCCAGCGCCACGACGG
>Ga0326727_10014427_pt1 | contig 17235 bp, 18 predicted proteins | sample MB2enrmetagenome_FD_207643 | JGI IMG/M metagenome (GOLD analysis project Ga0326727, IMG submission 207643) | Lab enriched peat soil microbial communities from McLean, Ithaca, NY, United States - MB29MY | ecosystem: Environmental > Terrestrial > Soil > Wetlands > Peat | place: USA: New York...
AACCGGCCGAGTGTCCGGCCTTCGGCAAGGGTTGCACGCCCGAACATCCGCTGGGCGCGCCGATGGTTTCCTCCGAGGGCGCGTGCGCGGCTTACCACCGTTATCGCAGCCGCGCGCCGGCCGCCGTCTTGACACACTGAACCATGAACCCCGGAGCGGAATTCACTTCTGCCTGCCCGATCCCCATCCGCCAGTATCCGCGCATTCTGCTGGCCCACGGCGGCGGCGGCAAATTGATGCATGAGTTGCTGGAGAAGATGTTCTTTGCCGCGTTCGGTGAGGCGCCTGCCAACGGCCGCCACGACGCCGCGGTGCTGAACTTCCCGGCCGGGCGTCTGGCCTTCACCACTGATTCCTACGTGGTCCGGCCGATTGTTTTTCCGGGGGGCGACATCGGCTCGATGGCGGTCCACGGCACCGTCAACGATCTGGCGATGAGCGGCGCGCGGCCGCTGTGGCTGAGCGCGGCTTTCATCCTCGAAGAAGGCCTCTCCATGGAAACGCTTTGGGGCGTCGTTTGTTCCATGCGAGACGCGGCGGGGCGCAACGGGGTGCGGATCGTCACCGGCGACACCAAGGTGGTGGACAAAGGCAAGGGCGACGGTCTGTTCATCAACACGGCGGGGATTGGCGTCATTGAACATTCCCTGGTGATCGCGCCGGGAAGCGTGAAGACGGGCGACGCGGTGCTGATCAGCGGAGATGTGGGCCGTCATGGCTTGGCGATCATGAGCGTGCGCGAAGGTTTGGAGTTTCAGAGCCGGATCCAGAGCGATTCCGCGCCCGTTTCCGGGTTGGTGCGGAAACTCCTGGCCGCCGGCCTGGAAATACATTGCCTGCGGGACTTGACGCGGGGCGGCCTGGCCAGCGCGTTGAACGAAATCGCGGCAGCGGCCAGGCAGAGAATCGTGATTGAGGAGAACGCCGTCCCTGTGCGGGAGGACGTTCATGCCGCGTGCGAACTGCTTGGGCTGGACCCATTGCAGGTGGCGTGCGAGGGGCGGTTTGTGGCGTTCGTTCCAGCCAAAGACGCGAACCAGGCCCTGAGCATCATGCGGCAGGACGAATCCGGAGCCGGCGCCGGATGGATCGGTGCGGTTGAAAACGGCCACCCGCCGCTGGTGGTGTTGAAAAGCGCCATCGGCGCGAGCCGGATTCTTGACATGCCAAGCGGCGAGCAATTGCCGAGGATTTGTTGATCCTGTTTTCAGAAAGCTTTGGAAAGCGTTTGACGCGGGTTGGAGGCGTTGGTAGAATATCTTTCTGTTGGAATCCAAAGTAGCTCAATGGTAGAGCACGCGGCTGTTAACCGTGTGGTTGTAGGTTCAAGTCCTACCTTTGGAGCCAATTTACTCGTCTTTGCATTCCGGCAAACGATTTGATGAATACCAAGGATCTTCTTCGTCTGGGCGTGCCGCTGGGTGAAGCGACGCGGCGGGCGACGGATTTTATTTCCCAGTTCATCCTCGGCGGCGGCGACAAGTCGCGGTTGCATGAGGAAGTCCAGGCCATTGTCCGCAATCCGTCGGCCTTTGTGGATGATCCATTGCGCGGGGAATTTGCCAGGGCGCTGCTCAAAGCGCCGCCGCCGCCACGGACCGAACCGGTCAAGTATCGCCAGTGGGGCGAGGGACTGGAACACGAGGCGGTGATGCAAATGGAGAAAGCCTGTTTGCTGCCGGTAGCGGTGGCGGGCGCGCTGATGCCGGACGCGCATGTGGGTTACGGCCTGCCGATCGGCGGCGTGCTGGCCACGGAGAATGCGGTGATTCCCTACGCCGTCGGCGTGGACATCGCCTGCCGCATGAAAATGACCGTCCTTGACATCCCCGCGCGCGACTTGGCGCAAAAGCAGGACCGGCTCACGCGCGCGATTGAGGCGGAGACCCGCTTCGGCATCGGGGCGGCGTTCAAGGAACGGCGCGAGCACGACGTGTTGGACGCGGATTGGTCGGTCAGCCCGATCACTAAACAGTACAAAGACCGCGCTTGGTCACAACTGGGCACCAGCGGCAGCGGCAACCATTTTGTCGAATTCGGCCTGTTTACGGCGCACGGGCCGATTCACGGTCTGGAAGCGGGAACTTACGTGGCGTTGCTGTCGCACAGCGGCAGCCGCGGCACGGGGGCGGCGGTGTGCGATCATTATTCGAAGCTGGCCTTCGCACAATTCAAGAATTTGCCCGGCGAATTAAAACGGCTGGCGTGGCTGTCGCTGGAATCGCAGGAAGGCCGGGAATACTGGGCGGCGATGGAACTGATGGGCCGGTACGCGGCGGCGAATCATGCGCTCATCCACCGGCACATCGCGGCCAACCTTGGCGCACAGGTTCTGCTGGACTTGGAAAACCACCACAATTTCGCTTGGAAGGAACGGCATGTGATTGGCGGCGTGGAACGCGAGGTCATTGTGCATCGCAAAGGGGCGACACCGGCGGGCGAAGGCGTGCTGGGCATCATCCCGGGTTCGATGGCCTCGCCGGGATTTGTCGTCAGCGGCAAGGGCAATGCGCAATCGCTCAACTCCGCCTCGCATGGCGCGGGCCGGGCCATGAGCCGGAAGGCGGCCAATGCGAAATTCAACTGGAAGGACGTGAATCGTTTTCTCCGCGAGCGCGGCGTGACATTGATTTCCGCCGGTCTTGACGAAGTTCCGATGGCGTACAAGAACATTCGCGAAGTGATGGCCGCGCAAAGCGATTTAGTGGCCGTGCTCGGCCAATTCGATCCCAAACTGGTCAAGATGGCGCCCAGCGGCGAGCGGCCAGAAGATTGAGGCGGCGGTGATTTGACTTTTGGCGAAGGCAAAGTCGTGGCAGTCTCACGACAATGTTTGCGGAGACCGATGAATCGAAAACTGGACCCGGGAGCCGGCGCTCAAGCGCCGGATGGAAGGAAAGCAGCATGAGCCGGCTTTTTTGGTTCCTCAACGTTTTGAGTGGGATAGAGCATCATTAAAAGCCTTCTTTGGCACCAAATTGGAGGGGCCAGCCGGAGCGAAGGAGAGCAGCGCACGGCCGAAGTGACTGGGATTCTGTACCCCCCCACCCCCCCGCTACAGTGCTACAAACGTTGATTATCAACGACTTAGGGTGCTACAAGGGTGCTACAATTTGGCTTATTTGTAGCACCTGTAGCACCCTGGCATCCCACCCACCGCGTCCGCTCATGGCAACGGCGGCGTGGAGGCCAGAATCCAGGCGACACTGGCCGCATTCCTATGCCACTGAAAACAGCGAGGAACCCAACACAATCGGCAACACAACGGCAACATGTTGCTGCTTTTGGCACCGGCGCATTTGTTGGTGGACAGAGCGGGCGAGCTTCGGCAGACAAAATGTTGAAATGCTCGGATCACTTTCTGGAGAAACGCACATGAATGAACAGAAATGTCCAATAGTTACGCACCGACCCCTTGACTGACCCCTTGACCGTGTCGTCATCCGGCTTGCTGAAATCTCGAAGGCCAAGCCGAATGCCAACACGCGAACGCTTCGCCCCGACAAGTGCCTGGTCGTGAAGTCGCTGGATTCCAGCTTGCGCCCTGTTTCCCTTCGCAACATGGAATCCACCGCCATCACCACCAGGGAGGGCTTGCGCCAATGCCGGACCGGGCTGACGGCGGACGCACAGGACTTAAAAATTCACTTTTAGCCATTTTTGCCCGTTGCTCCTCATCGCTTGCCACACGCATAGAACCATTGAATTTAAAGGAGATTATCCACTTTTTAGCCTTTTCGCCATGTGTTGCAAAGACCTGAGGTTCCAACCATGAAACTAGCACAAAATCTAGCACAGACCGGAAAAGTACTGTCTTCTCAGAAAAGTTCTGTGCGTCTGGAAGAAGCGTTTTCACGCTCCGCCAAAGGCATCCTCATATAGATTTTAGATGCTTGAAGTCTGTCGCTCGCAGTCGAGTTCGTTTCAAAAGGCGACGAGAGAGCAGGTCAGTCCGAATTTCAATCATAAGCTCACCCAATGCCATCCTCCGATCGGTGTCCGTCGTTTTCGCGCCCGTCTCGATAGTGGTAAGGAACGCGTTTGCTTTTTTTATCACGTTGTCTGGGCAGTAAAGCCAAGCCATTTTTATCTCTGCCAGAAACCGTGCCTTTAGCTCGTGTCCCTCTGGTTTTTCACTTTTATAATCATAAAATCCCCCCAGTGTTTCGATCAACGCTTCGTACCTCTTTTCCTTGCGAACGTATTCGACAGTCGCCCTCTTCTGGCGCTCGTTCCAGTACCAAGCGAATGCAGCGCCGAGCAGAGGGAGAAAGAACTTGAGAAAGTCGAACGAAAGGAATTGCATCATACTGTGCGCTATTGTTGTTTCTTCAATTGAGCGACCTTGTAATTGTAAATGAGGCGCTCCAGTTCCTTCCAGTCATGTAATTTTAAAGCAGAACGCAAGGCCGTACACGTGACCACATCTTCCCCGTCTTTCCACATAATCTGACTAGCCGCGGAGTTCAGGACGTAGATGTCATCTGGTGTCCTTGCCTGTGGACTAAAGACATCGGCCTCATAAATGAGTTGGTGGGCACCGTCATCGCTGGTTAGCACGATTTGTTGGTGACGCGAACAGGCCGAGACGAACATGCAAGCAATAGCCGCAAACACAAACAGCCAACGACACGAGCCAACAAATCGTTTCATGTCCGCGACACTACCACAACCACACAGGCCGTCAATCCCTTAAGTGTCAACCCTTCATCGCGGAATTGGCACCGTGCCTCGGTGGAATACACGGGACAGTTATTAGACTATTAAACGAGGTTAAGCGGCAGACCGCAGGGGAAGCTTCTTTGACTGTCCATCCCTCAATTCCATCCGGGCAGAGGTCATCTTCAAGCAACCCGCTAACGCGGGGGCCGTTCCGGGGTGCTGCCCGGTCATCCGCTCGAAAGTATTAAATTTCCCCGCTGCGCGTTCCCGTGTTGGCATCCGGCTTGCTCAAAACACGAAGGCCAAGCCAAATGCCAACACGCGAACGCTCCGCCCCGAAAAAGTGCCTTGTCGTGAAGTCGCTGGATTCCAGGTTGCGCCCATGCTGCCCTCGCAACCTGGAATCCACCGCCATCACCACCAGGGAGTTGAAGCCAGGGAGGCAAGGCCGCTTTTAAGCTGTCAATTTTGGCTGTCCGCTGCCGCAGAATGGGGACAAATCAGACTGTGCTTTTACTCGCTCTCCGCCGCCGCGAGGGGCGGCAACGCGCGGATGATACCTAACGTCCAAAGCTCAGGCATGCGGGACAAAAGTTCGTGAACCGCGAGGCGGAACTGAAGACGCCATCCCGCGTTGCCTACAGCGATTTGTTAGGCGCAGACTCCGGCCTCACACCACTCTTGTAGCCGTCCGCCGAAGATTCTAAACCGGCGGTGCGCCGTGCTGCCATCCAAAAATCGGGTATGCTCCTTCCAGCAGTCATGGCTCGCGTCTATCTTCACCCACTTGTCGTAAAACTGTGGCACCGCAAAAACGCTCCACAGGCAGCCAAACGTGCCCTGAATCTCGCGAACGCTGCCTCGACCAAAATCACAAATAACAATCGCGGGGCAATGTATCAACGGGAACCGACGCTCATCCAAATAATCACGGTCACATGTGATGAGAACTCGGCCAAGCCGCAGCGCCTCTGCTGCGTGATTCTCGTCAGGATGTCGCCGTCGTCCAGCCTCCTGCACTGTGAGCACGTCCGCCTCACGTCGCCGCAGAATCTCAGTCGCAATGGTCGGGAAATTCTCATCGGCATAGAATCGTGGCTTGGCCTTCCGGCGAATGTAGTCCTCCACTTGCCGCACCTCACGGTCAGTAGGCTTCTCAGTAACCAAGTCTTTCGCGTCAGCCCACGCCATAGTGTGTTCGCAATTGAGAATGCGACTGCGCCTAACGTAGAAAGCTGAGCCCCCGCTGAACTGCGACCTGAACCGCGATAGCGGAACGGAAAGCGCCAACGGCGGTTGACTCAGGCGACTTGTTAGGCGTCATTTTCATCATGCTCTCCTGCCATAAATCGTGCCTGCAACTGCTCCTCTGTGATGCCAATCTTCTCCTCACAAACCTTGCGAAACTCTCGAATGATGAGAAAGGGCACACCAATCCGAAAGCGTAACTCACTCAACAGTGCGATGAGCGCCTTGCGGTCGGCCATGCGATAACGCATCGGGTCGTGATTCTCAAGCGCCGTGTGTGCGAGGATGTTCCGAGCGTTCAAGGCGCGATATAGCTCCCGCTTCAGTTTCTTGTCGGTAAGGCCACCGCCTTGCTTCAAGACATGAACCAACTCTCCGAGCGTCTGTGAATATAGAAATGCCTCCAATGTCGCATACTTCGTAGCGTCGAAAGGAATCTGAATGTAACCGAGGATATGAGAAGCCATCAGGTATAGCTTGAACTCTCGCTCAAGCTTATGAGCATAGTAGCTCGTGCGACCAAACTCGACGCAAAGCTCGTCGTCTGGCCACGGAAACGGATCTGGTGTGCGAACGTCCATGTGATGCGCGTATATAAACTGGAACGGTTTCTAACCGTCCTGGCCAAGAAGGATGTCGCCGCCAGCACCCAAAATCAAGCCTTTAATGCGATTAATTCCAAAGTGCGGGGAAGCCCGCAGGCGAGGCGTCTTGGGGTGGTCAACCTTTGATTTCATCCGGGCATAGTTCATCTTCAAGCAACCCGGCTGACGCCGGGACCCGTCATCATTGCGACTGCGTTGCCTGCGAAAGTATGAAATCCGTTGCGAATTGAGGGTGCCGGTGACTGAGCAGCTTTACATTGCACCACGAATTTTCCTTGGTGACATATTTGGCGCAATAATCGGCCACATCATCCCGGCTGTTGACCGGCTCAATCCGGGCACGACCGCACCGCCCAAACCAGGTCCGCCAAATGTCCGTCCGCCGCATGTTTTTACAATCCACCCACAACGCATGGACGTGGTAGCCGTCACGGCCCGGATTCTGTTCCAGCGCGTAAAAATAGGAGACGCCGCGCAACTCGCTTCGCATGAATTTCTCGTAACACCGAGCGCCCGACCAAATGGACGCTTCCCAGGCAAACGTCAGGTGCGAGATGACCTGCCACGGGGCCAACGAGTGAAGCGTGTCCCAGGCTTCAACCACACAGCGCAGACCAGCATTCGCCGTCAGGCTCCCATGTGTGTATTTTTGTGTGTCCTCGTTAGAAAACCCCAATGTTTGCGGGCTTTTCTGGTAGATTCGAGTCCTGCCTTTGGAGCCAATTTTACTCCCCTTTAAAACATTACTTTTGGCGAAGGCAAGGTCGTGGTAGCCTCTCGACAATGTTTGGGGAGACCAATGAATCGAAAACTGGATCCGGGAGCCGGCGCTTGAGCGCCAGGCGGAAGGAAAGCCGCGTGAGCCGGTGGTTTTTGCGGTGGTGGATGCTGCCGTGCCTGGGCGCGCTGGCGTGGATCGCAGGCAGTGGCTGCTCCATTCACCATTACGCAGTCAATCAATTTTCCGACGCCGTGAGCCGGAGCGGTGCTGTTTTCGCCAGCGACGACGATCCGGACCTGGTGAAGGCGGCGTCGCCATGCAGTCTCAAGCTGATCGAGAGTCTGCTGACCGAGAATCCGCGGCATCGCGGGCTGCTCCTGGCCGCCACAAGCGGCTTCACGGAGTACGCCTTCGCGTTTGTGCAGGAGGATGCCGACGAAACGGAGGCGCGCGACCTGACGGAGGCCGAGGCGCTGCGGACGCGGGCCAGGCGGCTGTATCTGCGGGCGCAACGTTACGGCCTGCGCGGGTTGGAAGTGGGCCATCCGGGATTTTCGGACGCGTTGCTGGCCCATCCCAGGGAGGCCGCGCAACGCGCCGCCAAAAAAGATGTGCCGCTGCTGTATTGGACGGCCTGCGCGTGGGCGGGGGCGATTTCACTCTCGAAAGACAATCCGGACCTGGTCGCGCAAGTCCCCGCGATGGAGGCGCTGATTGATCGGGCGCTGGAATTGGACGAGAGCTTTGATCGTGGCGCGATCCACTGCTTTTTGATCTCCTACGAAATGAACCGGCAAGGGGCGGCGGGCGATCCCGCGGCGCGCGCCCGACAGCACTTTGAGCGGGCGATGGCCCTCTCGGGCGGCAAGGAGGCGGCGCCGCTGTTGGCCATGGCGGAATCGGTGGACGTGCAAAAACAGGACGTCAAGGAATTCGATTCCCTGCTCCAGCGCGCGCTGGCGATCAATCCGGACGCCAATCCCCAAACGCGGCTGGTCAATCTGGTCATGCAGCGCCGGGCCCGCTGGCTTCTGTCCCGAAAATCGGATCTTTTTTTGATTGCGCAATGAGTCCTGTTCACCCCATGAAAACTGAATTGCACAAAATGACGCCAAACTGCCCATGCCCGCCGCAACCTCGCGGAAACCCACTGCGATTGACGCGGCGGCGTTTCATTCCCGCAGCGGCGGCCCTGGGCCTCGGATTGCTGGCCGGCGCGAATGAGGCGTTAGCAGCGCCCAGCCCAATCAAGGTGCGGCTGGGCACGCTGGCGCCGAAGGGATCGTCCTACTACAAAGAACTGGCGGCCATGGGCGAAAAGTGGCGGCGGGAGTCCAACGGCGCCGTGTTGCTGACGATTTATCCGGACGGGACGATGGGCGGGGAGGCGGACATGGTGCAACGCATGAGGCTGGGCCAATTGCAGGCCGGATTGCTGACCGCCACCGGGCTGGCGGACATCGAGCCGGGCGTGAGCGGCCTCCAACTCATGCCGATGACCTTCCGCACACTGGAGGAAGTGGATTACATCGTGCAGAAACTCCAGCCCATGCTGGAAAAGCGCCTGGAGGCCAGGGGATTTGTGGCGTTGTTTTGGAGCGACACCGGCTGGGTGCGGTTTTTTTCCAAAGACCCGATCATCGAGCCGGATGACTTGAGGAAGACCAAGTTGTTCGTGACGGCCGGCAGCCCCGCGCAGGTGGACCTTTACCGCTCGGTGGGCTTGAACCCCGTTCCGCTGGAAACGGTGGACATTTTGCCCAATTTGCAGACCGGCCTCATCAACGCCGTTCCCCTGCCGCCCAGCTACGCCCTGGCCGGACAGGTGGACCAGGCCGCGCCGAACATGCTCGATCTGGCCTGGGCGCCTCTGGTGGGGGCGCTCGTTGTCACCAAGAAAACCTGGGACGCCATTCCGCCGGAAACCCGCGACGCCATGCGCCAGGCGGCGGCCATGGCCGGCGCGCGCATCAAGGCGGAGGGCCGGCGCGAGAGCGTGGAATCGGTCAAAGCGATGCGCAAACGCGGGTTGACCGTCAACCCGTTGACGCCGGAGACCGAGGCCCAATGGCGGCGCGAGATGGAGCCGATTTACCCCAAAATCCGAGGACGCATCGTGCCGGCGGACATTTTCGACGAGGTGACCAGCCAGTTGGCCATCTATCGCGTTGGACAGGCCAGGAAATGAGCGGCGCGGCCCATCCACCTGCGCCGGCGCCGGAGGGGTGGCGCCGGTGGCTGCGCGTCGGCGAAGATTCGCTCGTCACGCTCGCGCTGGGCGCGCTGGCGATTTTGCCGTTGCTGGAAATCGTGCTGCGCCGATTCTTCCACAGCGGCATCAGCGGGGCAACGGCCATCCAGCAGCATCTGACGCTGGTGATCAGCCTGCTGGGCGGCATGCTGGCCGCGCGCGACCGCCGCCTGCTTTCCCTTTCCACGTTGTCCCAGTTTCTCAAGGGGCGCTGGCAAATTTTTGCCCGCGTTTACAGCAGCGCCGTCGCGGCGGCGGTCAGCGTGTTCCTCTGCGCCGCCGCCGCGCAACTGGCGGCGTCGGAGAGGGAGAGCGGCAACATGATGGCTTATCAGATTCCGATCTGGACGGTGCAATTGATCATGCCGGCCGGCTTCGCGGTCATCGCGCTGCGGCTGCTGTGGAACGCCTCCGGCCAGTGGGGCGGGCGGCTGGCGGCGTTGTTCTTGACAGCAGCCATCGCCGGGATCGGGCTTCATCCCTTTGCCGGCCCGGAGCGGCTGGTGCTGCCGGGGTTGATCGGGCTGCTGGCGGCGGTGGTCCTGGGGGCGCCGATTTTTGCGCTGCTGGGCGGGGCGGCGCTGATTCTCTTTTGGGGCGACGGGACGCCCATCGCCTCCCTTTCGCTGACGCATTATTCGATGGTCACCAATCCGATGCTGCCGACGGTGCCGCTGTTCACGCTGGCCGGATATTTTCTGGCGGAAGGCGGAGCCTCCAGACGATTGATCCGGGTCTTTCACGCGCTGCTGGGCCAGTTCCGGGGCGGGCCGGCGATTGTCGCTGTGATCGCGTGCGCCTTTTTCACTTCGTTCACGGGAGCATCGGGCGTGACGATCCTCGCGCTGGGCGGGCTGCTGATGCCGGTGTTGCTGGGAGCGGGATACACGGAGCGCTCCGCGCTCGGGCTGGTCACGGGGTCGGGCGGCCTGGGTCTGTTGTTCCCGCCGTCGCTGCCGTTGATTCTTTACGCGGTGGTGGCCAACACCAACGCGGGCGGGGGCGGGGTGACGATTGAAAGGATGTTCCTGGGCGGGCTGGGCCCGGGCTTGCTCCTGGTGACGATGGCCTCATTGATGGGCATTTGGCTGGGCCCGAAGAAACAGGCCGGGGCCGCGAAGTTCGACGGCGCGGAGGCGGGCCGCGCGATTTGGGCGGCAAAATGGGAATTACTGCTGCCGGTCGTGGCGCTGGCGGCGTTGTTCGGGGGATTGGCCACGCCGGTGGAGGCCGCGGCGGTCACGGCGCTTTACGCCTTCGTGGTGGAGACGGTTGTTTACCGTGATTTCAAGCGGGCGGGCGACATTCCGCGCGTCATGGCGGAGGCCGGGCTGCTGGTGGGCGGGGTGCTGCTCATCCTGGGGGTCGCCCTGGGGTTCACCAATTACCTGGTGGACGCGCAGGTCCCCACCCGCGCGGTGGAATGGGTCACGGGAGTTGTCAAGTCTGAATATGCGTTCCTGCTCGCGCTCAACCTTTGCCTGCTGGCGGTGGGCTGCGTAATGGACATTTATTCGGCGATCATCGTGGTGGCCCCGTTGATCGTGCCGCTCGCCATGGCTTACAACATCGACCCCGTTCACTTGGGCATCATCTTTCTGGCGAACATGGAGCTGGGCCTGCTCACCCCGACGGTGGGGCTGAACATCTTTCTCTCCTCCTACCGTTTCGGCAAACCGGTGCTGCAAGTTTCGCGGGCCGTGATTCCGATGCAATGCGTGCTGCTGACGGGCGTGCTGTTGATCACGTATTTGCCCCCGCTGACCACCTTCCTGCCGCGCTGGCTGGGGCGGTAAGGTTGGCGGATAAGGACATTATGACTCTGCGCTTTTCACGGATTGTGTCAATATGACTCACTGTGACTCACTGTTCGGATCTTGCAATTTATACTTAACCCATTGATATAACCACACTTATAAATTCATTGCCGGGTTGGCATCCTCGATGCTTATTACATCATGTGGGGAAACTGCCGTTCAGGTGGACGGTATGTTTCCGTTGCGGCCTCAACCGGACGTGAAGGCAGACCCGGTGGTGAGGCTTTGAAGAGGAACGTGTCTGCAAAATGAAAGGTTTATTGCTATGAATACATTGACTCGTTGGAATCCACTGCGCGAGATGGAACGGATGTCCTCACTGCTTGACTGGACTCCAAGCCTGTTCCGTCGCGGCAACCTGGTTCCTGAAGACGAAAACATCACGGTCTCGGAATGGGCGCCTTTGGTGGACATTGCCGAGGACGACAAGGAATATCTGATCAAGGCCGAACTGCCCGAAGTGCAAAAGGACGATGTCAAGGTGACGGTGGAGAACGGCACGTTGACCATCTCCGGCGAACGCAAGGCCGAGAAGGAGGAGAAGGGCCGCAAGTTCCATCGTGTGGAACGCTACTACGGCCGGTTTGAGCGCAACTTCAGCATTCCGGACGACGCCGATGGGAGCAACGTGAAGGCCGAGTTCAAGGATGGCGTGCTGCGAGTGCATCTGGCCAAGAGTGAGAAGGCCCGTCCGAAACAAATTGAAGTCAAGGTTGGCTAAACGGGGTCAAGTCAGGAACGCGTCCTTTTGACGCGTTCCTGACAGCGACGCAACCGCCAGCCTTAAAATCGGGCGGAAGTCAGAACCCGGTTGAACATTGTTCACAGGCAATTGACACTGGTCAGCGCCGCTTGAGGGCAAACCTCGATCTGCCTGGAAAATGTCGAATGACGAAATCCCAATGACCAATCAATGCCCAAATGACCCAACCTGTCCGCCTTAGCCGCTCCGGCGACGGCGGATGACGAAATCTCGTCATTCGAGCTTCGTCATTAATTGGTCATTCGTGCTTCGACATTCGTCATTCATTTTGGCCTGGCTGCGGCAAGCCATTATCTCTCATTGACTTCTTTCTGCCCAGGGTGTTATCTGAAACATCATGCCCGCAGGAAACAAACGAAAAACGGCCGTCGGGATTGCCCTGGCCGCGTTGCTGTTGTTTTTCTCCGGGTGTGATTCGCGATCGGAAACGCCGCGCACGGGCCAGCGCGTTCAGCCGGCGGAACTGACCAACAGCCATCTGCGCGTCCGCGCGCCCGCCGTTGCCGGGCTGTTTTATCCGGCGCAAGAATCGGTTCTTTCAAAAACCATTGACGGATTGCTGGAAGGCGCGCCCGCCCATCACATCCCGCACCTCAGGGGCCTGGTTTGCCCTCATGCGGGCTATCCTTATTCGGGACCCACCGCGGCGATTGCCTACAAAATGCTGGCCGGTCGCGATATTCAAACCGTCATCATCCTCGGCCCCAGTCATTATGCCTTGTTTGAGGGCGCGTCGGTTCCGAACACGGACGCTTACCAAACGCCTTTGGGAAACGTCCCCATCTCGGCCAAGGCGCGGCAACTCGCCAGGACCAGACCCTTTGTTCTGGAACCGCAATGCCTGGTCCAGCGGCCGGGGTGGTGGACACAATCACCGAAGCCCGCGCCGGTTCCCGGGGAGGACACGCCCGATACTTGGGAACATTCCGTCGAGGTCCAGGTTCCTTTCCTGCAAAAAACTTTAACGAACTTCACCATCCTGCCCGTCGTCTTTGGCGAGGTTGACCCTGAACAGGCCGCCAGGGTTTTAGCCGGGGTGATTGACGACAAAACCATCGTGGTGGCCAGCTCCGATCTGAGTCATTACTACACCTATGATGAGGCCAAAAAACTGGACGCCCGCTGCATCAAGGCGATTTGCGACCTGAACATTGACGAAATGAAAACCCAGGAGGCTTGCGGCAAATTGCCCATTTTGACCCTGATGCACCTGGCCCGGGAAAAAGGCTGGAAGACACAATTGCTGGATTGCCGCAACAGCGGTGACACCGCCGGTGACAAAAGCCGGGTGGTGGGCTATGCCGCCATCGCCTTTTACGAGCCGGCGCCCCAAAACTTTGGGGCCAAAGAACGGAAATTTTTACTTGACCTCGCCCGCCAAACCCTGGCACGCGTCGCGGCCAATCGCGACTCGCCGGGACCGCCGGTCAACGCCAGGGACCTGTCACCAAGATTATCGGAAACCAAAGGGTGCTTCGTGACGTTGACCGAAAATGGCGAACTGCGCGGCTGCATCGGCCACATTTTGCCGCAGGAAGCGCTTTACCAGGCGGTGGAGGACAACGCGCGCAACGCGGCCACGCGCGACCCGCGTTTCCAGCCGGTGCGGCCGGAGGAGGTGAAAAAAATCAAAATCGAAATCAGCGTGCTGACGGAACCGCAACCGCTGAGTTTCAAGTCGCCGGAGGACCTCCTGAACAAGTTGGAGCCTGGCGAGGATGGCGTGGTGCTCCGCATCGGCCCCTACGGGGCGACGTTTCTGCCCCAGGTCTGGGAACAACTGCCGGACAAGGCCGAATTCCTCAGCCACCTCGCGCAAAAAGCCGGCTGTGCGCCGGACGACTGGCGCGGCAGGAATGTCAGCGTCTCCATCTACCACGTCGAGGCGTTCGAGGAGTCGGAGTAATGTTTCATGTCCGACCAAAAGCCGATCCTGCTGGCGGTCGCCGGTCAACGGCGGCTCGTCCTGTTGGCCGTCGGGGCGCTGGGGGTTTCGTGCGTGATGACGCAACTGGCGCTGATGCGCGAACTGCTCGGCGCCTTTAGCGGCAACGAACTGGTGCTCGGCTTGGTGCTGGGCAACTGGCTGCTCCTGATGGGCATCGGCGCCTGGCTCGGCCGGACCTCCGACAAACTCCAAAATCCACTGGCCGTCCTGGTCGTCGTGCAAATCCTGGTGGCCGTTCTGCCGCTGTTGCAGGTGTTTCTCCTGCGGGCTTTGCGAAACGTCGTTTTCGTCCGCGGCGCCGCGGTGGGTGTCAGCGAAACCTTCCTCAGCGCCCTCCTCCTGCTGCTGCCGTATTGTCTCGTGGCGGGCTATGCCCTGACGCTGGCGTGCTCGTTGTTGGCCCGCCAAGAGGGCGTTGCGGGCATCGGCCAGGTGTATGTCGCCGACAGCATCGGCAGCATCGGCGGCGGCGTTCTGTTCAGCTTCGTGCTGGTCCGCTTCCTCGACCATGCCGGCATTCTGGTTTATCCCGCCGTTTTGAACTTGCTGGTGGCCGGAGCGATGGGCCTTCACACCGGACACAAATGGTTTTCGGCGATGGCAGGCGCTCTGGCCGTTGCGGTGATGGCGGCTGCGGTTTTGGTTGATCTCGATGGCGTTTCCACCGCTTGGCAGTATCCGCGGCAGCACATCGTGGCGCGGGCCAATTCGCCTTACGGCAAACTGCTCGTCACCGAATCCGACGGCCAGTTTGATTTCATCGAGAACGGCGTTCCGCTCACCTCCACCCGTGACGATCAGCACGTCGAGGAGGCCGTGCATTACGCGATGGCACAGCGGCCTCTTGCCCGCACGGTGCTGCTGGTGGGCGGCGGCATCTCGGGCACGGCCAGGGAACTCCTGAAATACCACGTCCGCCGCGTGGACTATGTGGAACTGGACCCGTTGATTCTGGAGTTCGGGCGGAAATACCTCCCGGAAAGTCTGGCCGACAACCGGATCAAAGTCATCAACACCGACGGACGCTTGTTTGTCAGGCAAACCGGCGAAAAATACGATGTGGTCATTGTGGATGTGCCCGAACCTTCCACCGCGCAACTCAACCGGTTCTTCACCGTGGAGTTTCTGGCTGAAGTCAAACGGGCGCTTTCTCCGGACGGCGTGGTCTCCTTTTCGCTCGGGCATTATGAGAATTACGTCAGTCCGGAACTGGCGCGAATGCTGGCTTCGGCTTGCCGGTCATTGAAGGCGTCATTCCCAAACGTGCTCGTGATTCCCGGCGGAAAGGTCTTCTTTCTCGCGTCGGACGGCCCGCTCTTTGGCGACATCGCTGCGCGAATCGAACAGCAAGGTGTCAAGACGAAACTGATGAACCGGCATTACCTGGACGCGATGCTGACAGCCGACCGCTTGATGGACATGCAAAACGCCGTCGCGCAGCCGGCGGCGTTGAACCAGGACTTCAACCCGGCGCTTTACTTTTATCATCTCCGCCACTGGATGAGTCAGTTCAAAATCGGCTTCGGCCTGTTGCAGGTGTTGCTGCTGGTCTTGCTTGGCGTCTATCTGGTCCGGTTGCGCGGAACGGCTTTTGTCCTCTTCGCCTCGGGTTTCGCGGCAACGACGCTGGAGATTGTCCTGCTGCTGGCATTCCAGGTTCTTTGCGGCTCGGTCTATCATCAACTGGGCATCATCGTCACCGTCTTTATGGCCGGTCTGGCGCTTGGGGCGGTGATGGCGAATCGGCGCATGAAATCCCAGGGTAATACTGCAAAACATCTGGCTCTTCTCGCCTTCGCCATCGCGGGTTACGCCATCCTGCTCGCGTTTTTATTGCCGCTGTTGAACCGGCTGGGGGACACGGCAGCGGCGCTCGTGTTCATCAAGACGGCCATTGCCCTGCTGACTTTGATTCTCGCGGCGCTGGTGGGAATGCAATTTCCGCCGGCCAACCGGCTGGAATTCGACGGCACCGTTGCGGGCGCATCGCGCCTGTACACGGCGGATTTTGTCGGCGCATTCCTGGGCGCATTGCTGGCCAGCACACTCTTGATTCCATTAATTGGCGTGACGGGCGTTTGCCTGCTGGCGGCGGCGCTGAATTTTACGGGCGGCGCGACGGCTTTCCCTCCAAAGGCCGGGTAGTGCAACATCGGGGAAAGAGGCCAAAGATTTGAGAGATAAGACACTCTTATTAAACCGGATAAAATCCTAATTTCCGCCGCGTGAAAAAACATATTGTAAACTTTGTTTGCCAGGACTATTGTTCTCCAACCGTTAGAGAAGTGGATGCAAACTTATGAAAAACGTGATCCGGCGTGCTGCCGGCAAGAAGAGAAAGGTCGTGCAAGGCGAGATTGTTTGGAAAATTCATCACGATGATGCTTCCGGTCAATGGATTGGCGTTTGCGACCCAATTGGGCTTACCGCCTCCGGCGACACGTATAGCGAAGCGGTTGAGTGCTGCAATCATGCGATGGAGATTGTATTTAAAGACCTTCTTTCCTCTGGTGATCTTGAAGAATTTCTTAAACTGCGCGGATGGAAAACAGTGGATGTGGAATCGCCGGAAGGGGAAGATGGTGGCATAGATGCGCCTTTCCGTATCGAACCCGGCCTTGCACATGATCCGAAAGCAGCTATTTGTTGAAAAACTTCGCGAGCTGGGGTTTAAGTTCTTGTCTCAAAAGGACAAGATTGAAATCTACAAACGGTCCGGCGATATTAGATATGCCAGCGTGCGTCGGAGGGATTTAATTTCCGAAGCAGAAGTGCGATCAACGTTGCGACAAGCGGGGCAAACTGAACAACAAATTAATGCTTGGATTGCTGGCGTCTTGGCGCGCATGCAACATGAACCAGAAACCACATGATTTCCGCCCAGATTCCCCACTGTGGCGTTCATTTGGTGAATCACACAAAAAATTAGCTTTCCCGTTACGTACAGCCCCACGGCAATAATCGACCGCCGTCTTTTTCATTAAATGAAAATTACTTGGAGCGCCTTTCCAGTACGTATATTGCCCGGCAACAATCTAATGCAGCCCTGCCAAAAGCCGCCCCGCTGGAATCGGCTGCATGATTCTGCTAACACGTTGTTTCAGCGAAAGGTTGCGATATGAGCAAAATCAACATTATTGCCCTCAAAACGATGCGCTGGAGCGGCTGGCTGTTGCTGCCGCTGGTGATGGCCTTTCTGCTGACCGGTTACATCATGGAT
>Ga0326727_10014428_pt1 | contig 17234 bp, 16 predicted proteins | sample MB2enrmetagenome_FD_207643 | JGI IMG/M metagenome (GOLD analysis project Ga0326727, IMG submission 207643) | Lab enriched peat soil microbial communities from McLean, Ithaca, NY, United States - MB29MY | ecosystem: Environmental > Terrestrial > Soil > Wetlands > Peat | place: USA: New York...
GCCCCGGGGGATTCAGGCTCTCATCGGCCATCCGGCTCCATTCCTCCTCAGCGAACTCAGAGCGCACAAGGTCCACGCCCTCTGGAACTACGGCCATGCCGCGCAGAAATCCGAAGATCGAATCCACGTCCTTTTCGTGCTGCGGCGCTTCGTCCGGCGACACCACCCGCGCCACTGGCTTGCCGCGCTTGGTAACCAGCACAGGCTCTCCGGTCCGGGCTACATCGTCCATCACCGCCAGACACTTGGCCTTGAACTCGCCAGCTCCCATCGTCCGCATCGTCACTCTCCGCAACTCATTATCTATTTGACCATGGTGATATGACCATAGTCAAACCAGCATCGCGCCCTTCTAGCCGGCTTCCGGTTTCGACCTGGTCCCTGCTCCCTTCTTTTCCCCCTCCCGTTACAATTGACTTTGTGATCGATCTCGTCCAGATTGAGCCCGTCCGTCGCGCGCCCGCTCCCAAGCCCGAGTGGCTCAAGGCTCGCGCGCCCATGGGCGAGAACTACCATAGCCTCAAGTCCCTGGCCCGCTCGCTCTCGCTTCACACCGTCTGCGAAAGCGCGCATTGTCCCAACATCGGCGAGTGCTGGCACCACAAAACCGCCACCTTCATGATGCTTGGCAACCTGTGCACGCGCCGCTGCGGATTCTGCGCCGTTCCCAAAGGCCGCCCCGAGCCCATCGACTTCGACGAGCCCCGTCGCGTGGCCCAGGCTGTTGCCGCTCTCGGCCTCCAGCACGCCGTCATAACCAGCGTCAATCGCGACGACGACAACATCGGCGGCGCCCGCGCCTTCGCACTCGTGATTGAAGAAATCCGCCGCCAGGCCCCCGGCTGCCGCGTCGAAGTCCTCATCCCCGACTTCCAGGGAGACCGCACTGCCATTGAAGCTGTAGTCGAGGCCAGACCGGAGGTCCTCAACCACAACACTGAGACCGTTCCGCGTCTCTACCGCGTCGTCCGCTCCGGCGCGCGCTACGAGCGATCTCTTGAGTTGTTGCGCTACTCCAAAGAGTTAAACCCCGTAGGGGTGACCAAATCCGGCGTTATGGTCGGCCTTGGCGAACAGACTCACGAGCTTCTCCAGGTCTTTCGCGATCTCGCCTCCACCGGCTGCGACATTCTCACCATCGGCCAGTATCTGCGCCCTTCGCGCGACCACCTGCCCATGGCCCGCCTCTACACCCCGCGCGAATTCGCCGAGCTCAAGCGCGAAGCCCTCGCCATGGGCTTCCGCCACGTCGAATCCGGCCCCCTGGTCCGCTCCAGCTACCACGCCCACGAGCAGTCGCAGTCAGCCGCTGTCGCCACGTCGGTCGCGTGACTCATCGCGGACAACCTCTTTCCCGCTTGAGGGTTGTAGAATATCGGTTGGCGAATTCGCCTAGCGAGGGCGATCTCAAATGGCACTATTCATGGCCGGACACCCGGCTCTTAAGGACCTCTACAGCGACCTCAAGCGGCGCATGGATCAGTCTGTGACCGACTTCCAGGCTAACCTTGCCGCAACCCGCACTGGCCGCGCCAGCGTGCACATGCTCGACCAGGTGAAGGTGGACTATTACGGCACACACACGCCCATCAATCAGCTCGCCCAGGTGTCGGCGCCCGAGCCGCAGCTCATCCTCATCTCGCCCTGGGACCCCACCATCATCAAGGACGTGGAAAAGGCCATTCAGACGGCCGGACTCGGCTTCAATCCCATCTCCGACGGCAAAGTCATCCGCGTGCCCGTGCCGCCCATGACCGAGGAGCGCCGCCGCGAGGTGGTCAAGCACCTCAACAAGGTTCTCGAAGAGCACCGCACCGCGATCCGCAATGTGCGCCGCGACGGCAACGAGGCGCTCAAAAAGGCCACCAAGGATAAGAAGATCAGCGAGGACGAGGAGAAGCGCGCCGCCGAAGAGGTGCAGAAGATGACCAACGACGAGATCCTGCGCATGGAAGACCTGAGCAAGAAAAAAGAAGCCGAAGTCATGCAAGTGTGATGCGGCAACGGCCTTGTTATAGCGCAGGAACTTACGCGTGCCGGCATATCCGCCTCCCGTAGGGAGGCAGGGATTTTAGCCCAGGACGCAGTCCTGGGTAAGCTGCACAAAAAAGGGCTGCAGCCCCGTAGGGGCGACCGAAATCAGTCTTCAGGCCCGGCCCCCAGCAAGCGTTCAAGGCGGGAGACAGCGCCTCACGTTCCACGCATCACGAACCACGTCCCATTCAATGCAGGTCCGAAACAGGAGGTCCCAATGTTGGAGCAAGTGGTCAGGCTGACGGTGAACATGACCGTGAACGAGGGGAAACTGGACGCGTTCAAGAGCATCGCGCAATCCATGACCGAGGCAAGCCGGTCAGAGCCTGGCACGCTTGGATACGAATGGTTCGCGAGCGCAGACGGCAAGCGCTTCCGGCTTGTGGAGACCTATGCCGACGCCGCGGCGGTCGAGGCCCACTTCATGGGACCGGTGGTGCAACAAGGTGTGCCTAAGTTGGCTGCACTTTGTACGGTGGATGGATTCGAGATTTATGGGGACCCAGGGCCGAAGGTAGCCGAGATGGCGGCCGGGTTTGGCGCCTCAGTTTTCTCTCACTGGCTGGGCATCAACCGCTGATTTCCGACTGAGCCTGCGCCAGCGCCTGCCCTTCGGCCTCCTTCAGGTAGATTTCCACGTAGTCCAGGTAATTCCTAGCGTATTGGCGGATCAGCTCCTGGTCCTTGTCCGTGAGCTGGCGGCGCAGTTTGGCCGGAACGCCGGCCCAGAGGGTGCGCGGCGGCACAACGGTGTGCTCGGGCACAACCGCCCCGGCGGCAATGATCGAGCCTTTGCCCACCCGCACATTGTTCAATACCCTCGAGCCCATGCCGATCACCACCATGTCCTCAACCACGCAGCCGTGGACCGTGGCGTTGTGGCCGATGGTTACCCAGTCGCCCACAATCACCGGGTAGAGGTTGCGCTGGCCGTGGAGCACCGCGCAGTCCTGCACGTTGCTGCAGGCGCCAATGCGAATGGAGTTCACGTCGCCGCGGACGACCGCGTTCATCCACACGGACGAGCGCTCGCCGATGACCACGTCGCCCAGGATCTGGGCCGAAATGTCGATGTAGCAACCGGCTGCGATCTGCGGCGTCTTGCCCTGGTAGCTGCGGATCATAGGGGGACCTCAACGAAAAGTGTACCGGGCCTGCTGCGCTCGGTCGATCCAGGTTAGAAGTCGATCCCAATACGGCGCGTCACCGGCCGGCTCAGGCCGGAGGGGCAATCTTACTTTGAAGTTCGCGAGACGCCAAGTCCACGGCATCCTTCCTGACTTCCGCAGACCTCGCAGGTTCACTCTGTCTCTGCCGATTGGCCCAGGCGAGCTCCGGACGCGAACAACCCAGGCCCCGCTGCTCCAATTCCGCCGATACGCCTCGATAGCGGTAGTACTCACGCTGCGCAGCCGTGATTTTGAAGCACATGCGATCAGTTTAAGCTCACTCTTACGGTAGTCAACGGTCCCGATTGTGGGCTGAAACCCCCAAATTCCGCCAGATTCTTGGCCGCGAACTCCAATCTCTAGTATGCTAAACAAAGCCGTCTGGCATGTTCGGAGGTGGATTTACTTGGCTGAGGTTCGCATTCAGGAAGGCGAGCCGCTCGAAAATGCGCTGCGCCGGTTCAAGCGCAAGGTACAGCAGGAGGACATCATCAAGGAAGTCAAGCGTCACTCCTACTACCTGAAGCCCGGCGAGAAGAAACGCGTAAAGGCGGCTTTGGCGCGCAAGCGGAATCGCAAGAAAGCTCGTAAAGAACAGGATTAAGGTACGACCTTTGCGAAAGCGCCGTCACTGGCGGCCGTGGCATCCCAAAGATGCCGGCCGCCGGCGAGGCAAACGCAAGATCCAGGTGGCGCTGAGCAAAGAGAGGATTTCTGGCTAATCGCAGAGTTCTCGCTCTGTGGCTGTGGTTCTTCCCTCTCCCCTTGAAACCGGGGGAATGTTTTAAAACCGCTTGTTTTTCACCGCGGTCCGGGCCTTGTTATGTGTCACGAAAGAGATACAGGGATCCCCGACCGGCACGCCTCTTAATGAGCTATGGCCGCACTCGGTGACGCTCCCTGTTGCAGGGAAGCCGGCCATGGAATTCATTGATCGAATATTGAAGTGTACTGACTGCGGCGCCGACTTTGTGTTCACCGCTGGCGAGCAGTTGTTTTTCTACGACAAACAGTTCAAGAACGACCCCAAGCATTGCAAGCAGTGCAAGGCCAAACGCGCGCGCGGAAACTTCAGGGTGCGCCCTGAGACCCGCACCACGTGTTCCGAGTGCGGCACTGAAACAACCGTCCCGTTCAAGCCCACGCAGGGCAGGCCCGTGCTGTGCCGGTCCTGTTTCCAGAAAGCCGGGCGGGTGCCGGTGGCAGTGCAGGCGCCCGGAGCTTAACCGAGCGCCGAGCTGAAGAGCAGGTCGCCGCGGAACTGCGCCGGGAATCCGGCGGTGCGCGTCAGCGTTGCCAGTTGAGCATAATGGCGATGGCTGTGGAAGAGCGCGTGCGCTGCGATTTTGCGCCGCGACACGGTGCGCGCCTCCGGCGGGAGCCAGGAAAAGTCCAGCGTCATCTTCTCGTCCCAATTCACAACTGGATCGTCCAGCAGCGTGCGATACTCCTTGACGGCTTTGATGTGAAGGCCGAACAGTGCCTCCAACGGACCACCCGGCATTTCTTCATTCGGCGACACGGGCAGGCCAGCGAGGCGCTGGGCCCAGCGCAACTCCACTCCCCAGATGTGGCGGACGAACTGCTGGACGTTGGCAACGCCGCCGATGTCGCAGGCAACCTCGAGCAGCGCGGGGTTGGCTTCAAGATGGTTCTTCCAGCGGTGGGCCGCCTCATCGTTCCAGGCCAGCAGTTCAGCAAGCGAGATTACCGGTTCATTACTCATGATTTCCCCCACTTAAGCAGCGTCGAACGACTCGAGAACTACCCGGTTTGTATCAGGGCACGAGTTTGCTCGTGCCGCTAAGCCCGCATAATGAGCTGGGCTTTAGCCCCTACGGGGCGCCCTTCGATCTTGCACCGAAATGATTCGATTCGTCATGCAAATCCTATTTTCTGAGACCCTTCAGGGCGCGATGTCCGATGTCGCGCCGGTAGTACATTCCCTCAAAATCGATCTCGGCCAGGGCCTGGTAGGCGCGCGCCAGCGCCTGCTCCAGCCGCTCGCCGCGCGCGCTTACGCCCAGCACCCGCCCGCCGGCGGTTACCAGCTGTCCGCCCACCTGCGCGGTGCCGGCGTGGAAGACCACCACCTCAGGCACCTGCGCGGCCGCGCCCAGACCGGTGATCGGCATGCCGGTTTTGTAGCTGCCGGGATAGCCGGACGAGCTGGCCACAACGCACACCGCGGCGCCGGGGCTCCAGCGCAGCTCAGTCTCCGCCAGCCGGCCATCGACGCAAGCCTCAAGCGCGTCCACCAGGTCAGACTCGAGCCGCAGCAGGATCGCCTGCGTCTCAGGATCGCCGAAGCGCGCATTGAATTCAAGCACCTCCGGCCCGCGCGCCGTCATCATGAGGCCGACGTAAAGCACGCCCTGGAACGGCGTATCCTCTTCCGCCATGCCGCGAATGGTCGGCTCGGCAATGTGGTTCAGAATCCACTCGGTCATCGCGGCGTCGAGCAGCGTATCGGTCGAATAGACGCCCATGCCGCCGGTGTTGGGGCCAGTGTCGCCCTCGCCGATCCGCTTGTGATCCTGGGCTGGAACCAGCGCCTTTACGGTTTTGCCGTCGCTCAGGCAGAGAAAGCTGACCTCTTCGCCAGAGAGGAACTCCTCGATCACCACCTGCCGCCAGGCCTCGCCCAAAAGCTCGCCGCTGAACAGCTCGCGCGCCGCCTCGAGCGCCGTGGCCCGCGACTCGCAAATGATGACGCCCTTGCCTGCGGCCAGTCCGTCGGCCTTCACCACGATGGGCGGATGAAAGGCCGCGACGGCTTTTTCGAGCTCGGCCCCGGTGGAGCATAGCGCATAGTTGGCCGTGGGAATCTTGTGCCGCTGCAGGAAGCGCTTGGCGAAGCCTTTGCTGGTTTCCAGCATGGCGGCGGCTTTGGTGGGCCCAAAGGCCTTCAGCCCGCGCTCAGTCAGCGCGTCTACAATGCCCAGCGAAAGCGGCAGCTCTGGACCGACGATGGTCAGGTCGGGCTTTTCGGCTTCTGCCAGTCGCACCATCGCTTCCAAGTCCTTTACGTTGACCGGAACGCAGCGCGCGCTCTGCGCAATGCCGCCGTTGCCCGGCGCGCAGACCACTTCGGTCACCCGCGGGCTGCGCGCCACAGCCCACGCCAGCGCGTGCTCCCGCCCCCCCGAACCAAGGATCAAAACCTTCATGATGTCGATCGCCCCGTACGCAGCCGAACGCTGCCAGAACTATCGTCGGTAACCCGGGCGGGGGAAGTCAAACGGAGGCGCGGTATCAGGGCAATGGCATGAAGGTTCTTCGTTAATAAGCGCGATTGCCTTTTTCGATTCCGAATGGTTGGCAACCGGTTTTCGTCCCGGAGGGACGAGCCGAAAATAGCCCAGGGCGAAGGCCGCCTAGGCGGACGGAACCCTGGGATCGCAGCATCCTCGCGCGAGTCCGCCCCGTAGGGGCGGAGCGAACCCTGAAACATGACTCGCGCTTCATTCATCTGATCGCGCTGTGCGCGACATGATTCGGCGTTATGATGTGATCCTGCGGAGAATACCGTTGAGAAGGGCTGCATCGCTGGCGCTGGGATTCGTCGCATTCGTATCGCTCTGCCGCGCTGATCCGAGGTGGTGTACGGTAACCGGCATTGCTGATGGCAAGAATCTCGTTTACCCGCCAATCGCCAGAGCGGCGCGGGTTTATGGCGTCGTCCTTGAGAGAGTGGTCTATCTACCAAACGGCGCTGTTCAGTCGCTCGAATATGTTAGCGGCCCCAAAATGCTTGCCGGTGGACTCGAGCAGCAAATGATGGCATGGCAGATCCAGTCGGGTGCGCGTGGCGACGGACCTTGCGTGAGCCTTGTAATTGCCGAGTTTCACCTCGATGAATCTTCGCTCCAGTTCAAATCAAACCCAGTCGATCTCAGCATCCCAAGCATTCTGCGCCTAAGAGCCTCTGCCGAGAGTATCTGCCTTTGCGATCCCGCTGGTTCTGTTAGCAAGAGCCCAATCCTGCGACGATGGATAAGCAGAATTAAGCGAAAGCTCTTCCGTGGTCATACGCCGGGTCTTGGGTAACCGAAAATGTCCGCACTTCGCATCAAGCCGTACCTCGAACAGCAGGCCGAGCAGCAGGCGCGCGACCGGCAACAGCAGCTCGCCCGGCGCAACCAGGTCTTCGGGCTGCTCATCATCGCGGCCCTCATCTGCGCGTGGTGGCTCTTCCACACCAATCCCCAATGGATCTTCCCGGCCGGCTGGTGGCGATGGTGAGAGACAGGTGTCAGGTTTCAGGGGTCAGGGATCAGAAGTGCAGCGAAGAAGTGAATGAGTGAAAGAGTGAACAAGTGACAGCAGGGATCGAGCAGCAGTGAGCGGTGATGCGATTGAGAAGAGTGCGCTGCCGTTGGTAGTCGTCCTCCTGGGGCCCACGGGCAGCGGCAAAACCGCGCTCTCGCTGGCCCTCGCCCAGCGCTTCAACGGCGAAATCGTCAGTTGCGACTCGGTGGCCGTCTATCGCGGCATGGAACTGGGCACGGCCAAGCCTGCCCGCGAAGAACGCGCGCTCGTGCAGCACCACCTGATCGACGTGGCCAACCCCGACGAGCCTTACACCGCAGGCCACTACATGCGCACCGCCCGCGCCGCACTCGCCGAAATCGCCGCCCGCCATCGCCTGCCCATCGTCACCGGGGGCACGGGGCTCTACCTGCGAGCGCTGACCGACGGCCTCTTTCCTGGTCCCAAGCGACAACGGGAAATGCGCGAGCGCCTGTTAGCCAGTCTGCACAAGCGCAGCCCCCGTTGGCTGCACCGTATGCTGGCCCGCCTCGATCCCGCATCTGCCTCCCGCATCCACGCCAACGACACACCTAAGCTCATCCGCGCCCTCGAGGTCTGCTTCGCCACTGGCGAGCCGCTTTCAAAGGCCTTGACCTCCGGCCCCAATGCGGGGCGCGACCCGCTCACCGGTTTCCGCCTGCTGCGCATCGGGCTGAACCCTCCGCGAAAGGAACTCCCGCCCCGCGAAGGCCTTTACGACCGGCTCAACCGGCGCTGCGCCGAGATGTTCGCTGCGGGCCTCATCGACGAAACCCGCGCCCTGCTCGCGCGTTACGGCCCGGTCAAGGCGCTTGATTCGCTCGGTTACCGCCAGGCGCTTCAAGTAATCCGCGGCGAAATCAGCGAGTCCGCCGCCGTGGCCGCCGCTAAGCAGGGCCATCGCAACTACGCCAAGCGCCAGATGACCTGGTTTCGTCGCGAGCCGGAGGTGCATTGGATCGAAGCCTTCGGCGACGAATCCGAAACCCTCCGCGCCGCATCAGAATTCGTGGTGCGCCATCTCAGTCCCCAACAGCCCGCAATTTAAACTAAGCATGGTTGAGGCTGCGTTCGCCGTTCAGGCGGATGCGCCCGCAAAGGAGTCCCCGTGGCAGACACCATCTATGACGTGGCAGTGATTGGCGGAGGCCCGGCCGGCTACACGGCCGCCATTCGCGGCGCCGAATACGGGCTGAAGGTTGCGCTCATCGACGCCAGCCCCAGGCTCGGCGGCGCCTGCCTGCACGTGGGCTGCATTCCCACCAAGGCCTTGCTCTTCAGTGCCGAGCTGTGGGACTACCTGAAGAACGCGGCCGAATACGGCATCGCCAACGTCGACGCGCGCACCCTCGACTGGGCCGCCGTGCTGACGCGCAAGAGCGCGATCATTACCCGGCACGTGAAAGGCCTCGAGTTCCTGATGAAGAAGCACAAGATCGCCGTCATCCAGGGCTATGGCCGCCTCACCGGACCGGCAGTCGACGGCATTCACACGGTCGATGTGGACACGGCCGGCGTCAAATCGCAGGTGCAGGCGAAAAACGTCATTCTGGCGACCGGCTCCGAGGCCAAGTTGCTACCCGGCCTCGCTGCCGGCGAGCGCATTCTTACCAATATCGAGATTCTGTCGCTACCCGAGCCGCCCAAGTCGCTCATCGTCATCGGCGCCGGCGCGGTGGGCGTGGAGTTCGCCTCCATCTTCCGCAGCTTCGGCGCAGAAGTCACCATCGTGGAGTTTCTGCCGCGCATGGTTCCTGTTGAAGACGAGGAGATATCGAAAGAACTGTCGCGCGTCTTCCGCAAGCGCGGCATCGATGGCTACGTGGGCGCAAAAGTCGAGAAGGTGGAACTCACCGAAACCGGCGTCAAAGTTACGTGGACCGCGGCCAACGGCAAGACGCAGGAGCAAGAAGCTGAGAAGGTCCTCGTTGCCGTGGGCCGCGCGCCCCTCACCTCCGATGTGGGGATCGCCAAGACGCGTATCGAGCTCGACCGCGGATTTGTGAAGGTGGGCGACGCGCAGGAGACGGCCGAACCCGGCATCTACGCCATCGGCGACATTGTTGCCGGCCTGCCGCAGCTTGCCCACGTCGGCGCCATGAGCGGCATGGTCGCCATGGCCAGGATCGCCGGCCGCCACTTCCGCCCCGTGCGCCGCGATCGCATTCCAGGCTGCACCTACACTGATCCACAGATTGGCTCGGCCGGCCTCACCGAAGCCCAAGCCCGCGAAAAAGGCTATGAGGTGAAGGTGGGCAAGTTCCCCTTTGCTGGCAACTCAAAGGCCACCATCGTGGGCAGCCACGACGGCTTCGTCAAGATCGTCTCCGATGCAAAGTACGGCGAGATTCTGGGCGTGCACATCATCGGCCCGCAGGCCACCGAGCTCATCGCCGAGGCCGTCGCCGTCATGACCCTCGAAGGCACAGTGGAAGAGATGATGTTCACGATTCACGCGCACCCCACGTTGAGCGAAGCGATGCTGGATGGGTACGGCGCTGTGGAGGGGGTGGCGATTAATGCGTGAGGCAGCGAGTTGGCAAGTTAGAAGCGGGCCATCCTTCGAGGTGGCCCGCTTGGTTAAGGTTCGGTCGGGATATGGATAATCTTCGTGCCCGGAGGAGAGTGGGGCGGAGCGAGGTCCATTGTGCCCTTGTTCGAAGGTATCTCGATGGATGTGGGCAGGAGCATGTAAGCATCGCAGCCGCCAAAAGGTGCGCAGATAAGACGAACCTCGCGCAGCACGCGCGCCCTTGTGCCAGTGGGCAAGGTGACCTGAAATCTGTGACCTTCAAGCGTTGAGGCCATCGGTGCGAATCCCTTGTCGCCATTCAGAAAGTAGGCCTTGACTGGTTTGCCCACCTCGTAGGCAACCGTAAACAGGGCTTCTCCGTTGAGCTTACTAGTTTTTGTGAAGCCGTGGATCTCAAGGTCCTTGTCCATCTCGGCGCGCAGGCTGCCGTTGTACTGGCCATGATTGAGCGGCGTGGCAGTCAACACTTTGCCTGTCAGTTTCCGGTAGCTCTCCATGATGCGGTCGTCCACCCTGTAATCGGAATACAAGAATGCGCCCAACGAATTTCCGGCCGTGCTCACATGGGCCAATTCATAGAGATGAGCGGCCCCGGTCTTGTCGCCCTTGGCCTCAAGCAGGCGGCCCAATTGGTAGCAACTGAGCCGGTCCTGGCTGAGGCGGCATGCAGAGCGCAAATAATTCTCGGCCGTTGGCAGGTCTCCGGCTTCGAGGGAGGCCCAGCCTAAAGTGCTCCACGTAAGGCCAAGCATCTGCGCCCAATAGAGCGAGTGCGCATCCTCGGCGGGGAGCGTGAGGGTTTTGGCCTCAAAGTCATCTACGGCCTTACGGGAGATGGCGACTGCCTTGGCAATGTCTGCTGAGCTGGGCGGTGTATCCGATTCGAGAACTGCCACGGCATCCTTCAACGGCAGAAGTGCATTAAGCTGCTGCCCCAGGCGCGCCGCGTCACCAGGATCGAAGGGCTGGCCGGGGAGTATCTGCGGCGCCTCATTCACAGCCAAACTCCCTTTCCAGTCCCGCGCTCCGGTTTGACTGGGCGGCGAGATCAAAATCTGATTGTTCCAGTCTTCAAACATACCGCGGCGTAATGCGAGATACTTTTCCCACTGCTCGAGCGGAACCTTTGTTTTCTTCACAACAGCGATCCGCTCCGCCTTGAAGGTTCCATCCTTAAAGCTAAAGCTGTAGGTGGAGTGGTACTCGAGCCAGTCTTCCTTGAGGTCGACATTTTGTGGCGGGATCATGGACCAGCCGGTGGGCAACTGCATGGTGGCAAGGTAAACGGTCTTGCCGGTAGAACCGAGCTCGATATCGTCGGCGGGCTTTTTCTCCTTGTCGCCGGGGGCTAGCTCTCCGCCCATGGCTGGCAGGGGCGGTGAAATCCAGTGCGAGGTCTCCTGGTCGTTCCACCGGTAATACTTCTCCCGCGTGTAGTCAAAGGAGAAGCTAAGTGGCTGGTCGATCTGCTCGACTTCGGAAACCTGGGGATTAGAGACCTCTCCACCGTAGCCTTCAGTCACCGCAACCCTCTGCAGTAACTCCTTCCATTGGGACTGCGGTGTCTGGCGGAAGCCGGCGCGAAACAGCATTCCGACATCTCCATCTGCTGTCTGGGTCAAATGTCCGGTGAAGAGGCCCTGATCGGAAAGCTTGCCCTCGACCCGGATACGAATTGATCGAGGAGCGGGCAGATCGGCGGGCGTGTGCACAAGATAAGCAGGTTTGCCGACAGGGATTGCCAGGGCCTGCTTGTCGCGCAAGGTCGCGAAGAGGACGCCGACGGGCGCCACTTCCTCCGTCGAATCCATCCACAGAAGCTTGCCGCCGAGGGGAACGAGCGTGATGACGTGATCGAACTGCGCGGGGGAGGGCGTGGCTGGATCAAGATAGCGGCTGGATGAGATCAGAACCGGCCAAGCCTCGATGCCAGCGGCCTTGAGCAGCGCGGCGAGCAGCGTATGCTTGTCTTTGCAATCACCGTATTCGTTGGAGAGGACATCGTCGGCGGCGTGGGGCTGATAGCGGCCGATGCCGAAGTCGAGGCCCACGTAGTGGATGTGCAGGGCGACATCATTGAAGATGGCATGGAGCTTGTCTTCGTCGGTGGTCAGGCCTTTTGTGAGGGCATCGGCGCGCGCCTGGATTGCAGGAGTGGTTGTGAGGGAGTCCTTTTGGAGCGAGTTGTACCATGCGCCCACCTGCTCCCAACTGGAGAAAGTGGTTACCTGAACCGAAGGCTTCCAGTTTTTAGTGGACTTGGGCGGCGCGTCGGGGTCAGGCCGGGCCAGGTTGGAGCTCGACCAGTGATACAGCTTGCGGCCATCCGCGGTGGTGATCGCCGGCTGAACGTCGGCGCAGGCCACCGTCACTTGCTTGTCGGCAGGCAGATCGAGATCGAGCTGCTCGTCGAGGACAATGAGGTTTTTCTCGAACGAGTACTCCAGCCAGAACTGGCCGGGCACCTCGGACTTGATGGTGTGCAACATCACCTGATACTCAAGCGTGTCGCCAACGCCCAGCCCGCGCACGGCCACATGTTTCTGGTGGATATCGGAGTACATCGGCGCTTCCCGCGTAACGTCGGCGGGCATGTCCTGCACGTTGTAATCGGGAGTGACGACAACCGAGCCGTCGGGCTTGACGACGCGAACGTAGCCGATATCGATCTGCTGATTCGAGGCCGTGTAGGTGAAGGTGAGCACGGCCATCTGCTTCACTCCGGCATCGGCCAGCACACGGATGCGTGCCGTGGTCTGGCGCGTTCCCGTGCCGTCGCTATCCTGGCGAATTTTGGTATAGAGCTTGTCATAAACGATTGCTTCCTTTGATTGATCCCCAAGTTTTGCGGCGGGCGCGGCTGCGGCTGGCGCGGGTGCAGTCTGAGAGCCGGCGGGCGCGGCTTGTGTGGCGGCCGTCGGCAGAGCCGGGACTTTGTCCTGGGCCTGCGATGCCAGGCATAAGCACAGCGCAGCGATTGCGGCGGCGATTCGCCACAGGCGGGATCGAGGGTGAAGGAAGAAGCGCACGGACTCCGTTTTAGCGCGCCGCATGGGTCGATTTACTCGGTATCTGGAACGATACCAGAGTTCTGTGGAAGGCGTGGGCGGCGTGCGTCACAGTTCCGTCGACTGGCTGGCTACGAATTCCTTCACTTTGACAATGAACGCGCAGGGCGTTCTGCATCCCGGCACTCCATTGGCAATTCAGTCCTCGAAATCAGTATCTTCTTCGAGCAAGGAACCGATATCGCGCTTGCCATGCAGGACGCGCACAATTCGTACACCGTCTGCCGAGTGGATGTAATAGATGCGGATCACGGGGAAGCCTGGAATGGGCCAGGATCGCAGCCCGGCGAGATGCGGCCATTTCATACGCGCGGGTGCGCCTATGTCGGGATGGTGGCGCAGCTCTTCTGTAGCCAATTGCACCGCGTCGAGAAATCTTTCAGCGGCGGTTGCGGCGTCTTTTTCAGCCAGGTAGTAGCGGTATTGCCGAAGGATATCCTCTCTTGCCGCGGGGCGAACGAGGGTCTTCACTTTTTCGAGCGCGCCTTTCCAGGCCGGTTGTGCCTGGCAAGGATTTTAGCCGCTTCGCGGCGGAGTTCGGTCCAGAACTCCGGCGAAAGCGGGATTTCATCGCCGGATGCGAGGCCTCCGATGAGCAAGGTTTCCAAACGGGCGTCGGCTTCGCGAGTCTGTGCCTCGCGCAGCAACCCGCGCACATACTCGCTCACGTTGCCGTAGCCTTTGGTCTCGACCTCGCGTTCGATGAATTCCCTGAGCGAATCGGGCAGAGAGATGGTGAGAGTGGTCATGAATTCACTCCTCGACCAATGATAACAGAACTTCTTATCTATTAAGAAATCTTGTTAACTCTCCGGTCTCCTACAACTACAACTCCGTTGACTGGCTCGCCACCAGCGCCTTCGCCTTGGCGATGAACTCGTCAAGCGACAGCGAGACTTGCTCCGTTTTGCCACGGGTGCGCACGTTCACGGTGCCTGCGCCCTCTTCCTTGTCGCCGAAGACAAGAATGTACGGCGTCTTCTGCAACGCAAAGTCGCGAATCTTGGCATTCATCTTTTCATTCCGCGCATCGGTCTCAACGCGCAGCCCCGCATCCTTGAGCGCCTTTTCAACTTTTTCCGCGTAAACTGCGTGCCGCTCGCTGATGGGCACCAGTCCCACCTGCACCGGCGCGAGCCAAAGCGGGAAAGCCCCGGCGTAGTGCTCGATGAGCACGCCGAAAAACCGCTCCACCGAGCCGAACAGAGCGCGGTGCACCATCACCGGTTGATGGCGCTCGCCGTCTTCGCCCACATACTCGAGCTCGAAGCGCGCCGGCAGATTGAAGTCGAACTGCACGGTGGAAAGCTGCCACAAACGGCCCAGCACGTCGACCAGCTTGATGTCGATCTTGGGGCCGTAGAAGGCGGCTTCGCCGGGCATGGTCTTGTACGGAATGCCTTTTTGCTTGAGCACGTTGTCAAGCGAGCGAATCGCGAGGTCCCAGTTCTCGTTTGAGCCCGCATAGTGCGCGCGGTCGTTGGGGTCCCAGGTCGACAGCTCCACCTTGAACTCCGTGAATCCGAAGGTGTGGAGCACGGCCTCGGCAAAGTCGATGCACGCGGCCACTTCGCTCTCAATCTGCGATGGCATGCAGAAGATGTGCGCGTCGTCCTGCGTAAAGCCGCGCACGCGCAGCAGGCCGTGCATGGTTCCCGAGCGCTCGTAGCGGTACACGTTGCCCAGCTCGGCGTAACGCACGGGCAGGTCCCGGTAGCTCTTGGGCGAGTTCTTGTAGATGAGAATGTGGAATGGACAGTTCATCGGCTTCATGCGATACATCGCATCGTCCAGTTCCATCGGCGTGAACATGTTGTTTGCGTAAAAGCCTTCATGTCCGCTGGTCTGCCACAGGTTTACGCGCGCCACGTGCGGCGTGTACACCAGCTGGTAGCCGCGCTTGAGGCACTCCTCGCGCATCCAGTCCTCCATGATCTTGCGAATCATGGCGCCTTTGGGATGCCAGAAGATGAGGCCCGCGCCGGCCAACTCCTGAATGCTGAAGAGTTCCAGTTGCTTGCCCAGCACGCGGTGGTCGCGTCGGGCAGCTTCTTCGAGACGGGCAAAATGCTCGTCCATCTCTTTCTTAGAGAAGAACGCGGTGCCGTAGATGCGCTGAAGTTGCGGATTCTTCTCGTCGCCCAGCCAGTACGCGCCGGCCAGCGAGAGCACCTTGAAGGCCTTCACGCGGCCCGTCGAAGGCACATGCGGTCCGCGGCAAAAGTCGATGAAGTTGCCGTTACGGTAGAAGCTGACCTCAGAGCCCGGCAAAGTGAACTTCGTCACGAAGTGGGTCTTCATGAAGTCGCCGTCTTTTTCAAAGCCTTCCAGGCTCTTCTCTCTTGGAGCAAATTCGTGCATGAACGGCTCGTCGCGCGCGACGACCTCGGCCATCTTCTTTTCGATGGCGGCCAGATCTTCCGGCGTGAAGGGCTTCTCGCGATAAAAATCATAGAAAAATCCCGCGTCTGTGGCCGGCCCGTGGCCCAGCTTGGTCTCGGGGAAGAGCTCCAGCACAGCGGTCGCGAGCACGTGCGCAGCCGAGTGGCGCACCACCTTCAGCGCATCGGGGTCCTTCTCGGTCACCAGATCGAGTTTCGTGTCTTCCATGAGCGGAGTCGCCAGGTCCACGAGTCGGGGCGCGGCGGCATCCTGGGCGGCATACATGCCGGCCTCCGACTCGTCGGCCGCGGCGGTGGCCTGCGCGGCGCCAGTCACGGGCGTCAAGCGCGCCACAACGCTCGCGGCAGCCAGACGCGGCGAGATCGAGTTGGCGATTTCGAGAGGGGTCGTGCCCTGCGGGACTTCTTTCACTGACCCGTCAGGCAGGTGTACGGCGATATTCTGCGTGCTCATGATGATTTTCCGCGATCCAATCGTTCGGGAAGGAAACAATATCCCTGTTTTTCCGTTACCTCTTAGGATATAACGGTGCGCGTGAACTATTCTCCCGCGGCCTGCGTATGGAGATTCAGCCCTGGCCGCATCGCTGTGTTTACCAATCCCTGCCGTCGCGCCGGACATGCCGCAGGCAAAGAGACTCAGTCGGAGATGAGGAAGAAAATGCGCAGATTTTTTGCGGGACTGTTTCTAGTGTTAGCAATCGCAACCGCCGGCCTGATCGCCGCACATGCCCAACCGGCCATCCAGCCTACGGTCGATATCACCAAGGTTCCCGCGGCCGCGCAACCGTCAGACCATTTCGATGCCGAAGCAGCCACGCAGGCCTATCTTGACATGATGCCGCCGGCGGCGATTGCCCGCTCTAACGCATATTTTGAGGGCGGCTACTGGCTCATCCTGTGGGACTTTCTCGTTTCCTCGGCGATCGCGCTGCTGCTGCTCGAATTGCGCTGGTCGGCGCGCATGCGCGACCGGGCTGAAAAATTAACCCGCTTCAAGTGGGTGCAGACGTTCCTCTACTGGGTCCAATATCTTTTCGTCGTTTCCGTCCTCGGCTTCCCCATGGAGTACTACGAGAACTTTGCGCGCGAGCACAAATACGGCCTGGCCACGCAGACCTTCGGCCCCTGGATGGGCGACGAGCTCAAGAGCTTCCTTGTGATGCTGGTCCTGGGCGCAGTGCTGTTTGTGCTGCTCTTCGCTCTTGTGCGCTGGCTCAAGAACACCTGGTGGATCTGGGGATCGATTGTCACCATCGTCTTTCTCGTCGTTGTCGTAGCCATGGCGCCTGTCTACCTCACCCCTATCTTCAATACCGTCAAAATACTCGACGACCCCAAAATCACCGCGCCCATTCTGCGCATGGCGCACGCCAACGGCATCCCCACCAACCACGTGTACGAGATCGACGCCAGCCGCCAGACCACGCGAATGAGCGCCAACGTCAGCGGCTTCGCCAACACTACCCGCATCACGCTCAACGACAATCTGCTCAAGCGCGGCTCACCCGAGGAGATTCAGGCCGTGATGGGCCACGAGATGGGCCACTACGTAATGCACCACATTCCCAAATCAATCTTCTTCCTCGCCGTGCTCGCCGTGCTTTTGTTCGCCTATCTGCGCTGGGGCCTCAACTGGGCGCTGAGCCGCTGGGGCGAGCGATGGCAGATCCGCGATATCGGCGACCCGGCCATCTTTCCACTGGTCACGCTGCTCCTCGGCATTCTGATGTTC
>Ga0326727_10014429_pt1 | contig 17233 bp, 14 predicted proteins | sample MB2enrmetagenome_FD_207643 | JGI IMG/M metagenome (GOLD analysis project Ga0326727, IMG submission 207643) | Lab enriched peat soil microbial communities from McLean, Ithaca, NY, United States - MB29MY | ecosystem: Environmental > Terrestrial > Soil > Wetlands > Peat | place: USA: New York...
ACAAGGATGGCGAACCTTCCAACCAGCGCTTTATCACCTCCGTCACTTACAACCGGGAGCTCGCCGATTCCTTGTTCGCCGCCCAAGTCCCTGAGACCGGGGGCAAGAAAGCGACCCCCACCGGCAGGAAGTAATCTCTATTGGCTGCGTCGATTGTTGCCTGACGTCGCATAAGTGTGGCTGTTTTACCACATTTGCAAACTGCATCCGATGGTGTAGTCTGCTCATCAGAAACAACATACAGGTGGATGGCGCGTCAGCGGAACCGGGGATGAACTTCGGGATGCCTCACATAGCCTGCCAACCAGAGCACACACGTTGATAGCCTACGAGCACACAATTGCGCTGCCGGTGGAATGTAGCGGAACCGGTCTGCATTCCGGCGCGAAGGTGAATATGCGCATCGTACCGGCGGCGGCCGGTACGGGGATCGTCTTTCGGCGCGTCGATTTGGACGGCTTCTGCGTAGAAGCGGTGAGCCGGAACATCGCCAAGGTCAGCTATGCCACCAGCCTGATGAAGCAAGGCGTCCTGATCTCTACCACCGAGCATCTCCTCTCCGCCTTCATTGGCTGTGGCATCGACAATGCCATCGTAGAGCTGGATAGCCTTGAAGTGCCCATGCTGGATGGCAGTGCCCGGCCCTTCGTGCAGATGATCGCGCGTGCCGGCCTCAAACCGCAGCGCCGCCGTCGCGTGTACTTGCGCATTCTGCGGCCCTTGGAGGTGCGGGATGGCGAGAAGTTTATTGGCGTCTACCCGGGTGAGGGTTACGGGGTGCGTTATACCATCGATTTCTCCCACCCGGTGGTAGGTTTTTCCAGTTTCGAAGTCGAACTGTCCAACGGGCAGTATTGCCGCGAAATTGCCGCGGCGCGTACCTTCGGCTTTCTGGCCGATGAAGCCGCTTTGCGCAACATGGGCCTGATTCGCGGCGTCTCTCCCGAGAATTGCGTGGTCCTCACGGAGGATGCCGTTGCCAACCCGCCCTTACGTTTCCCTGATGAGTTTGTCCGCCACAAGGTCCTGGACCTGATCGGCGATTTGGCCTTGCTGGGCCGCCGTATTCTGGGCCGGGTGGTGGCCCACAAGGCGGGACATGCCATGCATGCGGCCCTGGTTTCCCGGATGCTCAAGGATCGCACCGTCTGGGAAGAAACCACGCTGGCCGATCTACCCGGCCAGCGGCCCGAACGGGTAGCTGCCCTGGCCCGGGTTTGATCTCTTCGCCGCCCACTGGCAACCATGAAGAAGATTGTGTATTTATCTCTGGGCTCCAATCTCGGGGAGCGCCGTCGCCATTTGCAGACCGCCGTGGAGCGGCTCGGTGGGCTGGGAAGAGTGGTCGCCGTATCGTCCGTTTATGAAACCGAGCCGGTAGGGGTGGCGCCGCAGCCGCGCTTCCTGAACTGTGCGGTTGCCCTGGAGACGGAAATGATGCCGAAACAGCTTCTGGCGCGCACCCGGCGTATTGAAGAGGAGATGGGGCGGCGCCGCGCCTCGCTGCTGGCGGGCTACCGCACCGGTTCCCAGCTTTCGTCGCGCAAGGCACCGCGCGCCCTCGACATCGACATACTGCTCTTTGGCCACACGGTGATGGATACACCCACCCTTACCATTCCCCACCCGGCCATGCACGAGCGCCGCTTCGTTCTGGAACCGCTGGCCGAAATCGCCCCGGAGGCCAGGCACCCGGTCTTCAACATCACGGTACGCCACATGCGAGACCATGTCCTTCATCAAAAGCAGGTCGTCAGGAAGACCGGGGCCGAACCGCTCAGTCAAACGACAACTCCGTTCGGCCAATAATGTCGTCCTGGAGTTCTTTCGAGAGCTCTACAAAATAAGCGCTGTAGCCGGCGACGCGCACCAGCAGATCCCGATATTCATCCGGCTTGGCCTGGGCTTCGAGCAGGGTTTCCCGGCTGACTACGCTGAACTGGCTGTGCATACCCTTGCGCTGTATGTATTCCTCGATGAGAGCGATAAAGCTATCACGGCCGGCACTACCGGCCAGCGCGGACGGCGAGAATTTCCAGTTGAGCAGCGTACCGTTGGTGGCGCGCGCATGATCCAGCTTGGTGACCGAACGGCATATGGCCGTCGGTCCGGATATATCGTGAGAACCGCAGTGCGTATGCACCGCTCCCAGGCAGTCCGACACCGGCTCGTAGGCCTCTCTGCCCTCCACCGACGCCCATTGCGTGAGCCCAAAAGCCACATTGACCGTGACCGAATAGGCGCCGGGCTGGAAAAATCCGCCGTGCGCATTGGGACGATGCTCGATGTGCTTGCACCAGGTATCCATCGCGAACCTGGCCAGCTCGTCCGCATAATCGTCGTCATTGCCGTAGTGGTGCACCCGGTCGCTGTTCACTAAGGCGTACAGCGGCTCGTAGCCTTTCCAGTTGCGGCGCACGGCCTCCAGCAGTTCCCGGCCGCTCACCTTTCTTTCGTCGAATACGAGCTGCCGGATGGTCGCCAGCCCATCTCCGGCGGTGCCGATGCCCACGCCCTGCGGCCCGGTAAAATTGTATTTAGTTCCGCCGGCCGTGACGTCCACGCCCTTTTCAATGCAGCCCTCCATTAACAGCGAAAGGAAGGGCAGGGGCCGGAGTTGCTGGTGGGCAATATCCACGGCATTCAGCAGCGCGACTTGGCGGTCGCACCAGTACTTCATTTGCCGGTCATAGGCTACAAGGACTTCGTCGAAGCTTTGGAAACTCTCCAGGCTGCCGGTCTGAAGCCCCAGACGTCCGCCGGTAGCGCCGCACTTGTCCCAGCGCTTGCATCCGGGTCCACAGTCGATGCAGCGTCCGTCGTTGATCGCCAGCTCCAGGACCTTGGCCAGGTTCATATGCCCGCAGTCTTTCCAGCCGTAGGCCTTGCCGGAGACATCCGGCTCGACGCAGCCGACCACCTGGTAATCCCGTGCGTCCCGGAGTTCGATGTGCGATGACAGCATGCTGGGAATCGCAACATCGTCGTTGAAAATCTTGGGCTCCCCGGTTCCGAGCCGGACCGCATTGGCGATCTTGACCTTCAGTTCCCACGGGGTAGAGGCGTGCAGGCGCACCGCCAGCCACGGCGCCGGTATTCGGATATGAACATGGGCGTCAATGGCCATGTAGGTAAGCTCGTTGGTGCCGTCTCGGCCCTCCTTAGTAAGGCCGCCCACGGTGAGGCAAGGCCCGCCTATGCCGCCGTTGCCAAAGGTCTTGATCAGGGTATGATTCCGCAGTTTATTCAGGTCCCATATCTTGATGTAGAAATTCTCGATCAGTTCCTGGATGAACTCGCGGGTCGCGGCTCCGTTCGCAAGGTCTCTCCGGTAAAAAGGATACATGTACTGGTCGAAGCGGCCGTACGATATCGAATGGCCGTTGCATTCCATATGCACCATGCTGGTGGCCAGATTCACCAACTGAAGCGCTTCCCAGAAAGTGCGCGGCGGATAGACCGAAATCCACCGGAGAATCTCATGGATCTGCAGGAGTTCATCTCGGCGCGTCCGGTTGCTCTCCGAACCAGCCATCTGCCGGGCCAGTTCGGCATACCGCAGGACATGGTCGATGGTTGCGTCGCAGACCATAAGTTCGGCGCTTAAGAAGTTGGCCTGCTTGATGCCGTCCGGCAAAGACCGGTCCACCAACCGGATCGTGTGGAGAATGAGCTGCCGAATGCCTCCGAATCCCAGGCGGAGAAGTCGGTCATACTCAATTCCCGCATGGCCCGCTCCGCAGAAGATATAGGCATCGGCGAAAAACACTCCCTTGCCGGCGTGCGAGCCTTTCAGCTCCTCCTCCGTCAGCATGGAATTCGTTAAGTCTTCAATGGTATTCCCCTGCCAGAAATCGCGGATGGCTTCCAGGCTCCTGTACGTCTCTTCGCTATAGGTGAAGTAATCATGGGTCCGCCGCTCACTGTAATCCATGAGCCCGTCGCGCATTTCATCCACCACCCAGTTGAGCCCGAATTCCGGATGCACGGGCGCGCCCTTTTTATCGCAGCCGAGTCCGCCGACGATCAGCTCGTCGTCATAGATATAAACCGGGGTCTTCCGCAGAACGTTGGCCATGCCGGCGGCGCACTTGACGATCTGCGGCGCGCCGCGGTGTTCACGATAAGCTTCGGTGACAAGCAGGGCTCGGTCCGGAGAAACGAATCCGTTGGTGGTCTTTGCCGTTCTCTTCAGGATGTTATTGATGCGCGGAAAGGGCGAGGGCTCGGCCGTATTGCCGGAGATCCCGACACCCCACTCCCGGTCGAAGGGTTCGATCGGCAAAGGCACGACTTTTTCCGCAGCCTTGTAGGTCAACCTGGCTTCAGTCACAAAAAGCCTCCCTTTCCGGCAAAAGCACAGCTCAATATACCGCTTTCTTTGGGGAAAGAAACGGGCTGCCTGGCCGCCGCCATTTCCGCCCGGATCCAATTGAAAAGCCGGGAGTTGCCGGTCCTAGGCCGAAGCCTTCGGTTGGCAAGCGAGCGGAAGCGCCTGGATCGGGCACGAGCAGAGGTGACTCCCTTGTTTTCCTCTGTGTCCTCTGCGCCCTCTGTGGTAAAAGATTGCAGGATCTCATTAGAGACATGCTTCTTGGATCAACTTGAGGAGGCCGGGACGCCGGCGAAGAGCGGCTCACGGGGACACCAGATGGATACCAGCGCGCCGGTTTCGCAAGCGGTCAGAGGCGTCATCTGCAATATTCAGCGCTTCACCATCCATGATGGTCCCGGCATACGGACCGAGGTATTCCTGAAGGGCTGTCCCATGCAATGCAAATGGTGCAGCAACCCGGAGAGCCTCAATCCGAAGCGGCAACATGGGTTTTATCCCAACCGCTGCGTTGGCTACGACAAATGCGGCCTGTGCGTTAGGGCCTGCCCACTCTTTCCCCATTCGCCCCTGGTGGTTGCGCGGAACGCAATTGCCGGAATCCAGGGCAACGAGTGCACCGGTTGCTTCGCGTGCGCGGATGCCTGCCCTTCACATGCGGTAATGGTATGGGGCAAGGAGGTGAGTGTCGAACAGGTCATGGAGATCGTCCTGGCGGATCGGGCATTCTACCGGAAATCCGGCGGAGGAATCACGTTAAACGGTGGGGAAGTCATGATGCAGTGGAAGTTTGCGCGGGAGTTGTTGAAGGCTTGCAAGCAACGCGAGATTCATACCTGCGTGGAGTCTTCTTTACTCTGCGATCCCGATCTTCTGCCTGAGTTATGCGCTTATACGGACCTTCTGATTGCCGACATTAAGCATATGGATCCCGAGAAGCATCGCCAATTCACCGGCGCAGACAATAGAGTGATCCTCGGCAACATTCGACGGACTGCCGAGAGTGGGGTGCCGCTCGTAATCCGCATTCCCGTGATCCCGGATCGCAACAATGACGAAGACAATATGCGCGCCACCGCAGAGTTCATAAGCAAGGTATTGCATAACCAGGTCAGGCAGGTCCAGTTGATTCCCTACCGGAAGTTGGGGACGGAAAAGTATGCTTCTTTAGGGCTGGCGTATCCCATGGGGGACAACTACGAGCCTCCCGAGCGCAGCGTGTGGGAAGCAAACATTCTTGAACTGGTGGCCCTGATGAAGAGCTATGGAGTTCCCGCGGTGGCCGGCCCGAACACCAAGATGGAGTAGCCGAATAGCTACCTTTTGCGTTGCATGGGAATCTCAGCACTGAAGTGCCGGGCTGGGATCGGGCATCCCTATGGGATGCATCAAATGGCGAAGCGGCGCAGCCATGCACGGTTGCGCCGCTTCGCTATGAAGTCCGGTGAGAAACGCGTATTACTGTTTTGGATAGGATTTCAGCAATCCCCCGGGCATGCCGCCCTCACTTAGAATAACGCGCTTGCTGATGAGCCAGCGCCCATCCTGCTTGACCAGCTCCGTCCGTTCCTTTCCGTACTCGGTCACTTTGGGAGACGACGTCAGCAGGTCCGACTCAATGCTGTGCCAAAGGAGCGTAGCAACGGCCTTATCGCCCTGCAACTGGATATTCAGATTCGTGAACATCATTGCGGATATCCCCTTCGGTACGGTGTTTTTAGCTTTCGGCGCTTTCGCCTCACCGCCCAGTCCGACCTGGCTATACATGGCTTTGATCTCGTCGATGCCATTAGCGACCAGTCCGTTGACCTCGAGTCTGCCGTTGGCGGCAAAGTAGGACATGAAATTATGCTGGCTGTTCGGTCCGAACTGCGCATAGTAATCGTTGAAAAGGTTCTCGATGGCGGCCCGCTCTATCAGCGCCGTCAATTCAGGCGGCGTCGTTGCTTGCGTCGGTGCAGGTGTCTTGGAACAGGCGGCCGCCAATACCAGTGCGGCCAGAATAATCGACAGTCCTAAAACTGATTTTATGGTGAGATGACGAACATTGGTTTTTGTCATGATGGACTCTCCTTATAGTTACCACAGACCAGTCGCTGCCAAAGCTCAATAGTGCGCCGCTGGCCAGGATGTCCCGCCAGGGCCACGCCCGTCTGAGTGCAGACGCGGACTGGGTTCGCCTACGGCCTTGCACATCACTTCGCCAGCGCGCTCGCTATAGCCTGATGCGCGACTGCGTTCTCCTCGGCCTCTGGCAGCGACCAGGCCTCCGGCCAGGCGCTGGTCTGCACAATAACGATGTGCTTGGCCGGGTTCACGTAGACGGACTGTCCGAAAATGCCCAGAGCCTCGAAAGCTCCGTCCTTGCCGTCGGGAACCCACCACTGATAGGCGTAGCCGGCGCCGGGTTCGTCGGTATGTTTTAGGAATTCGGCGCCCGGCGTAGTCGACTCGTGTACCCATGAGGCCGGCACGACGCGCTTCCCGCCCAATTCTCCGCCGCGCATCATCATGAGACCAACGCGGGCGTAGTCGCGAATGGTGGCGTTGAAACAGGCGAAAGCACAGGTGTCGGGCTGTTTCTTGCCCCGGTAGAAGAACGCATCGCTCTGCGCTCCGATCTTCTTCCACAGCTTCTCTTCCGCATACTCGTTGAGGCGTTTGCCGGTGACCTGCTCGAGGAGAATTCCCAGCAACTGGGTGTTGACGCTCTGATAGTTGAACTGCGTGCCGGGCTTCACTTTGGTCGGCTTCATGGTCGCAACGTACTGGCGGAATGAGGGATTTCCGCTCAGCAGCGCACCGCCGAGCTTGGCGGCCTCGGAATTCGGGTCGCCGTAGGTCTCGTCGTAGTCGACGCCCGTTGCCATTTCCAGCACCTGCTTGACCGTTACCTCGCGATATCCGCTGGCGGAAAGATACGGAAGATACTTCACGATCGGGTCGTCTACGCTCTTGATCTTGCCGTCGGCCACGGCGGCGCCGACCAGAATGGAGACAATGGACTTGCTGACCGACTGCGAAACGAAGCGGGAGCTCTGATCGGCTCCGTGAAAGTACTTCTCGAAGATGATCCGATCGTCGTGCAGGATCAGGATGGCAGTCACCAAGTTTCTTTGCAGATACTCCTCCAGCGAATACTCCTTCCCATGAAAGGTGTATCGGACTGAGAGTTCTCCGCCCGTTCCGGCCAGGGGGTACACCTGGTCGCCTTTTCGGACCCAGTCGGTTTGGAATCCAAGTTCGTCCATGTGGTGGAAGTAGTAGAAGCTCTGCGGCTGACTCATGTAGCTGTTCTTGGACACGAGAAGGTCGTTCGGGTTCATCTGGTTGACGTCGATCCTGGGCGGAGTTTGCGCCAGGGCGGCAAGCTGCAACCCCAAGAGCGCGGCGACTACCACCCCGATGGTCTTCCGGGCTGCCGGCATAGATGGCTCCTTTGCACTTCGTATACACAACGGAAGTCGCGGTGCCTTGACCAGGGCGGGCCTGCTAAGAGCCGCCCGCGCGGCGAGCGATGAAACACGGCACCCAGGGCGCCCAGGGATCGGACGCCCGCCCGCGCTGCGGTCAAGGCATCTTTGGGTAAACATGTTAACGAGTGGCAGTTGATCTGTCTTGTCCGTTCGTGCGATTGTGCCAAATGGGCGGGAAGGGCCGGTTTCCGCGTTGTCGTGGCCCAAAGGCCGTCTGTGTCAGGCCGATCCCGCCAGGAGCGAGGGCAGCTCAGAACGCATGGGAGAGAGTGAAGCGCAGGAACGGACCACAGAGGAAGCTCGGGGAGCGGCGGCGCCGGCACCCGCCTCCGGGGCAACCGCGATGGGGCACTTGACGCGCGTGCAAGCCGTGATTGATTTCATCGAGGACCACCTGCGCGAGCCGCTCTCCATGCAGCAACTGGCGCGGGTCGGCGGCTTCTCCGTGTGGTACTTTCAGCGCATCTTCCGCGGAGTGGCCGGCGAAACCGTGGCCAACTATGTTCGCCTGCGGCGTCTGAGCTCGGCTCTGAGCGAGTTGCGGTCCACCAGCCGGCGCATCCTGGATGTCGCGCTCGACTACCAGTTCGAAGAACCGGCTTCCTTCACCCGGGCCGTCCGGACGGCCTTTGGCCTGCCTCCGAGCGCCCTGCGGCGACCACGCGCGGGCAACCTGACGCCTCTGGGCAAGCGGAAGATCACGCTGGACTACCTGGATCATCTGTATGCCGGGATCAGCATCGCGCCCAAGTTCGTGACCCTGCCAGCGCTCAGGGTGGTGGGAATCAGCACCCCCTGTATCAGTATCCTGTCCGACGAAAGCAACAGCCTTGCCGTTGTGCCCGCGCTGCGGCGGGAGTTCTACGCGCGGTTGAAGGAAGTCAGCGGATGCGTGAACCCGGGTGTCTTCTTGGGCGTTTTCATGCCCTTGCCGGACGCGGACCGAAAGCATCCCTACGAATGGCGCTACATGGCTTGCGCCCAGATTCAAGAGGCCGTGCCAATCCCGCATGGAATGGAGTCTGAAACCCTACCAGGCGGCCACTACGCCGTATTTGCCCATCGCGGCCAGGAGCGGCGGATAGAGCATACGTACAACTACATCTATGGAGCATGGCTACCACGTTCCAGAGAAACGCTGCGAGAAGCTCCGGAGATGGAACTCTACGCCGGGCGGTTCGAAGCGGGGGCGGAGCATCTGCAGGCCGACCTCTACATTCCCGTGAAATGACACGTGAGGTCAGTTGTTCTCGGTTCGAACGTGTGCGCGAGCTTGGTATTGGGATTGTCATCCCGCGCAGTTTCTTTGTGAGTCCACCCAGCCAGGTCGGGAAGCTCCCTGGAGGGCCGACGTTTTCCTTTCCGCCGCACCGGGCGCCACCAGCCACCCGGCTCGCCAATTCCCCCAACATCCTCTGGGCGTGGACACGCCCACAAAAGCGGCCAGAGCGGACGGGGCCCCGGCGGGAAGCCCGGTAGTCTGACGCTTCGGCTCTACGATTCCATGGGTTCGCAGCAGGTCCAAAATGGAACTGACCCCGAAAATAATAGCGGCCAAACCGGCACCCCATTTTTCCGAAATCGTTGTACGGTCGCTCTACCCCAGCACGCGCAAAAGCGGCGCGTACTGGGGACCCCGGCCCTGGAGGAATGATGTTATGCCGGTATTGCGCCTGGCGCAGGAGCGCGCGGATGAGCAACTGCTCCGGGACGAGCTCTGCCGCCTGGCCCAGGTCATAGCCGGGGTAGAGCGTGGCGAAATCGCCCGCCAGCGGGTCGAGCGGCTGGAACTGGCCGCGCAACAGGTGGACGCGGCCCAGCTTCTCGCCCAGAAGGAGTTGGACGACTGGGAACTAAGACGGTTCCTCGAGGGCTTGGACAATTGCCCGGCACCTCAGCCGTATATCGAGGCCCAGGGCAACTTGGCGCCGGCAGACGACTTATGCCGGGACCACGAGCCGGAGCTCGAGGTCCTCACCGGGAGCGTCCGGGCAGCCTGGCAAAGATGGAGGCGCGGGCGACGATTTCTTCGTTCAGAACTCCATCCTGCGCAAAGGGTTCGAGTACGGCAGCGATTTCTTCCTCGAACTGCGCCCGCCGTTCTCCAAGCCTTGTGGGAGAAGTGTTTGACTTCGACAAAGCGCGCCCTACCAATGCTTCAACGGTGAGCTGCCGGCGTTCGGTGACCGAGACCATGCCGGCTTCGCCGAAGCACGATCCGGCAAACCACGTCTTGCCGTCGATCCGGTACCGCCGTTCGTGCTCTCCCGGGCCCTCAGCGGCCCAAGACCGGCGCACGTGCTCGTAGGCTTCCGTCCAGAGAGACAGCGCGCTTTCGGAACTGGAGGCGCCGCAAATCAGAATTCGACCGGAAGCGGGGACTATATGTTCCAGCACCGCCAGCGTCGCGTCACGATCCAGCCAGTGCAGCGCCCGGCCGATGGTGACGAGGTCGAAGCTCTCCGCCCGAGAAAACTCTTCAACTCGCCCCTGAACCAAAGAGAGCGCGAGGCCAGCGCTAGCGGCGGCAGTCTTGGCGGCTTCGATCATGGCCGGTTCCGGATCCAGACCGGTGGCGCGGGCGACAAAAGGGCCGAAGCCAATGGCCAGCAGGCCCGGCCCGCAGCCAACGTCCAGCAGCTTCTCTGTACCACGCAAACCAAGCCGTTCCGCGACCGCCCTAAAAAACTCCGGCGGATACGGTTCCCGGTAGCGGGAATAGAATTCGACGGTCGAGGCAAAGCGACCCATGCTTCCCAGTTTTGCAGGCCTCCTTTCAGAGTGCAACCCCGACACCACAAACGCCACGGCCCAAGCAGCGGCGGATTTGTGAGACTTGAAACACGGATCTCGCGCAGAGGCGCAGAGGCGCAGAGAGGACCAACCCCGAACGAGGCGATCCGCCGGGCGTCGGGCGCTTCGGCGGCGATCGAGACGGCATGCTTTGGATCGTCCGGCGAGAGCGACTCGAACGCAACCAGAAGGCGCGCGAGGATAACCCTCAGGTTCCCATTGTAGAATTACCCAGGCCCCGCTTCGAACGGGTAATGGAGGCACACCGTGGATGAAGGCAAGCTGCTGGAGCGAATCACCGTCAACCAGCAGATCTTTGGGGGAAAACCGATCATTCGCGGGCGCCGCTTGGCGGTGGAGCACATACTGGGCATGCTCGGTGCCGGGGATACCGTGGAGGACATCCTACGCGCCTATCCTTGGCTGGAGCGGGAAGACGTCCAAGCCTGCCTCATATACGCCCGCAGAGTCATGGCGAGCGAGCGCATCGAGCCTTTCTTCGAGGCCGCTCCTTGAAAGTTCTCCTTGACACTTGTATGTCGAAGGGGGCGAAAGTCTCTCTGCAGGCCGCGGGACACGACGTGATTTGGGGCGGAGACTGGGCAGAAAATCCGGGCGATCCCAGTATCTTGGCGATGGCCTACGAAGAACGGCGGATCGTAATAACCCTGGACAAGGATTTTGGCGAACTGGCTTTCCTTCGGCGGATCCCGCACTGCGGTATCTTGCGGCTGGTCAATTTCCGGGCCATGGACCAGGGACCTGTTTGCGTCCACATTCTCACACAGCATGGACAGGAACTCGGCGACGGGGCAATCGTGACGGCGGAGCCGGGAAGGCTTCGAATCCGACTGCGTCCGGGGTCCAACTAGGTCTTCGGCCGCTTTGCCGTCTTGGCCCGCACGCTCTTTGCCTTGGCCGTCTTCTTCGCCGTCTTGCGCTGCGACGGCGCGCTCTCGGCGGCGCGCCACAGATACCAGCTCGCCACCGAGCGATAAGGACGCCAGCGTTCGCCCCGCCGGAGCATCTGCTGTTTGGTCGGCAACTGGCGCGTCCCGAAGGCCGCCTGGAATCCCTTCCGGACGCCGTAGTCGTCGAGGGGAAGCACGTCCGGCCGGCCCAGGCGGAAGATCAGCAGCATCTCCGCGCTCCAGACGCCGATTCCGCGGATGCGCACCAGCCGATCGACGATTTCCTGGTCGGTCATCTGCTGCGCCTGAGCCAGCGCCGGCACCGTGCCGTCGAGCGTCTTGGCGGCCAGATCGCGCACCGCGGCAATTTTGGTCCGGGACAGGCCGGCAGAGCGTAAGAGTTCTTCCGGAGCGTCGACAATGTCCTCGGGAAGGACGAATTCATGTCCGGGAAACAGCGCTTCCACCCGGGCGAGGATGGCGGCGGCCGCCGGGCCGGCCAATTGCTGATACACGATGGCGCGCAGCAGGGAAAAGAACATGCTGTGCTGGATCCGAGCTTCCAAACGGCAGGGTCCGACCCGCTCGATCAGGCGCGCCAATTTCTCGTCTGCCGCGCAAAGCTGGGCAACGGCCTCAGGCTTGTTCCACACCGGTTCTCCGCTCACGGAGAGTAATGATACGACATCGGTTACCTTGGTTCCTGTCCCGGGTTCCCTTCCGTCATGCCTGGGGTTAATGCCCGATTGTGGTGCACTTACCAGGCACCGTATAATCGCCTTGCTCTGGACGGGTTCCAGACCTTTTTGAGGGTTCCCTGTCCGGGCTGGGGTTAGGTGCGGAGAGCGCCCTGACGGCTGCTCCGCCCACAGAATCACATGAGAAAAGTCGTCCTGGCTTTCGTGCTTTGCGGCAGTTGGTGCCTGGCCGGGGCCGCCGATTCCGTGGCCCTCGGGCCGTCCGAGGGGGACGAGGCTCCCGTCTCCGGCTCGCGGTCGCAACAACGGCTTTCCGCCCCCCAACCCACGGCAAAGCCTGCCTCGGCCTTCTTGGACACCATTGTGGCCAGCCAAGACGAGCGCGGCCGAACCGTTTATGTGAACGGGCCCAAAGCCGCGCCGGAACAGGAGGAAGCCGGCACGCCGCGCCGCTCCAGCGCCTTGGTCTACTGGAGCAACCGGGAGCAGCGCTGGAAACCGGTTCCACCTCCAACCGCTGCCGCCTTCAAGGCGGCGCGCAGCGCCGCGGCGGAAGTCATGAGTTCCGTGCGCCCGGGCCAGGCGGGCAACGCGCCTTCAGCGCCGGCGTCCGTCCGCGCTGCGGACCGCTCCAGCGTCTTCAACCGTTCCTACAACACTGCGGTTCTGGCGGAATTGCATCGCCTGCAGCAGGCGCCGGCGTCCAAGGGCCCCATTGCGGCCAGCGGAGCGCCCGCCAATTCCACCGAAGTCGACCGGGCTATCGTGCAGGCGGCCGCACGGCACCATGTCGATGCCAACCTGGTGCGGGCCATCGTCAAGGTGGAGTCCAACTTCAATACCCGCGCCGTTTCCCCCAAAGGCGCGATGGGGTTGATGCAGCTTATGCCCGAAACCGCCCGGCACCTGAACGTGGCCGATCCGTTCGATCCGGGAGAAAACGTGGAGGCGGGGGTGCGCCACCTGCGCGCCTTGCTGGACAACTACCGCGGCGACCTCAAGTTGTCCTTAGCGGCGTACAACGCAGGCGAATCGGCCGTGGCCCGTTCCCATGGGATCCCCAACATTGCGGAGACGCGCAACTATGTAAAGCAAATCACCACTTCGTATGCCGGGGGAGCGGCCGCCGGCACGTCCGCATTGCCGTCGTTTTCCGGTTCTACGCCCATTCGGGTTTATCGCCGGGAGGATGGGGTCCTGACCATCACCAACGAATGACCGCTGCCGCCGGGAGCCTGAAAAAAACGTGAGAAGAAGGCCGCCGAGTTCCGGGAGCGAAAACCGCTGAGACCGTAACTAGCCGATTTCCGGCCATGAAATGCAGTTCCGCATTGGCCCATTTCATGATTCACTGGAGATTGCCGGCAGTTGCCTGCCGGGGAACGGAATGACTGCGGGGTCGTGAGGCTTCACCATTGCCTTCCGGTTTCTCAAGACGGTGGTTCGCGTCGATCTGCACGGCCCTGCTTTGGTCTGCCGTGGTGTGCCCGGCAGTGGCTGCCAATACGGCAGAGAAGAAACAGCAGGCCCGGGAGCAGTTCGAGGAGGCCGAACACGCTCGCGCTGAACTCAACAACCGGCCGTCCGCTGAGCGTACCGCCCACGACTATCAGCGCGTTGCCGACCAATACCGCCGCGTCTACTATCTGGCCCCTACCTCGAGCAAGGCTGACAGCGCCGTCAATGCCGTAGCGGAATTGCTGGCCGAAGCCGGCCGGCGCTTTAACAACGCCCGCATGCTCGACGGCGCCGTAGGCCAATATGAGTTTCTTCGGCGCGAGTATCCGGGCAGCAAGTATCGGGTGAACGCGTTGCTTTCCGAGGGGCTGATCTATAAGGAAGATCTGGGGGACCGGGTCCAGGCGAAAGCCATGCTCACCGAATTCCTGCGGCGCTACCCGCGCAGCACGGTGGCCGAAAGGGCCAGAGTGGCCCTTACCGAACTGGAGCAGGCGCCTGTTCCGCCGGCCAAAAGTCAAGCCGCGGACCACCCGCCGAAGAATCGGCAGGAGGAGGCGCATACTGCTCTCCCCACGGCCTCGCCGGGCTCCACGCCGGCGTCCCCGGCTTCTGCTTCCTCGCCATCCAAGAGCGCGGCGGCAGGAGAAACTGCAACTCCCGTCCGCTCCGGGCCCTTGCCCCAGGTCACCAATATTCGCTCCTGGTCCACTCCCAACTACACCCGCGTAGTCATCGACCTGGAGGACGAGGTCCAGTACCAGGCGGGCCGGGTGCCCGATCCCGATCGCATTTTTTTCGATCTGCACGACACCAAACTGGGTCCCGCCCTCATTGGCAAGAGCTTTGAGGTGGAGGACGGTTTCCTGCGCAAGATCCGCGTGGCGCAGTACCAGAAGACTATGACCCGGGTGGTGCTCGAGGTCGACGACGTTTCGGACTACTCCGCCTTTCTCGTGCCCAACCCTTTTCGGCTCATTATCGATATTCATGGCCGTCAACTGGGCAAGCAACGAGCTACGGGCCTGAAGAGCGAATTTACCGCGGCCAAGAATGCCTCCCCGCCTCCGGGGGACTCGGCCCGGGCCAGCACGGAAAAGGCGAAAGCCGCGCTCGCTGCCGCTAACCCTCAGGCGCAGTCCCCGGTTGCGCCGGCGGAAGCGCACTCCGGGCCAGGACAACGGGCGAGCAAGGCCGCCGATGGAACTACGGCCCCCCTGAAGTTCGACGAAACGCCGCCCGCTTCCGCTACCGTCGCGCCGGCAACCAAGCCGCCGGCCGGCGCTCCAAGCCCAGCCCCGTCCTCCGCTGCGACGGGAACCAACTTGGGGAGCGAGGCCGGCCGGACGGCAACCGCCGCCTCGCATCCCTCGCCCAGTCCCGACCACCCGGTTCTACCGGCCAAACCGCCGCTCGGGACGGCGAGCGAATCGGAAGCGGTCACGGCCAACGCCACCCGGCTGCAGCCGGATGCCAGCCCCGAGTCCGCCGCCGGCGACGCCAACCTGATGGCCCGCCTGGAGGCTCCGGACTTGCGGAGTTCCAAGCCGACTACAGCTCCCACCTTCGAAACGGTGGCGCCGCGTCCCATCGCGCCGCGCCCGCCACCCGGCGCCCCGCTAGCCCCGGTCGGCCGCGAGGCGCGTCCCACTGCCGGCGGCGGGCGCTCGCTGACTCGCGCTCTGGGCCTGAAAATCGGCCGCATCGTGGTCGATGCCGGGCACGGCGGCCACGATACCGGCACCGTCGGACCGGGCGGACTGGAGGAAAAGGCCCTGACCCTGGATGTGGCCACGCGCTTGGGAAAATTGCTGGAAAGCAAACTCGGCGCCGAGGTGATCTACACCCGCACCGACGATACCTTTGTCCCGCTGGAGACGCGCACCGCCATCGCCAATCAGAACCAAGCCGATTTGTTCATTTCCATTCATGCCAATTCCAGCGAGGAAGTCTCGGTCCGCGGCATAGAGACCTATTACTTGAATTTCACTTCTTCCGCCGACGCCTTGGAGGTGGCGGCTCGGGAGAACGCGGTTTCCGAGAAGTCGGTCTATGAACTGCAGGACCTGGTGAAGAAAATCGCGCTGAAAGAAAAGATCGAGGAGTCGCGTGAGTTCGCCGGCGACGTGCAGCGCTCGCTCTGGGGCGGCCTGTCGGCCAAGAACCCCACCCTCCGGAACCGCGGCGTGCGCAAGGCCCCCTTCATCGTTCTGATCGGCGCCAATATGCCCTCGATTCTGGCGGAAATCTCGTTCCTCTCCAATCCGGCGGACGCGCGCAAACTCAATACCGAAGAATACCGCCAGAGAATCGCCGAGTACCTCTATCGCGGCATCGCCCAGTATGCCAACGGGCTCAGCGGCGTCAAGGTCGCCAAGCGGTAGGGTGGGCCCTATCGACCACGGAATACACGGAAAGCTCGGACGAGTTCCGCTACACCGACATCGAAGGAATACAGGGTGAATGTTTATGGCCGACGCATCGCTGCAAATAGCGCAAGTGCCCCGCCCACTGGCAACGCTGAGCGAGGATGAGCAATTGTTTCGCGACAGTATCCGGCAATTTGCCGAGGACAAGCTGCGCCCTCTCGTGCGCGAGATGGACGAGAAGGGAATGTTCGACCACGGCCTGATCGGCCAGTTCTTCCAACTGGGGCTGATGGGGATTGAAGTTCCGGAAGAGTACGGGGGTGCCGGAGGCTCTTTCTTCGAGGCCATCCTGGCCGTGGAGGAACTCTCCCGGGTGGATGCTTCGGCCGGCGTCATCGTCGATGTGCAGAACACCTTGTGCCTGAATGCCTTATTGCGCTGGTGCACCGAGGAGCAAAAGCGCCGCTATCTGCCCAAGATGACGAGCGAGTGGGTGGGCGCTTACGCACTGAGCGAGGCCGGCAGCGGCTCGGATGCCTTTGGACTGCAGTTGCGCGCCCAACGCCAGGGCGACGACTGGGTGCTCAACGGGCAGAAAATGTGGATTACCAATGGCAAAGAGGCCAACTTGTTCATTATCTTTGCCACCACCGATCCGAGTTTGGGATACAAAGGCATCAACGCCTTCCTGGTGGAAAAGGACTTCCCCGGTTTTACGGTGGGAAAGAAAGAAGACAAGCTGGGCATCCGCGCTTCTTCCACCTGCGAATTGATCATGGAAGACTGCCGGGTGCCGGCCAACAACCTGCTGGGACCGCCGGGCAAGGGCTATCGCATTGCCATCGAGACGCTGAACGAAGGCCGCATCGGCATCGGCGCCCAGATGATCGGTTTGGCCCGCGGCGCCTGGGAGCACGCCCTGAAGTACGCCCAGGAACGCAAGCAGTTCGGCCAGCCGATCGCCAGCTTCCAAGGCATTCAGTTCCAACTGGCCCAGATGGGAACGGACCTGGAGGCCGCCCGCCTCATGGTCTATAACGCGGCCCGCCTGAAAGACGCCAAGCTCGATTTTGTCAAAGAAGCGGCCATGGCCAAGGTGTTCAGTTCCCAGGTGGCCCAGCGGGTTACTTCCCAAGCAGTTGAAATCTATGGAGGTTATGGTTTCACTAAGGACTACCCCGTAGAAAAGTATTTC
>Ga0326727_10014431_pt1 | contig 17232 bp, 19 predicted proteins | sample MB2enrmetagenome_FD_207643 | JGI IMG/M metagenome (GOLD analysis project Ga0326727, IMG submission 207643) | Lab enriched peat soil microbial communities from McLean, Ithaca, NY, United States - MB29MY | ecosystem: Environmental > Terrestrial > Soil > Wetlands > Peat | place: USA: New York...
CGCGCGCGCGCGGCCATGGAGCAGACGGCCGCCAGCATCCCCGACCTCGAACGGCAGATCGCGCTCAAGGAGAACGAAATCGGCGTGCTGCTCGGGTCGCTGCCGGGGCCCATCGCCCGCAAGGGAACTCTGCTCGAGCAAACGCTTCCGCCGGAGGTGCCCGCGGGCGTGCCCTCTACACTGCTGGAGCGCCGGCCCGACGTGCTCGCGGCAGAGCAGCAGGTGCGCGCCGCCAACGCGCAAATCGGCATCGCCACCGCGAATTTCTTCCCTCGAATCGGGCTCACCACGTTCTTCGGCCGCGAGAGCAGTCCTCTGGCGGAGTTCACCACCGGGCATGCCTCGATGTGGGGTGTGGCCGGCCTCGCCGGCGGACCCGTCTGGGAAGGCTGGACGCTGCGCGCGCAGAAGCGTCAGGCTGTTGCCGCCTGGGACGAAGCCCGCGCCGCCTACGAACAGGCCGCGCTGAGCGCGTTTCGCGACGTTTCGAATGCGCTCATCGCGCGCGAAAAGCTGGAAGCCGTGCGCGAGCGGCAGACGGCGGCGGTAAAAGCGTATCAGGAAGCCGTGGACGTTTCACAGCAGCGCTATGTGGCCGGAAAATCCAGCTACTACGAGTTGCTGGAAGCGCAGCAGGAACTCTTCCCCGCCGAGAACGCGCTGGCCCAGACCGAACTCGATCGCCGCCTGGCAATCATCCAGCTCTACGAGGCCCTCGGCGGCGGCTGGAATCTGCCCGACGCGCAGTGGAGCGGGCCGGCAAAGCCCTGACGGGCCGGAACGCGCGTTTGGCGATGGGGCCGAAAGTCTTTCACCAAGCCTGTTCGCAACGATGATTCTCCCGATTTTCCCGGTTTATGTGCGCGATGGGATAGTATTTACCGCCGCGTGGCGCAGGCGGTCCTGTGTATACTGGGACGAGTTTGGCTGCTGAGACCAGCCAGGGATCGAAAACGGCGTCGAAAGGGGGAACCAAAGATGGGAATTCTCGTCGCCATGCACTATCCAACGGTGCTTTTTCTGAAGGCCGCCGATCACACCTACGTCAAGTGCGGTTCCGGGGGCATGGCCTGGGGCTGCTGGGGCGGCAAGACAGGCGGAAATCCGTTGAGGAGCGGTTCGGGAAGCACTAATCAGGCTAATGCGATTGCGGAGCCGAACGAGCGCGCCGGTATTACCTGTTACCTCGTTAACGGCGTCTGTCACCAGGCAGCCAACAGAATCCTCTTTCCAGCGGGGATCTTCGTGACGGGGGCGAGGGGATACGGCGTGTCCGAACTCATATTCGGACCTTACGGGAGGCCGAGGGGGCCGTTGGGCACGTGTCTGGCTCCCTTCGACCAGCACCAGGGCGTGACCGGCGACCTCCCGCAATGTCTGGCCGCGTCGCCGGAGATGATAGCCGCGGAGGCGGCTCCATCGCCCGAGAGCCGGAGATACTTCGAACTGGTTTCCGCGGCCTACGGGGACACGATGTCGATCACGATCGAGAGCGGAGGCCGCAACGACGCCGGCCTGGTGCAGTTCATGGCCCGGCTCTTCGACTACAAGATTGAGCACAACCTGGGCCGCAGACCCGATGGACCGCGGCTCGGCAGGCTCCGGGATCTCCGCGTTTCGGCCGAGTGGTCCAGGATAAAGCTGGAGACCGGGTTTTCGGAACGTCAAATGAAAGCGAGCGAATTCGTCGCGGAATCGGATCGTCAGGCGATTTCGCTGCAGAAAGACGCTGCCGATATTCTACAACCGTCCGAATATCAGGCTCTCTTCGACCTGAAGCACGGCGAGTTTGTCGCACTGGCGGATCCGGAAATCGTCGCCAGGGCTTACCCGGAGTAGAGACCGGATTGCCGGAGCTACCATCAAATAAGCGGTGAAGGATTCGATGCAGCGGGAGCCCGACTATGGTCCGCGCCTCAGCGACGAGGAATACGAGAGGGAAATCCTGGGTCTGCACCGCGGCCTGCCGCCTCTGCCCTCGCCTGAGCAGGACAAAGAGGCGCGCTGGCGGGAACTGGAACTGGCCATCGACCACCGCCTGGGGCTGGCCTTCCCGGCGGAGCGCCGTGCCGCGTTGTGGGCGGTGCAGCAACGCATCGAGAGGAAGCGCCTGCTTCTGGGGATCAAGTACCTGCTGCACCGGGCTGTGGCGAGGGCCCTCGCGCGGAACGCTCAGTCCCTGGCCGAATTCGCGGCCGCCGAGTATGCGACCGTGCTATCGTCCGGAGAGCTTAAGCGCTTTCTCGACCTCAGGGAGGGCGAACAACCGGCCCTCCCGGTAGACATCGAGCACTTTCCCCGATAGGAAGTTAGTGGCCTTGAAAACGCGCGCTCGCTGTCTCACTCGTGTGCCCGTTCCAGACCGGGTTCCAGGACGTTCGCCGAGTGCGCCGCGGCGGCACAGACTGACATCAGTGGGACGAGCGGAGCGTTTCTCATCTGTCTTCCCCCGGCGTGGAACGCGGAGCGATGCTGGCGATACTCTGCTCTCCGGGGGAAATCGCGCCGCATCGGCTATCCTCGACTGCAGGTGGCCTGGATGAGAGGCGTGTGGATGCTCGCGCTCGCAGTACTGCTCGATCTGCCGGCCACCACCGCGCAGCCGGCCCCGGAGACGATTCAGGCGTTCCAGCGGTACAGCTCTGCCGTGGAGACCCGCATCCTTAAGGACGAATCGGCGGGCACATTCCTGCGGGTCGCCGCCGGCCCACGCCTGCCACATCTGGGCGACGGCGAGATCCTGACCGTCTCGGCTGGATCGCTGGGGCTCAGGCCTGACATCCCCATCCCGCGCGGGCAGGTCCAGCACTGGGTCGGGGCCGCGTTCGTTCCGCACACCACCATCGCGCGCGTGCTGCCAGGCCTGCAGGACTACAGCAATCGGAAGCGCTACATGCGGCCGGCGATCGCCGAGTCGCGCGTTGTTTCGCGCAACGGCGACGATTTTCGGGTCTATCTGCGGCTGGTGCAGCAATCGCTGATCTCGGCCGCCTTCGACGTGACCCTGCGAATCAATTACCGCGCCGTGGATGCAACGCATCTGCTGATCGAGTCGAAGTCCGAGAGTGTCCGGGAGGTCCCCTCCGCGGACTCTCCGCGCGGCACGCCCGCCCATGACCGCGGTCTGGTCTGGGCACTGGACGATTACTGGCGCCTGGAAGAACGGGACGGCGGGGTCTACGTCGAATGCGAGGCGCTGATGCTCTCGCGTCAGGTACCCGCGGTTTTTCGATGGATCGCCGGCGGGATCATCGCCCACGCAGCGGAGCGGCTGCTGACGGGAACGCTGAAGTCCACCGCTCGCGTGATGAAGGATTCACTCGAAACTCCTCTGCGATAATGGCCGTTGCGCTGCCCACTCGCTCTCATCGCCATTCTCGTGTGTGCCGCGCCCTTCCTCTGCGCCCAGGACAACGCGCCCTCCGATACACCCGACGAGCGCTGGAATCTGTACTGGCAGGCAACCTCCATCGGCCAGCAGCACGGCTCGTTTCCGGCGGATTACACCGGCCCGCTCAGTCTGGTGAATCACCCCGAACACGAGGCGTCGCTTACAACCACGCTGTTCCTCGGCTACCGCATCGACGACGACACCATCGTCTACGTCGATCCCGAAATCGCCGGCGGCCGCGGCTTCAGCGGCGTCAACGGCCTGGCCAATTCTCCCAACGGCGAGCTGCCGCGCGTGGCCAGCGCCACCCCCAAGCCGTATCTCGCCCGCGCCTACATCCAGCACGACTTCGGCTTCGGCAAGGAGCGCGAGTCGTTCGAGAGCGACGATAACCAGCTCGCCGGCACGCGCCCCACGGTGCGCTACACCATCTACGCCGGCCGTTTCAGCGTCACCGATTTCTTCGACAACAACCGCTACACTCACGATCCACGATCGCAGTTCATGGGCTGGGCGGTGATGTACAACGGCGCGTGGGATTATCCCGCCGACACGCGCGGCTACACGTGGGGATGGGTGCACGAGCTGCACACGCGCAACTGGTCGTTTCGTTACGGCAGCGCCGCCGAGCCGAAGTTCGCCAATGGCCTGCGTTTCGACCGGCGGCTCTTTCGCGACCGCGGCGACATGTTCGAGGGCGAGCGCCGCTGGTCGATTGGGAAGCATCCCGGCGCAGTTCGTCTGCTGACGTTCCTCCTGCACACCGATTCGGGCAGCTACGGCGAAGCGCTGCGCATTGCCGAGCAGACGCACACCACACCCGATGTGATCGCCACACGGCAGGTGGGCAGGCTGAAGTACGGCGAAGGCGTGAGCTTCGAGCAGGAGATCACCTCCGATATCGGCGTCTTCTCACGGCTGGGCTGGAACGACGGCAAGACGGAATCGTTCGCGTTCACGGCCATCGACCGGCTGGCCACGGGCGGCGTGTCCGTGAACGGCACGCGCTGGCATCGCAAGGCGGACACGGTGGCCACCGAGCTGACCGTGAGCGGTCTCTCCGCGGTGCACGCGCAGTATCTCGCGGCGGGCGGGCTGGACTTTCTGATCGGCGACGGCGCGCTCAACTACGCGCCCGAGTACGTCTGGGAGACCTATTACAACGCCGAACTGCGCCGCGGCTTCTTCGCGACCGTGGACGTACAGCATGTCGACAATCCGGCGTTCAACCAGGATCGCGGGCCGCTGTGGATCGAGAGCCTCCGCCTGCACCTGGAATACGGAAAGAGGTAGCGCACGCGCCCACGCGTGCCGCGTCGCCACTCCTGGCGATGCCTGTTCGTCCTACTGCCGCGGCACGGCGAACCGCACCGTGAAGTACACCTCGTGCGCCTGCGGAGTCGCGCCGGGTTGGCTGTCCTCTTCCGCCTGCCAGCTCTGCCATTGCGCCGCCTGATCGAGAGCGGCCTGATTCAGGCTGGAGTCGCTGCTGGCGACAATCTCGGTTTCCGTCATCTTCCGATCCGGCGTGAGCATGCCATGCACCACCACCACCTGCATCGCGGCATTGGGTGAGTTCACGCCGCGCGCCACCATGGTGCGCACCATCCATGGTTCGCTCATGAGCGGACCGACGCCGGCCGCGGCAAGGCCCGTCGGCTTGAACGGTGTGTCATCCGCGTTTCCGGGATCAGTCAGGCTCTCGACCCGAACGTCCGCCGCCACACGGCCGTCCTGCGTGATGGTGAACGCGCCGGGTAACGAAGCGTTGTGAAACTGGACCGGGTGCGAATAGTCGTAAGCGACATACACGCCGGGCGCCAGAGACCAGGTGACCAGCCGGCCCGACTGAGCGTCGGCGCAGTATTCCGCTTCTTCCCAGAGGCGCGGACCGGCGGAGGTCCTCGCGGGCGGCGTGTGCGTGATCAGGACGCAGTTCACTTGCGCGCCGTTCAGCGAGCCGGTTGCCGTGCGAGTGGACGCGCGCGTGCCCACCCACGGATAGGTGTGGAAGATGGCCGACCGAACCTGGGCCAGCCGCAACGGAAGACCGCCCGATGGCTGGGTGCTGTACAGCATGCCTCCGGTATAAAGGTTGACCACGTCATACGACGGTCCCTGCGCCGTCCAGCGATAGACGCCGTGGCCGGGTGAGACGTCTTCAAGGTTCCAGGCGCCGTCGGAGGTGGTCACGGTGGTCTTCAGATCGTAGGCCTGCGCGCGCACGTTGAACAGCGTGCGGGCCTTGTCGAGCAGTTGCACCGCGGCGGCGCGCTGTTCGGCATTCTGAACCGGCTGCGCGTCGGCGGTGACCAGTTCAAGCGGATCGCCAGGCACCCGCGGCTCGGCGAGCGCCTGCATATTGACGCGCTGCGCGGAGACAAGCGGCGGTAACAGGAAAACAATGAGCACCGGGGAAAAGAGGAGGCGAGAAAGGCGCATGGAAACTCCCGAGGAATATGCGCACGGCGGCACAAGGACGTTACGCCGTTTACCGTGAGCGCACGCTCAGCGTTTTGACGCCACACCCTCGGGTGAATTCGCCACCCGGCTCGGGGGGCGCGGCTTCATCCCGCGGACGAGAGATTGCGGACCGTGATGCGTCAATACATAATGTAAATATGGCGGCATGACGTACACGTGGGATCCCGAGAAGAACCGGCAGGACATCGCTCGTCATGGCATCGCATTCGCGGATGCCGTCAGGATCTTCGAGGGCCCCACGATTGAGAGAGTGGATGATCGCTTCGATTACGGCGAGGTCCGTGTCTACGCCATTGGCCTTGTAGAGGGCATTGAGATCACCGTCGTCTACACGGACGTGTCAGTAAGCATACGCCGAATCATCTCCGCGTGGAAGGCAGAAAGACATGAGAGAAAAGCATACTGGAAAAATCTCGGACATGAATAACACCGACTGGGAGCGCCTCCGCTCGCGGACCGATCGGCAAATCCGGCGCGCTATCGAAGCCGATCCGGACGTTCAACCAACCGATGCAGCGTTCTGGAAGGACGCGCACGTGGTGATCCCGCAGCCAAAGCAAACCATTACCATCCGCCTCGACGCCGACCTTCTCGAATGGCTGCGAAGGCAGAAGGGCTATCAGACCAGAATCAATGCAGTCCTCCGCAGTTACATGAACGCCAACCTGGCGCCGAAAAATGCGTCGTCCCCGGGCTCCGCACGCTCGACGGCGGGGCGTCGGCCGCAATCCACCGGAACGGCACGTCGTCCTCGGTGACAGCGGCGTTATCTGCAACGCTCCGGATACGAGTTAGACCGCCCGCGATCGCCCCCCGGCGTCGTGCGCGATCGGCGTGCGTGTAATCCAGATCATGAGAGCCGCCAGCAGAAGCATTTCGGCCCAGCAATCCAGGCCGGCCGCCAGCAGGAATCGCTGCCACGGACGGTATTGGATCACGGTCCCGAGGAAAAACAGCAGGCAAGCGCCCAGGAACAACCCGCCGGCGATCGAGGCGGACCTGCGCTCCTCAGGCTTCGGCGGCCCGCCGCAGAGTTCGCGTCGGCCGCGCGTGTAAAGATATCCTGCCGTCAAAACCGCCGGCGCCAGGGAAATCAGTCCGCTCTTGACCGCGTGCGGCTCAATGAGTGAATAAAGCACGAACGCCACCCCGTCCCAGGCCCACAACTGGTCATGCTGGGAACGCAACATTCGGACTGCCACCAGACAATAGATAATTGCCGCAGCCGTCTCAGCGGCAAGCGCCGCAATTTGCGGAGAGATCGATGGACCACCTCCAGGCAGGTTCGCGGCAAAACTGTAGTACCGCAGCGCCACCTCGAACAGCGATTGACCCAGCACGTAATAGGTTTCCGAGTACGTCGTGGCAATCTGACTCATGGCGTCGCGCCACTGGCCGAGCATCGCCCAGTAACCCTGCACGCCGAACACGAACACCGGAGCGGTCCAGAGGGCCGCAAGCCACACGACGGTATATGTGGCGGCGCGCCGGCGCCCCTTTGGGAATAACCACGGAAGGAACAGAATGGGCCAGATCTTGAACGTGATGGCCAGCGCGAGCAGCAGACCCGACCACACCGGGCGCGCTTCGGCCAGAATGAGTCCGGCAAAAAGGGCGCAAATGACGAAGGGCTGAACGTTCGCGTACCGAATCGCCAGAACCACGTAGCTCAGCAGAGAGGCGCAGCAGAGAATGGCCGCGGTCCGGTTCAGTTGCAGCAAGTGCCGGCGCATCGCCAGGCGGATGGTGAGAATGGATACCAGCCATGCGCCCAGCGTCCAGACGACCCCATCCAGGCGGAGCGACGCGAAACGCAGCGGGTAAAGCATGAGGTAGGTCACCGGCGGGTATCGGTAGTTCATCGGATAGCCGACTCCGCTCATGGGGCCATAGGCGGGCCGAATCCCCGAATAGAACTCCCTCATCGCGTACCAGTAGACGCGCAGATCCGTGTCTTTCACCAGAAACAGCGCGGAGAAGACCGCAAGGGATGCAAGCAGTGCGCAGAGGCTCAGCGATTTCGCTCGGGACGCCGGCATATCGTCGCGCTGGATCTACGATCCGGTCGAACTGTCGCGCGTCCCGGGATTCACGGCGTTTGGTCGTCCCTCAGAACGGCACGTCGTCTTCGGTGATGCCCTGGTCCATGGGACCCGGCTCGTCCGCTGGCCGCGCGCCGCCACCACCGGACTGAGGTGGCCGTGCACTGCGAGGAGCGGAAACCGGGCCGCCGCCTTCAGGCGCACCTTCGCCGCGCCCGCCGAGCAGGATCACGTCCTCGGCGACCACTTCGGTCTTCCAGACCTTCTTGTTGTCTTTGTCCTCGTAGCTGCGTGTCTGGAGCCGGCCCTCCACGTACACCTGCTTGCCGCGGGTCAGGTAATTGGCCAGGTTCTCCTGACGCCACAGAACCACGTTTGTCCAATCGGTCTCTTCCTTCCAGTCGCCCGTCTGCTGGTCCTTCCAGCGCCGGTTCGTGGCCACCGAAAAACTAGTGACCGCCACGCCCGCGGGGGTAAAGCGTGTCTCCGCGTCTTTGCCCAGATGGCCGATGAGGATTACCTTGTTAACGCTGCGCGACGCCATAACAAAGGAACTGTATCACAAACGGCGATGGATGAAACCTGCCGCGCCCTCCGAGTCCACTCGATGCCGAGAGATTTTTGCAACCTCTCTGGAACAAATTGAGCGGATTGCCGATAGAATAGAGCAACACAGCAAGATCGGTCTGGCAGATGCAGACGCTCGGGAGTGCGAATCTCCGGCTTTGGCGCGGCGTAGCCACCACCGTAGGGGTGTGCGCAGTGCTGGCGGGATTCGACGGACGGGCGCAGATGATTCTCCGGGAATCGGTTCCGGGCGCCCGGCTGAACATGTTCCCCAGCGATCTGGCGGTGCTGGAGGCCGGCGAAACGCGCAAAGACCTCCCCTGCACCGTAACTCCGCAGAGACCGCAGCTCGGCTTCGATCTGCGCCTGCACGCCGGCTACGATGTGGCCGTTCCGATCAATGAATTCGCCGGTTCCGACAATACCCTCACCATCATCTTTCGAGTGACCCCCGAGGCGCACCGGACTCAGCCCGTCTACTTCGAGCAGAAGGTGCACGTCCCGTTGATCGACAGCGAAACCCACGGCGATGCCTCGCTGGCGGGAGCTTTCGATGTTGGCGAGGGCGCGTACCACGTGGACTGGCTCATGCGCGACCGCGCCGAGCGCGTCTGCGCCTCAAGCTGGGACACCGACGCCGCGCTGCAACCGCGCGATCGCGATGTGGCCCTGACCATGCCGCCTAACGATGTCGAGCTCTCCGCAGGCGAGCAGTTTCAGGAGGAGCCGCCGGTGGAGCGGGCCCCCGGCCAACCCGCGCTCAACCTGAAGGTACTGATCAACTTCGCCCCCGAGGACGCCCTGGCGCCGGCCATGCACGATGTAGACGTCAGCGCCCTGGTCTCCATTCTGCGCAGCATCTCACGCGATCCCCATTTCGGCCGGTTCTCGCTGGTCGCCTTCAATATGCAGGAGCAGCGCGTGATGTACCGGCAGGTGGTCGGCGACAAGATCGACTTCCCCGCCCTCGGCAATGCCCTGAGCTCGCTCCGGCTGGGCACCGTGAACCTGCGCCAGCTTGGCGACAAGCATAGCGACACCGGCTTCCTCAGCCAGTTGATCCGGCAGGAGCTGGCCGACTCGCACGACCACCCCGACGCGCTGGTGTTTGCCGGCCCCAAGGTGATGCTCGATCAGAACGTGCCCACGGAGACGCTGAAGGACATCGGTACGGTGGATTTCCCGATGTTCTACATGAACTACAACTCGAACCCTCAGCAGGTTCCCTGGCGCGATGCCATCGGGCGAACCGTACGCTACTTCCACGGGGTGGAGTACACCATCACACGGCCCCGCGATCTTTGGTACGCTGTCAACGAAATGTGTTCGCGGATTGTAAAATCGAGGAACGAGAAAGCAACCGCATCCATCTCTAGACAATAGAATGAGGGTCTCGTCTTGTAGTATTGCGTTCGCGCTGGTACTGCTGGCCGGCAGCGGCTCGCTGTTCGCTCAGGGCAGTTCCATCTACCGGAACTCGCTGGCGCCATATGCCCCGTCCCCGCAGATCATCGTGGAGAAGATGCTGTCATTGGCCAATGTGCAGCCCGGCGACACGGTCTACGATCTGGGCAGCGGCGACGGCCGCATCCTGATTACCGCGGTGCAGCAGTTCCGGGCGCGCGCGGTCGGCGTGGAGCTGGTTCCCGAGATTGCGCACAAGGCCAGCGAAAAGATCGCGAAACTGGGCCTTCAGGACCGCGCCAAGGTCATCCAGGGCGACATCCGCGACGCCGACCTGAGCGATGCCGACGTGGTGACCATGTATCTGCTCACCGACAGCAACGAGATGCTGCGGCCCAAGCTGGAGAAGTCGCTGAAACCGGGAACCCGCGTGGTTTCGTACAGTTTCAAGGTGCCAGGCTGGAAGCCCAAAGAAGTGGAAGAGACCGACCCATTTGGCAATGGCAGAAAGCACACCATTTACCTCTACGTGATGCCCTCGCGAAAGTAGCCCTCCTTTTTTGTTGACTCCCCACTTGCGTATAGTGTATACATACACTATACAGTGCTGATCACCATCGATACGCAGAATCGCCGGCCGATCTATCAGCAGATTGCTGATGGAATCCGCACGCTAATCGCGGGTGGGCACGTTGCCGAGGGTCGGCCGCTTCCTCCGGTGAGGCAGTTGGCGGCCGACCTGGGGGTCAATCTGAATACTGTCGCCGCGGCCTATCGCGACCTGCAGAGCGAAGGGCTGATCCTGGTGAAGCACGGCGCGAGGGCAGTAGTCGCTCCGCGCGATGGCGCTCGGCACGACGAAGGAGAATTACGGCGGCCGCTGCGGAATGTGCTGGCGCAAATGGTGCTGGCGCAAATGCCGCGGGGTGAAATTCTGAGCGTGGTCAGCGATGAACTGGATGGCCTGCTCCACGGGAGTGAATCGTGACACCGAACCAGACTTTTGTTTTGCTGTACCTGTTTGCCTTCGTGATGCGCGTTCCGCGCATTGTCGAACGATTGAAAGCGCCGATGCTCCGTGGGCCCGAGTGGTTCTTTGGCGCGGCGGTACCGGCGGATTTCCTGGAAGGGCCGGGACGCGCCATTCTGCGCAACTATCGCTGGCGTCTGGGCATTCCGTGGGCGATTGAAATCCCGCTTCTTGCGGCGATCCTGTTGCTCGGCGGGAACAAGATCGCGATCCTCACGGTTCTGCTGGTGATCACCCTGTTCACGCGCTTTAACTACTACTGGGCGCGGCAGTGGGCGGAGAATCGGGCGCGAGGGCTCGCTGGGGCGATCAGCGAGGCGCCTGCATCCGCCGTCACGCTTTCGCTCGCGGAGAGGTCGCTGAGCGCATACACGGAACGCTGGGTGGAAGCGTCGATTATCCTGTTCACCGCCGGCTCGCTCGCGTGGCTGGCTCGCCTTTACGCGATGCCCGTGGATCACCGCATCCTGCGCGTCGTGAGTGGTCTCACGGCAGTCAGCGTGTACCTGCAGGTCGGGTTGCTCCTGCTGAAACGTGCTATCGTGCGCTCCCGCTCGGCCGCGCCGGCGGATGATCCGAAGCAGTATCTGGCCTGGCGGGACGGTCTGCGCCGGATCGCAACAACGGTGTGCGACTACAGCCGCGTATTCGTCGCGTTGATGCCCTTGCTGCTGGAGCTTCAGATGAGCACTACGCCGATGAACAGAGCTGCGGCACAAACAGCGAGTTTTGTGGTTCTGATTGTCGTGACGCTCTTCGCAGCCGTCTGGGAGTGGCGCAGGCGGCTGCATTACCTGAAAGTGGCCAGTCGGACGAAGCCGGCGAAGTTTATCGTGATGCCGCAGATTCCCGACGTCGGCCGCTTCGTTTGTTTCCGCCCCTCATTCCCGGCGTTGCTGCTGAACGGCCCGGGTGGGTATGCTTTGAACCTGGCCAGCGGAACGGCGCGCGTAGCCGGTTTATATGCCGCTGGTTTTGCCGCGCTCTGGATCGCGCTGGTGCGCGCGTAGGCAAATTGGAACGAGATTGTCAATGAAACGCTGGAAGTGTGTCTTCACGTTCTGCATCATGACTTTAATGGCTTGGTGGCTGCACGGCGCGCCGTCCGATCCAATCACCGGCGAGTGGGCGGGAACGCTCGCCGGTAAGCTGCGGATCGTTTTTCATATCGATCGCGGCGCGGACGGCGCGCTTCATTGCGTGCTCGAAAGCGTCGATCAGGGCGATGCGAAGATCCCCGCGGATTCGGCTTCGTTTGACGAGAATAGGACGCTTCATCTCGACATGAAGAGGATCGGCGCGAGCTACGAAGGGAAACTCAGCGCCGACGGGACGGTGGTGGACGGCTACTTCGCGCAGGGCGGTGCGCAACTCTCCCTGACGCTGCGGCGCCCCGGCGCAGCGCCGCCCGTCCCGACGCTGAAAGCGACAACTCGCGGAAGCGTTCCGCTTCAGCCGTGTCTCGCTGCGGATGGTGTTACTCAGGCACTGTGTGGGACGTACGAAGTGTTCGAGAACCGCGCTTCACGCGCCGGGCGGAAGATCGCGCTGAATCTGATGATTCTGCCGGCAACGGGTGAGAAGCCCGAGGCCGATCCCGTCATGGCTCTCGCTGGCGGGCCGGGGCAAAGCGCGGTGACGGCGTTTCCAGCGCTGGCGCTCATGAAGAAGCTGCGGGAGCGGCGCGACATCGTGCTGATCGATCAGCGCGGCACCGGGAAATCGAATCCGCTTCCCTGCCGGATCGACGTGAACAATCCCCAGATCATGATCGATGGCGCTTACGCTAGCGGTGCGTTGCCGGCCTGCCGCGATGAGCTGCAGGCGCACGCCGAGCTGACGAAGTACACCACTGCCTACTCCGTGGACGATTTCGATGACGTCCGCGCCGCCCTGGGCTACGACAAGGTCGACCTGTACGGCGGCTCGTATGGAACGCTGGCCGCGCTGGCGTATCTGCGGCGGCATGGCGAGCACGTAAGGACCGTGACCATTGAGGGCGTCGTACCGCCGGACTATGCGCTGGCACTCACTTTCGCGGAGACGATTCAGGCGGCGCTCGATCATTTGTTCGCCGATTGCGCCGCCGATGCCGGCTGTCACCAGAGCTTCCCCAGCCTGAAGAGCGACTTCGACGCGACGGCCGAAAGGCTGGAGCGCGAACCGGCCAAACTCGACTTGCCGAACGGGACGACAAAGGCGCCGCAAACCGTCGCCATAACACGGCGGGCGTTCATCTCGGATCTGCGGCCTCTGTTGTATCAACCGGTGATCGTGAGCCAGTTGCCGCTGATTTTGGAGCGCGCGTATCAGGGTGACTGGAAGCCGTACGCGTCGGTGGTTATCGCCATGCACCGCGCCATCGCTGGAGACATCGATCGAGGCATGTCTTTCTCCGTATTGTGCTCGGAGATGGTGCCGGTGATGCCGGACTATATGGTCCGGCGCGAGATCGGCAGGACCTATCTCGGCGATCGCGACTACCAGTTGTATCGGAAGAACTGCGACATCTGGCCGCACGCCGCGGTTCGCGCCGATATGACCTTGCCCGTTCGATCCGATGTTCCGGTGCTGCTGATTGCGGGCGAGGAGGACCCGGCGACTCCCGCGTCATTCGCGCGGCATGCCGCCGAAACCCTGTCGCATAGCCGTGTCGTGGCCATTCCGAACGGCACGCATCTCAGCGGCGGGGCCTGCCTCGACGACATGATGGTGCATTTCGTGACCACAGCCTCCACAGACGGGATCGACGAAAGCTGCATCGCGAAGATCCACAATCCGCCTTTCGCGACGCTGCCGAAGACTGGGGGCTCTGGAAAATGACACGGCGCCGGCGTTTAATGATCGAGCTGGTGTGCGGTGGGGCGGTTGGCGCCGCGCTCGTCAGCTTCAGAAGAGTGGCGGGCCCGCCGGCGCTGTGGATGGATCGTGCGCTGATTTCAACATGGGAGTTCAAAGCCGCGATCTTCGCCTGGGTGGTGTTCAGCGTTTACTGGGAAATTGCCGGGAGGAATGCGGCGAAAGCGCAGAAGACCGAATCCAGCGCATCGCGCGGCGTGCATGTCTTTCTGGCCAACGCGGCGCTGTTGCTGACTATCGCGCCAATTCATGGCATCGGCCGATTGCTGCCGCCGTCGGCCGCCGTCATGATTGCGGGGCTCGCGGTGGAAGCTCTGGGATTGTGCCTGACCATCTGGGCCCGCCGGCATCTCGGCCGGAACTGGAGCGGCGAGATCTCGATCAAGGTGGATCACGAACTGATCCGCTCGGGGCCGTATCGGCTGCTGCGCCATCCCATCTACACGGGCCTGCTCACCATGTATGTGGGAACCGCGCTGGTCACCGGTGAATGGCTGGCGGTGGTTGGCGTGGCCGCGGCGGTTTTCGCGTACTGGCGCAAGATTCGTCTGGAGGAAGCGAACCTGAACGCGGCCTTCGCGGGCGAGTATGAGGCCTGGCGCCGCGAAACCTGGGCGCTGCTGCCGGGGGTGTATTAAGAAGCAACGCGGGCAGCGCGTCGTCCCCTGGGGGCCTCCGGCCACTGAATGCTGGGACGCCGCTTGTTCAGCGCACAGTCTCGCAGAAACAGGTTGATGAGATTCTGGTACGGCATGCCCAGCTCTGCCGCAAGCGACTTGAAATAGTCGACCGCCGCGGTGTCGAGACGGATCGTGATCTGCCGCTTGAGCTGTTTTGCGTAGGGATTCCTGCGGGAATGAGTGAAGTCGTATTCCGGTCTCATCGCGATTTCCAGTAGTTCCTTTCTTCGGGTGGCCTGGCCCGTCGTGCCGAAATGAGCCGGATCGTAGAGTCGGACTCTCTGTAGCAGTGGCTCACGACGAGACAGCGCCCGCTGAAACTGTAGCCAAGCAGCACAAAACCGAGCCTCCTCCTGGGAGTGATCCGGATCGTCAAGCAAGCGAGCATCCTCGTCCCAGAAGACTGTGCGTGCCTCTTCGAACGAAATCCCGTGCTTTGCCAGGTCGGACCGCGCTTTGCGAGCATCCCAGGCAAAGCGGATATTGCTCACAGCATTATTCTAGCAATATGAGCGGCGCTCTACTCCATCACCACCGCGGCGACAACCGCGAACCGCGGGATCGTGATCTCGGTGACGCCGTCCTCTTCGAAGATCTCCAGATCACGCGCGGGCTGGCCTGGCGCCAGCAGTTTCGCGCTCGAAAATCGCCCGGTAAAGCGGACGGTCACGTCTTCCATCGGGTAGTTCGTGTAATTCACCAGATGCACCACCACCGGCCGGCCTACCGCCGCTGCGATCACATTCGAAATCGCGCCGGGCGCGTTGTACACTTTCCCTCCGGGATTGCGGCTGCCGATCAGCGAATTCAACTCGCGCCAGATGTCGCCCAGCCGCGCGATCTGCTCGCGATTCAGGCTGATCTGCTTCGGATCGTCGGGCATAGGCATCTTCCAACCCGGCGGAGCGGTGAGCAGGGTGTTGCCCGCGCGCGTCCACGCCCTCAGCGCGTCCTGTTGCGTGGGTGTCAGCGCCGCCGGATCCACGTTGACGGCCAGCGTCGCATTGGCCATGGATGCGGGCTGCATGCTGCGCAGGGCCACCGGGCGAACCGTGGTGTGTTTGGCCGCCAGCATGTCCATGATGCCGCCGGCGAGGTATGCGCCGCTGTTCGCATCCTCCAGCAATGCCAGTGTGCTGAATGGGCGCATGGCGCGCCACTCGGGATGGCTGGCGTAAAAGCGCAACAGCTCGCCCATCTTCCGCCAGAGATCCAGCGCTTTCGCGTCGCCCGAGAGCAGCCGCTGCGATGTGTCTTCGTCCAGCGCGATGACCCAGTGAGCGCCGGCGCTCTCGGCATCGGCGATGGCCTGAAGATAGCGTGCCGCCGTTAACACGGCACCTCGCGGCGGCGTGTTGGCAATCCACACGGGTCCGCCGGCCACCGTACGGACGAAGCGCAAAAACCCGGCGTTGGTGTCGATCCACGGCGAGCCGCTGGGCGCCGACACCGCCACGCCGTCCTTCTGAATCTGTACGCCGGGCCAGACGCCCTGGTATGTACCAACCAGCGGCGCGCGCAGGTCGAGATTCGCGCGCGATGGAAGGCGGATGGTGAGTGTGCCGGAGCGCTCGACAGCCGATGCCGTGCTCTCCAGGAAATCCCCTTCGAGCACGACACCGGTCATTCCGAGGGCGGCTGCCCGACGCGCCGCGTCTTCGGCGCGATCTTCAGGATGTATCACGCCCAGCGTAGCGATTCCGCGCAGGCCGGCTTCATCGACGAACGGCTTCTCCCAGTCGCGCTGCTCCAGCAGCAGACAATTCACCGGCGTCTCGCGCATCAGCTCGAGCGACTTCGGATCGTGAGAATACCAGCGAGCGGGAATCCAGGCGCTCACGTCGTGCCGAGGCGCCACGGCGGCGAGCAGCAGTACAGCGGCGAGCATCTCCCTCCAATGTACTTCCACGAAACCGCGCACAACGGCCGGGCCGGTGCCAGGTTTAGGCGCCTGGCTTGCGCTCGCCGAGGCTGAACCAGTTGCCGGTGGGGTCTTTAAAGACGGCTTCCCAGCCGTAGAACTTCTTCTCGGGCGGCGAGACGAACTCCACGCCGCGCGCCTTCAGTTCTTCATAGGTCTTCTGAATGTCGGCCGTTTCGAAAATGCCCGCGGCGCTGATTCCTCTCTGAATCAGTTCGCGAAGCGCCGCCGCGTTCTCCGCGCTCATGTGTCCCTCGCCCGCCAGTTTCATGAGGATGATCTGGAAATCGGGCTGGGCCTTCGGGCCGACGGTGAGCCAGCGAAAGCTGCCCATACTCTGATCCATCCGCACCTCGAAGCCCAGCTTGTTGACGTAGAAATCCTTCGCCTCGTCCTGATCGGCAACGAAGAGGGTTGCCGCCGTGAATCGTTGAATCATGTTTCGCTCCCTGAGGAAATACTAACCGGAGCCTGCGAACGCGCGCTTCTTCAAACTTGCGATACTCGCGATCCCGGCAGCCAGAAGTTCAGAAAGCAGCCAGGAATGCGAAACACAGGCCAACCGTGGACGGGCGCGATCCAGCGGCGCGAGTTGCGCCGATACTCCGAAGGCGACTGGCCCATGCGGGCGGCGAAACGGGTGCTGAAGCTGCCGAGGCTGACGTAGCCGATCTCCATGCAGACGTCGGTGACCGGCATCTCGCCGTCTTCGAGAAGCCGCAGCGCGGTTTCCATCCTCAATCGGGTGACGAAGTCGTGCGGGGACTCGCCGAATGTGCTGGAGAACAGCCGCTGGAAGTGAAACGGCGACAGGCAGGCCTCGCGGGCGGCGTCTTCGAGACGGACGGAATTTG
>Ga0326727_10014432_pt1 | contig 17229 bp, 16 predicted proteins | sample MB2enrmetagenome_FD_207643 | JGI IMG/M metagenome (GOLD analysis project Ga0326727, IMG submission 207643) | Lab enriched peat soil microbial communities from McLean, Ithaca, NY, United States - MB29MY | ecosystem: Environmental > Terrestrial > Soil > Wetlands > Peat | place: USA: New York...
CGAAAAGGTGCCTTTCTGATCCGGGGCTATTGGTTCTTTAGCGAGTCCAATTCTCCCTGATCACGGCACCTTTTTCGCGGATGGTCAGATGCTCAAATGCCTATCTGGACAGTGGTTCCAGGCTAAGACGCGACAGCGCCCCGTCGCAGGCAAGCTCTGAGTCGATCGGATGCGGCTCATTTGGTCACGCCCTGGTGCTTGTGCAGTCAAGGCGCTGGGCCGGCGGCGTGCCGCCATGATGCCCGATTCTTTGGGCGCCTCATCCTCGCCATGGTGCCAGACAACTCCTTTCGATGGCTGCGACCGTGAGGTTCGGACGCCGACTGCTCGTCACCGAGACGGCTTCGCCTTGCCGGCGTCCCCGCTGCGTCGGGCTGTGCTCCGTACCCTGGCCGTACGGCGGCATCAAGCCTCACGTCGTTTCAGGTGAGGTGGGGCACCACGCATTCGCTGAGTAGGTGTATATGGTCCAAGTCGTTGAGGTCAAGTACCTGAAGATAGACAGTGTTAGCCCCAATGTCCCTGAAAGACATAAGCCGCTCGATGACTTCGTCCGGCCTTCCTGCAGCGCCCTGGGCGCGAAGTTCCGCAGCAGGTCGCCCAATGGCTCTGGCGCGGCGCACAACCTCAGCTTCGTCAACGCCACAACACACGACCATCACTGCAGACAGCTCTAGCGTCGCCGGGTCTCGCCCTATGTCATCGCAGGCCCGACGTACACGCTCGTACTGAGCCGCCGTCTCCGCCGGCAACGAAAAGGGCATGTTGTACTCATCAGCGAACCTAGCGGCCAGCCGCGGAGTGCGTCCTGCCCCCTCGCCCCCTATGATGAGGGGCGGGTGCGGCTGCTGCACTGGTTTGGGAAGTGCAGGACTATCCTCCAATTGGTAGTACTTGCCAGCAAAGGAGAACGTATCCGTCACGGGCGTGCCCCAAAGTCCGGTCAAGATCTCCAGCTGCTCTTCGAGACGGGTGAAGCGCTCGTGCAAAGGCGGAAAGGGGATGCCGTAGGCCTTGTGCTCTGACTCGTACCAACCAGTCCCCAACCCTAGCTCAACCCTTCCCGCGCTCATTGCGTCAACCTGAGCCACTGTGATTGCAAGAACGCCAGGAAGTCTGAATGTGGCTGAAGAGACAAGAGTGCCCAAGCGGATCCGACTGGTTTCGCGCGCCAATCCAGCTAGGGTCACCCACGCGTCGGTCGAACCCGGGAGGCGGTCGCCACCTATCGCTCGATAATGGTCGGAACGGAATAATGCCTCGAATTTGTCCTTCTCGACAGCCCGCGCTACTGCGAGGAGCTGCTGATAGCTGGCCCCTTGTTGAGGCTCGACAAAGATGCGCACCCTCACGTTACTACGACCCCGAAAACTTCGAGTCTAACTGCACCTCGTCCGATCTATCGTGAACCGATCTAAGTCGATGAACCCGCTGGATCACAAGACCACTCTCTTTCCATAGACGATGACCAGCGACGACTCGTCAGCGAGCTTCGGCCAGCCCTCGACGACAGGTTTCATCTCAGCAGTTGCCAACGTCCGCTGCCACTCCTCCCAAGTCTCTACTTCGAGATCCTCAAAAATGGTATATTGTTCTCCGCCGCCTTCGCCTCCGATCGCCACATAGGGCTCAAAACGGTTCACGGCAGGCTGCGCCGAGGTCAGCCTTTGATCAACTTGCAAGGACCAGTCACAGTACTCTCTTAATGAAACCCCCTGCTTGAGCCGATAAAGCACAATCACTTTTGTCTGCATCGCTTATCTCCATTCCGCGAATATGACGCCATATCATCACTAACGTCCTCCACTCAAGGAGGACCATCTCGCACTGGTCAGACGAGCCTTTCCGCGATGAGCACCTCCTTACTTATGAATCATCTGCACTCGCTGCGTGAAGGCTACGACCTCCGCCAAGGTAGCGCGAAACCGTCGACGTCGACACCTCAGCGAGAGTGGCAACGGTCTCAAGGGGTCACGCAGCGTGCGACAGAGGTCGCCTCCCCGTGCGCGAGCGACCGTGCAGCGCCCTCGCATTCGAGGAGTCGCGAGAGGAGATCTCGGCCTCGACGAGGGTGCACAGCAGCTCTTCTGGCGGCGGACGTCGCTTGAGACCGAACCGTTACAGGTCCACCATTGTCGGGTTTCTTTTCCCTTCTACGAGTCCGGTTCGGCCTTGTGAACTGGACATATCGTGTAGCTGGTTCCATGGAAGGGCTGTTCAAGTCACGGGCTTTGCTGGACCGTTTAAGTGTGCGCTCTGGTGTAGCTGGTAGCGGTCCTTCTGGCTACCACCGCGGATGCAAACTGACCCCACTGCCAAGTGGCGGCCGGTGGTAAGCTAGCCGCGCGTGTCATCAGGCCATCCTGTAGCCGGGTGGTCTGACAGCTCGCCTTGTGTGTGCGAGATGGGGCGGTGTGTGATGTAAAGGGTCATTCCGTTTCTTGGGATTGCACGACAGCTCAAAGTGCGCGCGGCGTATGGCCTCCAACCTTTTGATCTGAGTGGCGAACCGGTAGGCGCATGCTCAAGGGATCTATGCAAGTTCTCAGTGAGCAGACCAAAGTTGGCGAGCCGTGGCATCTGTGCGAGGGGGGCAGCAAGGAAAGAAAAGGAAAGCATAGAGATAAGGGGTAGGCGATGTCGAAGAAAGATAAGCGGTACGCGATATCGAATGATGCCAACGACAATATCGTTAAGCATGATACTGTGGAGGCTGAGGGCGGTCAGCCGCTGACGCGGCGTGATTTCCTGGTCAAGGGCGCGGCCGTCGGCCTCAGCCTTCCTATGGCCAAGGAAATTCTCACCGGTCGGACCTCCCGGCTTGTCTCATTTGCGGGTGCGCGAAGCCTGCCGCGTTCTCGAGGCTCCTCCGACGTGATATCGCCCAAGGGCATCATCGTCGGTCTCGATAGTGACATCGACACACTCGACCCGATTTCGTTCCGATCGGACGCGGCGTACGATGTGACGTTTAACGTCTACGAGGAGTCGGTCAGCAACGCAGTGAAGATGGTGAACGGCATCTCGCAGGGTATCGCAGGATCCCTCGTGCCGTCGGTCGCCTCGGCGTACTCGATCGCCCCGGGCAGCACCGTCTACAAGTTCACCGTGCGTCCAGGTGTCAAGTTCAGCAATGGCACCCCGGTGACGGCCGACACGTTTAAGTACAGCTACCTGCGCGCGCTCGAAGGTCCAGGCTACGCATCGCTGATGATGGGCCTCCTCACCGTGGCGCACCCCGATCAGCTCGTCGTGACCGGTCCGATGTCGTTTGAGATCCACCTGGCAAAGCCCAACCCGCTCGGGACCAGGATCGTCCCGATGCCGACGCTGACGGTGATGGATCCCACCCTTGCGGCGCAGGAAGCGACCAAGAAGGACCCGTGGGCTGCCAACTACTTCCGGACTCACATGATGGCCACTGGTCCGTACGTCCAGGGAACGACCTGGGAATCAGGCAACCAGTACCTGTTGTCGCCGAACCCGCTCTACTGGAATCGGGCGATGGTCCGCAACGCGGGTGTCCTCATGAAGTACCTGCCGGACCCTGTGGATCGCGCTCTGCTCCTGGAACAGGGATCCATCGACATCGCCTTGGGCCTGCCCGCGTCCAAGCTGCACCAATTGGAAGGCGCCAAGGGTGTTCACCTGATCAACGTTCCCTCCCGGGACTGGAACTACCTCGCCTTCAACACCACCATGGCCCCGTTCAATGACCCGCTTGTTCGGCAAGCGATCGCTTACGCGATCCCGTACGACGCGCTCGTGAAGGATGCGATGTACGGCTTCGCATCGCCGCTCAAGGGGATCATCTGCTCCGGCACGCCGACGCTCAACGAGAGCCTGTGGCCCTACACTACGGACTACGCCAAGGCGAAGTCGCTGCTGGCGGCCGCCGGTAAAGCGGACGGCTTCAGCACGACACTCTCGGTGTCGGTCTCTCGCGAGGACTTCGTCCAAGTAGCGACTTATATCCAGGCGTCCTTGAAGCAGGTAGGCATCCAGGCCACGATCAACCAGCTGTCCGACGCAGTGTTCGGAGCCAAGCAGTCGGCCGGAGAGCTGCCGATGGCCATCAATGACTGGTACTCGTGGGTCGACGACCCCTTCTACCAGATGTTTTGGCTGCTGGACTCCGCCAACACCTCAGGGACCAATGTCGCCAAGTACTCAGACCCGACGATGGACTCACTGATCAAGACAGGCTTCTACGAGACCGACGAGGCAAAGAGAAACCTCATCAGCGGCGAGGTCCAGGCGCGCTACGCGGCCGAAGTGCCGTACATCGGCCTCTTCTCCGAGAACTTAAGTTTTGCGATGGGGAGTGACATTTCGGGTTTGCTCCTCGAGCCCGACGCGCACTGCCGTCTCTGGGGGGTGACCAAGAGCTAGCGAAAGACTCAACAAGGCCAAGGATGGTCGCAGACAGTTTGTAGATTGGGGCTGCAGATCCCTATGTCGGTGCCAGGTCCGGACAAGCTGTCTCCTTTTGGCGAGACCGCCGAGAGGCTCACGAGGTAGCGAGCAGTGCGTCGCTATCTCGTGAGGCGGCTCGGTCTTGCTGTCGTCACACTCGCCGGTATCGTGGTGATCGTCTTCTGCGTGACGCACGTCCTGCCGGGCAACCCGGCGCTGGTCGCGGCGGGTGGGCATGCCAATGCCCAGACCTTGAAGGCGCTAGAGCAGCAGATGGGGCTCAATGAGCCGTTGTGGACGCAATTCAGATCCTACGTCGGAAACCTGCTGCACGGAAGCCTCGGAACGAGCTACTCGACGGGCTACCCGGTCGCTGAGGACCTGCTTACCCGCCTGCCGGCGACCGTCGAGTTGGCCGTTGCGGCCACGACGATCGCCACGCTCGTTGGCGTGCCACTCGGTATCCTGGCTGGGCTGCGGGAAGGAAGATTGCCCGACTGGATAGGCCGTGTCGGCGCCATACTAGGCGCGAGCATCCCGCTCTACTGGCTGGGGCTTGTCATTATCGTCCTCTTCTATGCGACTTGGCACATTGCGCCTGCTCCCTCAGGCGAGGCGAACGCGTTCGCCGCTACACCCCCGGCCTACACGCACTCACTGATCCTCGACAGTTTGATAAGCGGCTACTGGTCGACACTCGTGGACGCCTTGAGTCACCTCGTCCTTCCTGCGTTGACGCTCGGTCTGGTCGAGACTGCGCCGATCCTCAAGGTCACACGTTCCACGACCCTCGAGGTTGCGAGCAGCGACTACGTGCGCACGGCTAGGGCATATGCATTGTCCAATTGGCAGATCCTGCGGAACGACATCCTCCGTAACGTCGCGACGCGGCTTCTCACGACCCTCGGCATCGTCTTCGCGTTTCTGCTTGGCGGAAGCATTCTTGTCGAGCGGATCTACGACTGGCCGGGGATCGGTCTCTACGCCTGGAACGCAGTCACTTCGACAGACTTCGCCGCCATCCAGGGCTATATCCTCACGGTCGGTGTCGTCTACGTCACCCTCAACCTCATCGTAGACATCCTCTACGCCGTCGTTGACCCCCGGATACGACTGGGCGGTGGTGCGGCGGCGGCTCGCCGGCAGAGACGTCCCCTATGGTCCGGGCGGCGTGTCGTTGAACTGCCATCAACCGTCGGAACACGTCGATGACGGCCCTCACGGGCCTCGGGATCGACGCGACCCAGGGGGGAAAGCCGGCTCGTCCAACGGCGTCCAAGGCAGGCCGGATGGCGCCCGTGCTGCACGAGCTACGACAACATCCCAACCTCGCGGTCGGGGGCACCCTGCTCATCGTTGTCACTGCGATCGCCATCGTCGGCCATATCGCGCCGCCGCACAACCCGTTGGCCATCAATCCGAACGACATGACGTTGGCGCCGAGCGCAGCGCATTGGTTCGGCACTGACGAGTACGGCAGGGACGTGCTGTCGAGGGTCGTCTACGGCCTGGGCATCGACCTGCTGATCGGTGCCATCGTCGCTGGGCTCGCCCTCATGATCGGCTCGGCGTTCGGGCTCGTCACGGGCTATATCGGTGGATGGTTCGATGACATCGTCATGCGGGTGGTGGACATTGTCATGTCATTCCCGTCGTTTCTGCTGGCGTTGACAATCTGCGTTGTGCTCGGCAACAACGCACGCAACGTCGTCATCGCTGTGACGATCGCCTACGTGCCGTACATGCTGCGACTCACCCGCAGTTCGGTGCTCACCGCGCGAAGTGCCGACTACGTGCTCGGAGCGCGGGCGGTGGGGGCGTCGAGGGGGCGAGTGATGGCGCTCCACGTCCTGCCGAACGCCGTGGGGCCTACTCTGGTTCAGGCGACGTTGATGGTGGGCTGGGCGATCTTCGACGTATCGGGCCTCAGCTTCCTCGGGGTCGGCATCCAACCACCTTCGCCAGAGCTCGGAGTGCAGGTGGCTGATGGAGCGTCCTACATAACGTCCGGTCAGTGGTGGGACTCGGTCTTCCCCGGTATTGCAATCGTCCTCACCGTGCTGGCAGTGAACTTCCTCGGCGATTACGCCGACGAGAAGCTGCGCGGTCAAAGAGCCTGAATGGAAGGCCTCGCCGTTCACGGGCTTCACGTCGCCTTTGGTGACCGGGAGGTTCTCCGTGGTGTGGAGCTGACCGTTGAGATGGGTTCGTTCGTCGGCCTCGTCGGTGAGAGTGGCAGTGGCAAGAGCCTGACCGCGCTCACCACTCTCGGACTACTTCCCAGGGGTGCCCGGGTGGTCGGCGGAAGTATCTTCCTCGATGATGAGGAGATTGTCGGGCCGGGACGGGATGGCACCGCCGACGTCCGGGGATCCGGCATCGCGATGATCTTCCAGTCACCCCTCGCGGCCTTAAACCCGCTAATGCGGGTCGGTCGTCAGCTCGAGCGCGTTTTGCGACGCAAGGGTCGCACCGGCAAAGTGGAGCAGCGTTGCATCGAGCTCTTCGGCGCTGTCGGGTTCCAGGACCCCGAGCAGGTGGTGCGGCTTTACCCCCACGAGCTGAGTGGCGGGATGTGCCAGCGAGTGATGATCGCCATGGGGATCGCCAGCGAGCCGCGTGTCCTGCTGGCGGACGAGCCGACGAGCTCGCTCGACGTCACGGTGCAGGCCGACATCCTCGACCTACTCGAGGAGCTCAAGGCCCGTACAGGTATGGGAATGCTGCTCATCTCGCACGACCTGAGCGTCGTAGCCGAGCGCTGCAGCTCGATCTCAGTTATGTGGCAGGGCTCGGTGGTCGAGTCCGGCCCGACGAGCGACGTGCTCGGCTCGCCGCGTCATCCCTTCACCAGGCAGCTGGTGCGGGACCTCAGCGACGAGTCGCTCGCCGCTCAGGCAACGCATTCCGACGTCACGATCGTTCTTAACGAGGCAAGTTCGTGAGCACGCTAATAGAGGTCCGTGACCTGCGCCGTAACTTCCGCCGTGGCAACGAGATGCTGCACGCAGTCGATGGTGTCGATCTCGCCGTGACCGAGGGTGAGGCAGTCGGCATCATTGGCGAGAGCGGCTCGGGCAAGTCCACGCTCGCACGTCTTATCACCAGGCTTGACAGGCCGACGGCCGGCAGCGTGCACTTCCGCGGACAGGATGTGACGGTGCTTTCGGACAGGAAGCTGCGCTGGTTCCGCCGACAGGTACAACCCGTCTTCCAGGACCCGCTAGCCTCGCTGAATCCCCGGTGGAACGTACGCCGGCTGATCGCCGAACCGCTCCGGATCTTCAGGGAACCTGAGATCGACCGACGACTCGCGGAGGTCCTAGACGACGTCGGGCTACACGACGACCTGCTCGCCCGCCGACCGCGGGACCTGAGCGGTGGCGAACGCCAGCGGGTCGCCATCGCCCGCGCCATCGTCCTTCGACCAGCCGTCCTTGTGCTCGACGAGCCGACGGCATCGGTGGACATGTCGATGCGGCACTCGCTGCTGGCGCTGCTAGCGCGCCTGCAGGCTGAGCACGACCTCACCTACCTGTACATCTCGCACGACATCCGTACCGTCGAGCAGACGTGCAACCGAACGGTGGTCATGTACCGTGGTCGTCTCGTCGAGCAGGGGCCCACACTCGAGGTGCTGAGAACCCCTCAACACGTCTACACAGAGGTTCTCATGTCGGCCGTGCCGCAGGTTGGGCAAGGTACCGGGACGAGGAATCGGCTGCGAGCCCGGTCGGAGAGCACGGTCGCAAGGTCCGCTTCGGGCTGTGTATTCCTCGAGCGCTGTCCCCAGTCTCAACCCGAATGCGCCGACTCGCCGCCCATCGTCGAAGTGAGTCCTGGCCACATCGCAGTCTGCATGCTCGCAGGCCATCTCGGAAAGGGAGTGGACGAATCATGATCGAGCGGGAACGTGCGCGCGAACTGGCGTCGATGTTCCTCGCAGGCTGTCTCGACGAGCCGACGGCCGGTCTGGCGGGAGTCTCACGTTCGTTCAGGTGCTGGACGCCGCTCGACGACTGGCAGGAGGGTCCGGCCGGGCTCGAGGCGCTGAACCGGGTGCTCGTTAGCGCCCACACGGCTGGCCTTCTGGACCTCAAGCCGGACGCCGCCATAACCGACGGAGAGGTTGTAGTGCTGGAGCTGGCGGCGCCGAGCTCTGTACCTGCAACACCCACCGTGACGATAGTGCTCACTCTGGACGGTGACGTCGTGGAGGAGGCTCGGTGCTACGTAGACGTACGCCTGCTCGACCTGTCGGGACATCTCAAGAGGAGTGAGTCGTGATCGACACGAGCGTCCGTGAAGCAGGGGAAGGATCAGTTTCAGGCAGCGCGCGGCGCCTCGGTCTCGTCCTCGGCGGCGCTATCGCCCCGGAACATCTACGTCCCGTGGCGATGAGGGCGGAAGAGCTCGGTTTCGACGAGCTGTGGCTCTCCGAAGACTGCTTCTTCACGGGTGGAATCAGCGGAGCCACGACCGCGCTCTGCGCCACTTCGGGGATCGCCGTTGGGCTCGGTGTGGTGTCGGCGATGCTTCGCCAGCCGGCGCTCTTGGCGATGGAGATCGCCACCATGGCTCGCGCCTTTCCCGACCGACTGACTCTCGGCGTCGGCCTCGGAGCCCCCAGTTGGTTGCAACAGCTCGAGCGCATGCCGCGTTCGCCGCGCACAGCGATGACTGAATGCGTCACGGCGCTGCGGCGACTGCTCGCGGGTGAGACGCTCGAGGCCGAAGGTGAGTACTTCACCTTCCATGGTGTCTCGCTGAGCCACCCACCCCCGGGCGAGGTGGCACTCCATCTCGGCGTGGTTGGTCAGCGCTTGCTGCAGCTCTCCGGTGCGATTGCTGACGGCTCGATCCTCTCGGTGGGCGCCGGCCCGCGTTATATCGCCTGGGCACGCCGACAGATCGACGTCGGTCGCGCCGCTGCGGCGCGCCAGGACAACCACCCGGTCACGGCGTTTGCCCTGTACGCCCTCGCCCGCGATCGCCAACGTGCGCGGGAACAGATCCGGTCGACGCTTGCCTTTTACCTCGCTGACAACGACCTTGCCAGGGTCCAGGATCTGTCCGCGACATTGGCCGAGGTCGTCGGGCGAGGCGGTCGGAAGGCGCTGGCAGCCGAAATGCCTGCGGCGTGGCTCGAGGAGCTGGCGGTGAGCGGCACGCCCGAAGACTGCGCCAGGCAAATCCGTGAAATGCACGACGCCGGTGCCGACTCGGTTGCGCTCTTGCCGGTCAGTGGTGAGAACATCCTAGGCATCACCTCGATGACGGCGTCCGAGGTGATGCCGTTGCTCGCCTAGGCAAAGGTTTCGTCTGTAGGACTATGAGCGGCGGGAGGTGTGAGATGAGCGATGAGACGGAATCTGAGGAGTCACGGACGAGGGCGGTCGTCGATCAGCTATACGAGGCTTACCTGAGAGGTGATAGGGAAGGCATGCTTTCACTTTTCTCCGACGGGGTCTGGGTGCGCTTCCTAGGACACAAGGACCTGCATGGTGTCGAGGAGGCCCGGCAGTTCTTCAAGTTCTCCGACAGCCTCTTGCGCGACTTGGACTTCCGGGTCCGGCGAAAGGTGATCGACGGCGAGTGGGCGGCGGTGCTCTGGGATGAGACAGCAACCACTGCCAGTGGTGAGCCATGGGTCAACCACGGCGTCGACGTCATCCGCCTCCAGGGCGACCGGATCGCGCTTCTCCACGAGAACAACGACATCCGCCTCGTTGCCCGGTAGGTCCCACGATTGCCCGGGCAAGGCCACACGTGTTCTGGAGATCGATGTCGACGACCTTTGCATGCAGGTCGCGTCGCCCGCCCCAAACAGCACCACATCAAAGGGTTGCAACGTGGTGTCGGCGGTGTCGTCACCGCACGTCCGATGTACAGAGCCACGTTCACGGTGTTGGGGATGATGAGGTGGCTAATCAGCGCCCGGACCGCCGCGCTCTCTTTGTTGCCCGCTGGCAGCTTCTGGTGGTTGATCACCGGACAGCCCAGCGCGCCGCAGAAGGTGACAAGGTCGTTGTCGAGCTCGTCGGGCGCAATGGGTCGCACTGACCTACAGCTCACGAGTACTCACGGACGCGCCGGTACCCCATACAGGGATTGCCGCCCACGGCCGAATCGAAGATCGTCGCTACGTTCTGGATGGACCGTCCAGACCCGGCCGCGCCGGTCGATCAGGCCGTCGACGAGAGGAGAAGAGCGTATTGCAGATCGGCAACAGCAATCTCGAGAGGATCTCTCTCGGAACCTTGAGTGTTATGCTGTTTGCTCACCGGCGCGGGAATTTATGATGCTGAACCGCGCTCGGGATGCCAGGCAGCGAGCCGGTCAGCGGTAGGAGGTTCACGTGGAGTTCCGATCTGCCACCAGCGAGGAGGAAGCCCTCAAGTGGCTCGCCGAGCTAGGCGACGGAGCCTGCGTGATCGCTGGCGGCACGGACGTGATGATGCAGTACGCCCGAGGTGAGATCTGCCCCGAAGTGTTCGTACATATAGAGGGCATCGACAGTCTGGCGCTCTCGAGTCATGATCAGTGCAGCCGTCTCGGCGCGTTGAGCACCCACCTACGGCTTGCCCACAGCCCCGAAATCCGTCGACGGAACCCTGCCCTCGCCGAGGCGGCGGCAACAGTCGGCGGTTGGCAGACCCAAAGCGTCGGTACTCTGGCAGGAAACATCTGCAATGCGTCTCCGGCTGCCGACACGGCCCCCCCACTGCTCGTCGCTGACGCTGTCATCGAACTCGCCAGCATGCACGGACGCAGGCAGGTTCCGCTGCACGAGTTCTTCCTCGGACGGAGGAAGGTGGCCCGGCGTCCCGACGAACTCGTCACTGCGGTCGAGGTGGTGCCGCTGGCGGCGGGTGAAGGCGAGGTCTATCTGAAGGTTGGGCGACGAGGCGCCATGGTTGTTGCCGTCGTGGGGCTCGCGGCGCGACTGGCCTTCGACGCCGGGGGGCGGATTCGCCGGGCCCGCGTAGCAGTGTGCTCGGTGGCGCCTACGCCACTTCGAGTAATGGAGGTCGAGCGCCTGCTCGTCGAGGGAGACGGCTCGTCGGCGGCCGTGGGCGAAGCAGCGGAGACCTTGGTCAGTAGCGTCTCGCCGATCGACGACTCACGGGCGACAGCCGCCTACCGCAGGGACGTGCTCGCCGGCCTGCTTGAGCACGCTGTCGCTAGTTGTCGGTCGCGCGTAGTCGACTGAGGAGGTCGCGATGAGGATCGAGCTAACTGTGAACGGGGTGACGCGACGCGTCGAGGTAAACGCCGACGAGGTCCTGCTCACGACGCTTCGCGAACGAATGAACTTAAGGGGGACGAAGAACGGCTGCAGCGAAGGCGAGTGCGGGGCCTGCACGGTGCTGCTCGATGGGCAACCCGTCGACTCTTGCATCTACCCGGCGGCTGCCGCAGCCGGGCGCCACGTGACGACCGTGGAGGGGCTCGCGCCCGTCAACGGCGAGCTGAGCGCACTGCAACGTGCCTTCATCGAGGCGGGTGCAGTGCAGTGTGGCTTCTGCACATCCGGCTTCCTCATGACGCTGACGGCATTGCTCGCCGAGAACCCGAACCCGACCGAGGAGCAAACGCGACTGGCGATGAGCGGCAATATCTGCCGCTGCACGGGCTACCAGCCCATCATCGACGCCCTCGACAGGTGCGTCAGGGCGGGGCAATGAGAAGCGCGATCGGGCTGTCGGCCGCACGTAGCGACGGCGAGGCCAAGGTGCGCGGCACCGCCGACTACGGAGTCGATGTGGTGCTACCCGGCATGGTGCACGCCGGCCTGTGGCGCTCGCCACTTCCTGCAGGAAGGGTCGTCGCGATCGATAGTGCCGAAGCGTTCGCCGTCGAGGGGGTCATCGCTGTGGTAGCGGCGCTCGATGTGCCAAACGCACCGACAGGCGGAGCCCTCAACGACCAGCCGCTGTTCGGCTGGGATCATCTTCGTTACGTAGGTGAGCCGATCGCCGCCGTGGTCGCCGAGACACCTGAGGTGGTTTCCCGGGCGCTTCGCAAGTTGCAGGTGGAGCTCGCTGCCGCACCGGCAGTGCTCGACCTCGAGTCGGCGCTACAACCTGACGCGCCGCTCGTGCACCCTGCATGGGAGTCCTACCAGTCCACCGCCGGCGCTAGCTGGCCCCGATACGGCAACGTTGTCTGCGAGTTGCTCGCCGACCCAGGAGGCGTCGACGAAATCTTCGCAACAGCAGAGCACGTCGTCGAGGACGAGTTCAGGGCCGATCGGCAGTATCAGGGGTACCTCGAGCCGAAGTCAGCTATCGCCGAGTTCGTCGCAGGTCGCTACACGATCCATGTTTCCCACCAGTTCCCGTTCAACGTGCGTGACCGTGTAGCCCAAGTACTCGGGGTCGAGGTTTCGGCGGTGCGTGTCGTCGGCCACCACATCGGTGGCGGCTTCGGGGGCAGGCTCGACGTCAGCCTCGAGCCCTATGCCGCGTTGCTGGCACGTGCGACGGGCAGACCGGTTCGCATGGTCAACGAACGCTCCGAGGACCTGATCAGTGCAGCGTGCAGGGAGAACGCCATCGTGCGGTTGCGCTCTGCACTAGATGCGAGCGGCAAGATCCTCGCTTGCGACATGGACGTCGTGTTCGACAGCGGTGCTTACGCCACCGACGCTCCTTCCCTCGCCAGCATTCCGATGTACACCGTGGGCTCGGTCTACCGGGTCGGCCGGGTCCGTGTGCGATCCCGCGCCGTTTACACCAATACGGCTCCGACCGGCGCAATGCGGGGAGTGAGTGGGACATACCTCATCTTCGCCGTCGAGCGCCACATGGATCATCTGGCACGGGTGGTCGGCAGTGACCGGCGGGAGTTCCGGGTCCGTCACCTCGCGCGAGCCGGCGACCAGCTCCTCAACGGCCAGAAACTGGCTGATGTCGGTGTCCTTGCCGAAGCCTTCGAGGAAGCGGAACGGATCGCGCCATGGTCGAGCCTTGGCAAGGGCGAGTACCGAGGCGTCGGCCTAGCCGCCTGCGTGTGGCTGACGAACCCGCTTGCCGGCAGCGCAGCGCTCAAGTTGAACGAGGATGGCACCCTCGGCCTGGTCACCGCTGCGACGGACAATGGATCCGGGGCCGTGACGATGGCGCTGCGGCAGATTGCCGCCGAGGAACTGACCGTCGATCCCTCGCGAGTGATTGTCGCGATGCCCGACACTGATGTGGCAGGCTACGACGCCGGCTCGCAAGGCAGCCGGACAACTCGGGTCGTTGGCATGGCAGTACGAGAAGCCGGTGAGAAGGTGCGGAAGCGCGTACTTGAACTGGCTTCTCAGCTTTTGGAAGCCGACGAGGCAGACCTCGAACTGGTCGATGCTGCCGTCGGGGTCCGCGGTGTGATGGCGAGCCGGGTCGCACTCGCCGAGATCGCGCGGACGGCAGCCTCGCGTGGTGGACCGATCACGGAGACAGGCTCGTACACCACACCGCTTCCCGCCTACAACAAGACCTGTGCGACAGGATTCCTCTTCCCGGTTTTCCCGACGCTGACCTACCATGTGCACGTCGCTGAAGTCGAAGTTGACCCCCTGACAGGTAACGTCCGCGTTCTGCGGTACATCGTCGTGCAAGAGGTCGGACGAGTTGTGAACCCGATCGGTGTCGCCGGCCAGGTCCAGGGCGGGGTTACCCAGGGTCTCGGGTACGCGTTGTGGGAGTGGCTACAGCTCGACGGCGGCAGCTACCGCCAGACGACATTCGAAGGATACGGCCTGCCGCTGGCATTGGACGTACCGCGAGTCGAGCTCGTGACGCTCGAGCACGGCGACCCCGAAAGCCCCTTCGGCGCCAAGGGCGTCGCCGAGCCGCCAATAGTTCCGGTCGCCGCCGCGGTAGCTAATGCCGTAGCCGACGCTGTCGGTCACGAGTTCGACCACATTCCGATCACTCCGGAAGCAGTGCTGCGGGCGCTGAGGCGCGTGAGACTATGACCCCGGTGCGCGTAAAGGCGATCGGTTACTGGTCCGCCCCGAGAGCAGCATGACCGCCCCCCTGGTTCTGCAGGGCCGGAGGGCGCTCGTGACAGGCGCGTCAAGGAACCTCGGAGCGGCCGTGGCTCGCGCCCTCGCGGCCGAAGGTGCCAGGGTGGCGCTGAACTTCCGCCAATCGGCCTCCGAGGCGCACGAGGTCCTCGACAGCTTGACGGGGTCGGGCCATCTCCTCGTGGCCGGAGACGTCGGAACAGTCCTCGGTGCGGACGCGGTCGTCGCAGAGGTGGAGCGATCCGCCGGTTTGGTCGACGTCCTGGTGAACAACGCCGGGCCGTTTTCGATGACGCCGTACCTGCAGCTCGATCCTGAGGAGTTCGACGCCATTTGGAAAGCCAACTTGAGATCCGTCTACCTCGTCACCCGGCGCGTCGCTCCTGGAATGCTGGCCGCGGGCTGGGGTCGCATCATCAACATCTCGGCTGGGTCGGCATTCGTCCGCAACCACTCTGTCTACTCATTGGCCAAGGAGGCCGTCATCACCCTGACCGAGCAGCTTGCGCTCGAGCTCGGTCCCGCCGTCACGGTGAACTGCGTTGCCCCCGGCCAGATCGCCGAGTCTGCTGAGGAGATGTCGAGGATCGACCCGGACTTCGTGAACACGGTCATGTCGCGGACCCCCGCCGGCCGGCTCGTGACCCGGGCGGAGGTGGCGGGCATAGTTGTCGCGCTGTGCTCGACGACCTTCGACATGGTGACCGGCGTAACGATCGCGGTCGATGGCGGAGGACATCTGCCAGTCGCATGATGGATACCGTCGTGCAACCGACGCCGGGCGCCGGGCGCACGCCGAGATTATTCGGTGCAACGACGATCTCGACGAGATTCGGCTGGTAGTGGCTCACCGGTCGACATGTTCGGAGCTGATGCAGGCCTCAGTCACCGCCACTATTCACGTCGAAGCCGCGCCATCGCTCTCGGCGACAAGCTGTGGTATTTTCCAGGGTATGCACCCACGATCTCGCATTGAAGAATGGCGATCCGATTGCCTCAATCGTCGCGACAACCTCTGTAACTCGGTGAGTCGTAATGTCCGGTGAGTCTCCTGCCCAGCGATTCTTCCCCGCTCCGGAGGCTGACGGCGGATGGTACTTTGCAACTTCGCCCGAGGAGATCCGTCAGCAAGCCGGGTTGCAGCCAGACAGGCTCGCGCTAGCTGCGCGTGACCTGGAAGGGAGATTTGGCAGCGACTCTTGGACGATCTGCGTTGTCCGTCATGGAATACTCGCGGCCGAAATTATATCATTCAGTGGCTCAGGCATATCCCGATTCGATGTTGCGTCTGTGACAAAGTCGTTTACCAGCCTTGCTTTCGGTATGTTATTTTCCGATCCTCAATACGCGACCACACTGAATCTGGAGAGCAAGGCTTATGACTTCATTCCGGTCGGACATCCCTTGAACGACATCAAAAAGAAGGACGTCTCCGTAGGTCACCTTCTCTCTATGACTGGTGGCTTCGTCGGCGAAACTTACGGGGCGTTCGGCGGCGAGACACGGTTTGGGGACGGGATCTGGGAGTACGTGCTTGGAAGGGTGCCGAGTCGGCGCGGTGTCGACGTAGCTCGGCTTTTCGCTGATCCCGGAACGCAGTGGGAGTATTCGGATCCCGGCTACGCCCATTTGGCCCTGGTCTTTGCGGAAGTAACGGGAGAGGAAATCGATACGTATCTGAATAGGCGCTTGTTCGCTCCGATTGGCATACCGCCTGTCTCGTGGGCTCGATCTGGCGGAGGCAAGCTTATTGGACCGCATGCGCTCTCGTACTCGGGATTGGTAATATCGGCCCGCGAGCTCGCTCGATGCGGATATTTGTTGCTGTGTGGCGGAATGTGGAACGGTCGGAGCATCGTCAGTCAGGATTGGATCCGCACAGCAACCCAGCCTTCGCAGTCGTTCAACCGCCGTTACGGCTACGGTATCTGGGTCAATACCACCGGATCGTTATGGCCGGAATTACCTACGGATGCCTTTGCGATGATGGGCTATCGCGGTAACCGATGCTGGGTCGTACCTTCACTCGACCTTGTTATCGCGAGAGTGGCCACAGGCCCTTCAGAGTTAGACCTCCGATACGTTCCGACGTTGATTCTCAACGCGGTTATCTGAGCGAGGCGACCTTTCACGAGATGATGGCTGTCAGGTAGTGGCGAACTGAGTCAATAACGCTCCGTTGGGAATTTTCCTCTGTGGGTGCATTCCCACCATCACCGCGACGACGGGAGACATCCGGCGCACATGCGGGTCCGCAAACCAGGTGATCCTGACCGGGTACCCTGAATTGATCCACCTGATGAGCAAACGGGATACCCTTGAATTGAGACAAACTGGGTGAGAGACACTTGAGCGATGGTCGTGACGTCCGAGTCGTCCGCCTGGGCGGACGAAGGCCACCCAGTCCTGGTTACACCTCCCCTTGGGTCGACTACCTCGGTGACTTCTGTCTCCATAGGCGCCTTCGCCGGAGCTGGCTTCGACTTCCTCAGCGTCACGCTTGAAGTCCCGTCGGGGCGCACCTGGTCTGGTAGTTGATCCTCAGCTGGTTCACGCCGAGTGGGACGACCTTGGCGCCCTTACGTATTTGGGCTAAGGCGATTCATGCGCCAAAGGCCGGCGAGATCGGGCCTGGGCGCCGGACAAGGTGCCGGCGCAGGCTGGGACACTAGACCGAAGTTCACCCTGAGGTTTCGGTCGACTCTCGCCGCCACCTGCGCTTTCACGTCGATTGCCGGCTGGAGTACTGACTACGCGTAGCCGAGGCGGTGCGAGACGCCAAGCAGCTCGAAGGC
>Ga0326727_10014433_pt1 | contig 17227 bp, 17 predicted proteins | sample MB2enrmetagenome_FD_207643 | JGI IMG/M metagenome (GOLD analysis project Ga0326727, IMG submission 207643) | Lab enriched peat soil microbial communities from McLean, Ithaca, NY, United States - MB29MY | ecosystem: Environmental > Terrestrial > Soil > Wetlands > Peat | place: USA: New York...
TTGTACCGGGACGCAATCATGAACTGCATATTGCGCATCAGTATCCGGCCCAGTGCGCGGTATGGCTGGCTGTCGGTGCCCAGGTTCATGCTGACAATGAGGATCTGCTTTTTCTCGACCACCTCTTCGAATGTGACTAGGTGCTCGCACGAGCCGGTAATCAACGCCAGCGACTCGCCGATGAACGGCATCATGCTGTTGAGCAGGCCGCGGATCTTCGACAGCCAATCCTTATCCTCGTAGTTGCCTTTGAGCGTTGCGGCAGCGAGCAAAAAGGCGTTCTTTTGGTGCTGCGGGAGGTCGGCGTTCGACATTACCTGATTGCGAAAGTTCTCAATCATCCGGTTCATCAACTCAGGGCTTTGGCACGCGACCAGCACATCCCAGAATGTAAAATGCTTTCCCGTGTGCTCCAGAATCACGGTCACCGCGTTCAGGAATGCGCGCTGGTGCTCGGAGAAGAATTCGTCCTTTGCCCGGGCAGCACCAAGCGAATCGAAGACGGCGCCAACGCGTTGCTGCAGTTTACCGTCGGCCGCGAAGAACGGGTTGAACTTCTCGGAGATGTCCGGATGCGTCGGGTCGATTACGCGTACGTCGGCGCCCCGGCCGGCGGCGAACGCTATGTTCCAGATTTTGAGTACCAGTTCCTTGTCGCCTTTTCCGTCGAAGTACACAACAGGGTGGCCACGGCGAATGTCCTGATCCACGATGTTCAGCAACAGCGTGGTCTTGCCCATGCCACTCATGCCGGGTAGGTTGGCCTGCATGGATCGCTGGTCTTCTGTCCAATAAACGGGTGTGCCATCGTTCTCGTAGCCCAACAAGGTAACGCCCTGGCGTTTCGCCTCTCCAACCGACTTGCGGTCATGGGTGCGCGATACATACAGTCGCGGCCGGGGCCATTGTTTTGCCAGCAGCTGCGAGAGTTGGACACGGTAACGAACCACCACGATCAGGTAGAAGATAGGCAGGCACAGGAAGACCAGGATCGCAATTGCCTGTGGCAGGCGCAACAGAAGGCCACGGTTTGCAACCCACACGACGCCGGCCAGCAGGATCAGGCACATCCAGGCAAAGATGGTCATCGCTTCGCGGTGTTCTTCTTGCGGCGTCTTGGCGCGCTCGATTCTTCTTTCCACTGTTCTTCCTCGCTTGTTCAGGGATTTCGTTATCGCAACATGATCAGTACGGCCAAGACGACCGCTGCCACGCTCACACATACAAAAATGTAGAAAAGTGCGACTTTGATGGGGAACGGTTTGGCGTCGGCAGGCGCATCTGGCCGGCGAAAATGGCGCTGAAGGAAATCGGCGGCTGTCGCATCAGTGTTTTCGGCGTACATCTCGACGAATTCTTGCTTCAGCTTCTCGGAGTCGAATTCGCGCGTGAGACGCACGAGGTTCCGACGCCAGATGCGCGCATGCTTACACATCTCCTTGACCCAGGCCGCTGCCTGGTCTTCTTTCGCCGGGGTTGGGTCGTCAGGAATGTGCGGGGCAAATTGTGACAGGGGAAAAAACCGGTCGTCGGCCAGCACGATTGCGGTGATGGACTGGTCCGCGGTTGCTGTGGCTGGCGCCGCAAGGGAATACTGCGCCGCACTCGCGTCTGCAAAGCCTCGATGATCCAGCACAAAAGAGCCGGAGGTGTCGGCCGAGGTTGGGTCAGGTTCAGAAAATGGCAACTGCATTGACCGGTACTCCTTGGTCCGCGGCGAATGTCCAGCGGAATATGGCTGGCGTGACGTCCGGCTTGGTCAGAGCAACAACCCAGCCTATGGTGGTGTCGGGCGGCATGTCTGTTATGTCGAGCGAAGAGCCATGGGTGACGACCGGCGTTTGCTGGTATGCCCGGAATTCCATGAACGCTTCTAGCCCAATTTGGCGATCTATGTTTTTATAAGCAGTATCCGCGTTAAACGCCGGGTCGACTTTCATCACCGCCGCGTTCTGCAACCGGTAGGTGTGCGTGGTCGTGTTGGTCGCGCTCAACCGGACATAATAGTTGTGTGCGTCTTCGCTGACCTCGATCACCCGGACAACAATGGAATGCTTCTTGGGGTGGATGCTACTCGTGTCCACGCTCCGCGCATTCAGCAGGAGACTGGCAAACAGCCGGTCGTGCTCGCTCTGGACCTCATCGGGGGAGGAAACCGGGGGAGAAGGAGAGGGTGCTGGCGCGCGTTCCTTCACGAGCCATGACATAGCGCCCGGCTCCGAGGCTGCCGCTATCTCGTAGAGATAGGTCGTTCGGTGCGTGAACACCACCATATTGGTGTCCACGCCGGCTCGCTGCGGTTCAATGAGGATGTTGTTGGCGTGCCACTCAACATGCACCTGAGTGGAGCCAAGCGCGACGTTTTCTACCGGCTCCGGGACCTGGACAACCGACACGTGGTGGAGGGCGGTCGCAATCACTTCTATATGGGTCTGGGCGTGGCCGGCTGGCAGGAACACAGCGGCTAGGAAAGCGATGCTGCCGAAAAGTGGGCGTACGGTGAAGACACGGTCTCTCATACGCCGCATAGTAGGCTGAAATGCGCTTTCAAGGGAATGTCTACATTGGAGAAAAATGCAATTGGAGCTAAAAAAACGGACGCCTCGTGAACGAAGCATCCCGAAGGATACAGTTCACGAAGCGCCCGGTTGGTTAAAGATTAATTTTCGCCCAGTTCGTTCAGATCGTAGATCTCGAAGTCGCCTTCTCCCGCTACGATTTGCGGCATTTCAGGGTTGACACGCCGCCAGACCCGGACTGTACGGAAGTTGCCATCCGCTGTTTTCTCTTGCTCTTCGGCCCGCTTGTAGCGGGTCTCCCAAGTCGAGTCTAAATTGACCCGAACCAGGGTATCTGTTTTGGTGTCCAGGACGAGATGCCAATTGTCGACCATCTCGTCTACGAGAACTTGCTCGCCGCCCGTCTGTGCAGCTACCGCATCCGCGAATTCCTGCGGAAAGGCGTGGTACACAATCGACCCGGAGCCGGTTCCCTTGGTCACAATGTGGTTCAGCGCGGCGGCCCAGTACATGCGGTCCGCGACGGGTTTGCCAGCACCCCAAAGGCAAATGGCCTGGCGGACTTCAGAAGACAGCACACAATGCTTCTTCTTCGCATCTTCCAGGTCGGCTTCAGCCTTGCGAAGCAGGGCGTACGCAGTCATGACATCAACCTTGTCGCCATTGCTCTTCGCGGCCTTCACTTCTGCCTTGGCTGCTGTCAACAAGTCCATCCTCCGCTTCAGCCAGAGGGTGATTCTGGACATTGTTGAGCCGAAGAATTCATTCATCCTCCGGCATTCAAGTAGCATGGCGCCGGTGATGTTCTTCCCGCCATACAGGCCGAGAAACAACCCGGCAAAATTTCCGATCGGCTTTGCTTCGCCAATCGCCTCCATCAGCTCGGGGTACAGTATGTTGTACATCCGGGCAACGAGGTCCGATTCAGTGAGAGGCTTTACCCTCCCTGGCAGGTCATCGACCGACTTCAACTTCTTATCGATTTCCAGCCAGGCCGGCTTGCCAACCGCGTCCGCAATTTCTTGGACCCGTTTCAAGTTGCAACGCGTGTCATGTTTTAGACTGTCGATTTCGAGTTGCAACTCGGGCACCAACTCGTATGCGAGGTCCGGCATGCCGGCCGCCAAAGCGGACGACATGGTGTTGGTGATGACGCCAACGCGATTGCCCATTGCCTTGGAAGCAAGCGCGTAGATGTTGAGCCACGGAGAGTTCTGCCGCACCGCCTTCTTTTTCTCTGGCTGCTGCTTTTCGGCCATCCCGAAGCGGTACTCCACAAATCTGGGGTACTGTTCCGAGTTGATGACTGCAATACCGTCGCCGTCATAGTCGCCGCCAAAGGTCCTGGCCCGGTCTGCGCGGAGCGTGTAGGTTCCATGCAAAGTGAGCTGTGTCGCGTGTACCGTCTTCGCGAGTTTGATAGACAGGCCACGCTGAATCAGCATCCCAATGGCTACTTCGCGGGGGAGGTTACTCATCGGAAGAAGATCCTCGGCCATGCGAACAGGAAAGCGGACGCAGAGGTTCCGGTCGCCAGGCTGGTCGGAGAACGAGCAGTCGTAGGGAATCCAATCGGACCCCGCGTACAACGCCCCATCCTCAACCGCCAGATAGCCGTCGTCCACGAGCATCCGGCCTGGCATTCTCATGCCGCCGCCAGTGAGCATTTTGTACGCCCACTGTGCAAGCAGCTGCTTAATGCCCCGGTGTATGTGGGGGTGGCGCGACATCGAGCCATCCCGGTCTGCAGCGAGGCAGGCTTCAACGACCCGATAGTATCCGGTGTCGCTGTTTGCACTGCCGACCTGTTCAAGCAACTCCTTGTGCTCTTCGGTATCGAACCCGTTCTTCAGGATTTCGATTTCACGCCGGCACTGCCCGACGACCTCTTCGTCGATAACCGGCCAGGATGCGTGTTGGAGCACCGTATAGGAGCCCTTCATTTTGGTGTCGGTGCGCGACACATCGCGTACGCCGAGAACCACCGGACCCTCGATTACCGTCCCGGTTAAATCCTGGCGGGACGGCTTGATAGCCGATTCGGGGATCACGATGTCCGCGGTGATTTCAGGATGCTGGGCCACTTCGTCCGGCATCACCTTGAAAGTGCCCTTCGCCTGCGCCAGCTCAAAAGCAAGCCGGAACTGGTAAAGCGCTCCTGGGTCGATGTTCAACTTGTTAAAGAGCGACTGGGAAACCCAGCCGCGGCTATCGTTGGTACCCAGCACGTGATCGGGAACAATCCTGACGCGCGCATGGGTTTCGATCAGGGCCTTTTCGCACTCGGAAACCAGAATGCCGAAATACGAGATGGCGGCCTCGGGCCAGCGTTGGTACTGACGGGCAAGGCCAGCTTCCCACTTCTGTTCTGCGAAGTAGAACTTGCCGTCCTTGGCGCCGCCGGTTGCTCCAACCAGGCGATATCGGCGGCCCTGCCAATAGAGGGCAGCCATGGTGTTCTTGACGCGGAGTTCTTCTTCCTCCGTCATCCGGGCTGGGACCTGGACGAGAGCCAGTTCAATGCCCGGGAAAAGACGGCCGGCCAGCATGCGGGTTGCGTAAGGAGAGGTGAGACGTTCACCTTTCGATGTCGCTTCCTTCTTCTGGTCGTGGACCTTCCCGTTTCGGTCGATGCGAAGCATGAGGATGCCACGGTCAACTTCGCCAACATACAGGTTCGCTGCGCTGGAGAGCGGCCAAAGAGCATACCGCTGTCCTTTGAATATGAACCGGTTGATGGTCTTGCTGACGAGCTTCCGCTGCTTGTCGTCTTCGGGTGTCGGCGCAAAGATCATCGCCAGCTCAGCCCCTTGCTCGTACCGCTCTAGCCATTGCTGACCGAGATCGGAGAGGGGAGCGTGGTCTTGAGCCTCGCGAATCGAGCCATCGGCTTCGATCGTGAGGTGGTACAGCTTCTTTGTTGGCATGGAATCTCCGGGAAATGAAGGAGACCCATACCTAGCCGCAGGCCAGATGGTGGTCTTCTTCGATCAAGGCCAACCATGTCCGGTCAGCGGTTTCACAATTACCCTCAAATGCGCTGAGGGGGCGTTGAAGAGTTGTGAAATCAGAGAAACTCTGGATAACACAGCCCTTGCAAACCGATTTGTGAACCGCGCGGCGTAGCCTACCCGGCCGGAGCGCCGCTGACTGAGGAGCATACCATTCATCCTGACGATGGAGGCTGCAACTTCTTCAGTCGCGTAGAGCATAGCCCAACCCAAAGTGCGTGGCAAGGGTAAGAGACGAAAAATGCGCCCCGGCGGAGGATATAAGGCGGCAAGAGGGAATGCCCGTCACCACGGTGGAGCGTTCGGCCGTGGATGTCCTTTCGACGACACATCGAGTGGACATCGCGAGGCACGCCATCACCGACGCTCTCCGGGAAGGGCTGCTCAACACAACTGAAGCAAACACGCTTCGGAAGCTTGTCAATCGCGCTGCACACGGTTTGTCCATATCGACGAATGAAAACAAGATGAATGCTCTTTCCTGACGCTCAACTGGTCACGGCAGGGCAGACGACCTGTTGCATATCCACTATAGATATTGACATCTATAGTGGTTATGATACACTCCCGGCATGGAGACGCACATGGATCGCCTAATGACGTTCGCCGGTCAGCAGTCCGTCATACGCCCGGTGGACCTGGACAAGCTGGATATACCGCGCAACTACCTTGGCCGGCTCGTCCGAGCGGGAAAGCTCGAACGGGTTGGCAGGGGACTGTATTCTTCGAGCGAGAACCCGCCCACGGAGAATCGGACGCTGGTGGAGGTCTGCCGCAAGGTGTCCCAGGCCGTCGTCTGCCTCTCGTCCGCGCTGCGCTTCCATGAACTCACGACCGAGAATCCATTTGAGGTTTGGATCGCCCTCAAGCAGGGAGCCTGGACGCCCCGCATTGAGTATCCTCCGATTCGCGTGGTGCGCTTTTCTGGCCCGTCTCTCACATTCGGCGCTGTGGAGCATACTATCGAGGGCGCCAAAATCAAGGTCTACAGTCCGGCAAAAACGGTTGCCGACTGCTTCAAATTCCGGTCGAAAATTGGAACAGAACTCGCGATTCAAGCCCTGCGGGAATGCTTCCGCGAAAAGAAGGCGTCTATGGACGAACTCTGGGAAGCAGCGAAGATTTGCCGGGTCGCCAACGTCATGCGGCCATATATGGAGTCCCTGACTTGACCAAGAATGTCACCAATCTCGCGGCTTCCGTTCGGCAACGCCTGACGAATCTTGCGCGGCAGCGGAATGAGGATTTCGGGCTGCTTCTCACAAAGTATGCTCTGGAACGCCTTCTCTTCCGCATCAGCCAGTCTGAATATCGGAAGATTTTCGTTCTGAAGGGCGCGCTGCTTTTTGAACTCTGGACGGAGCAAGCCCACCGTCCGACTCGGGACGCGGATTTTCTCTCCAACGGCAACAACGATCCACATCGCTTTGCATCCATTTTCAAAGAGATCTGTGCGCTTCCTGTCGATGAAGACGGCCTCCAGTTTGATCCTGTGAGCGTCAAGGCGTGGCGCATCAAGGAAGTTGCGGACTATGAAGGTGTACGTGTCACCTTCCTGAGCTACTTGGAGAGGGCGCGGATTCCCATGCAAATTGATATTGGGTTCGGGGACACCATCACGCCCCCTCCAGTTGAGACTTCGTTTCCAACGATCCTCAATGGGCCAGCACCGTTGCTGCTCGCCTATCCCAAGGAGACCGTGGTCGCTGAGAAGTTTGAGGCAATGGTGAAGCTCGGCATGGCGAACAGCCGCATGAAGGACTTCCACGATCTGCGCACCCTATCCGAGCTTTTCCCGTTCGATGGACAGGTTCTGGCCGAGGCAATCGTTCGGACATTTGAACAGCGGAAGACTGCGATTCCCACCGCCGCCGCGCCGCCGCGAGCGTTCACTTCCGAATTCTTTGAAGATGAATCGAAGCAGCGTCAGTGGGGCGCGTTCAACACGAAGAACCGGCTCTACATCGAAGCTGTTCCTTTGAAACGCGTCGTGGAAGACATCGAGCGATTCCTCATGCCGCTCGTGAACAGGGTAACGACTAAGGAGCATTGGAAGAGGTCATGGCCAGCGGGAGGCCCTTGGCAGGATTGACCTCCTCCACAACAGTCGCAGCCATCACACGCGGAAGGCGCCCTTCCGGGGTCTGGGCGCCTCCGATGCTACTGTTGGGCCGGGTACGGGCGTCTACTGTGCCGGTACGCCGGTCAGTGTGATACTGTCATTCGCCTTGTCTTCCTTAACGACACACTTCTGAATCCGGTAATAGGGGATGTTGCGGCGATGCGATTCCAACACCGCATCGCACTCCAATTCGAACCTCTTCACAAACTGCAAAAGGTCTCCTCCTCCAGGTTCTTCCGAAGCAATTGCATAGATAAGGCCTACTGCCTCTTGTGTAGCTTCCGTCTTCTTCCTGTTGCGATTTCGGCGGGAAGCAGGTCTTGTTCCCTGTTCCGGTCTTTCGTTGCTATCGTCCACGTACACCTTCCTTCTTATGGTTGGGGCGCGTTGTTGTCCGCGCTGATTTGTTGGGAGTGGAACTCGGCGACCATCAGGCCGCTCGGGTCGTTGACTGAGCGTATGCCTTCCACAAGCCGAACCGTGTAGGCTTCGGCAAGCTTCTGATAGACCTCGCGGCGCTCGCTCAGGTGCGAGACACTGCGGGTGGCGTAGATGTGCCAGGTAAGCGGGTCGGATTCGTCGGCTTTTGCCTCGGTAATCGTTACCACGGACCGGGCATGCTGGTCCTGGAGCTGTCCTACGGTGTTATCCTGCTGCATCTTCTTGAGAACATCCTGTTTCAGATTTGCCGTCATCATGTTCAGCGCTGCGGCCCAGTTCTCGCTCAATGTGTGCTCGTCGTAGCCCATGTACTGATTCAGGAAGCTCACAACGAAATGCTCCTTGTCGAGGGCTGTTGGCGCTTCGCCGGCGCGAATCTGTTGCAACTCCTCCGGCACGGCGGCACTATGCGCTTCCGGTGAGATTACAGTCGCCTGTCCGTCGGCGCCGATGCGGATCACTGTCGGCGGCTTCACGCGCGTGATAATCACGTCGACCGCAAGCCCCGCGACTGCGACCGCCAGAAAGCAGGCTACCAATGCCATCCTGTTGGCGTAGGCCCGAAGTGCTCCGTCGGCCTCCCAAAACGATGGGGATTTCGACATAGATGCCATCTGGCTGTTCCTCCTGTTGTGGACCCCTTTTGTTTAGCTCGGAACTGGCGACGTCACTCCTCCACCAGACACGGGACCGCCATTGAGTGTGCCGCCCTCTCCGCCACCTGTACCGGTTGAAGACGAAGCCGGTACTCGTGCCGCTGGAGTATTGGGCGGCGGAGCAACGCTGCCTGCGCCCGTAGACCCGCCGCCAGCGCCACCGATTCCGCCGCCTGTCGGTCCACCACTGCCGCCGGTGCCCATGTCTTTCGCAAAGTGCGCCGCGCCAGCTGCGGCGCCTGCTCCGCCACCGGCCAAAGCGACTATGTTCCTCGCCATTAGAGCCACCCTCGATAGCGCCTGCACGAATCCGGCGAAGTCGCCTTTAATCAGTGCGTGTGCGATGAAGGGAATCAGGATCATGAAGACGATGTAAACGATTCCGATAACAATGGCTTGCAACTGGCCGACGCCAGACGCGATTCCACCGGCGACGCCACCACCATTGAAGGTCCCCGCTGTCAAGACATTCAGACTTACGCTGAGCTTTGCCATGATCGCGTACAGAATTGGCCATGCTGCCCATTCGGCCAAGGACTTCAGATAGTACTTTCCTGCTGAGGCGGTCGCATTGCTGGGCAGAAGCGCCACGAGAAACGGACCAAGCGCAAAAAGGATCAACCCCCAGCAGGTATACATGATTTCCAGAAGGATCATTGCCAGGTAAAACAGAATGACGGTGAGGAAGATTACAAGGTCATTCAGCAATGCCGCCAAATCGATGCCTGTAATCGACATCACATTGGACTGGTTTTGCCCAACAATATTGTTGAGACTTTGCTGATACGCTGTAGCGAAGTCGATACCGCCGGCTATTGAGGTGGCAACTTGGGTAAATCCGTTGCTGATGTCCTGGAAAAACTGCTGCCAATACTGGAGGATAAGGGCACACGCAGCGCACTTCACGAGACTCACCAATACGTCGCGGACACTCCCGCCACGCGCAAAGCCTTCGTAAATGCTGAGTAGGAACATGGTGGCAAGGATGACAAACGCGATACCTTGAATGGTGCCGAGCATCCCTGCACCAACGCTACTCAAAGCCTGATTCCAGACCGTTATGAAAAAGAAGTTCACAGCTTGCCTTGCCCGTTGCCCACGCCGTTCGGCTCAGGCTGTTGACTCAGTGTTGGTTGAGTATCGTTTTTATCAATTGGTTGGCGTTCTGATGAGAGGCACTCATGTGCTTCATCTCATACCCGGAATACGCGGTACTTGCAGAATCAAGGCGCAACAATTGTGCAAGCCCTCCTTGTGTGTATCCTTGGGCCTGGAGATTCCAAGCCGCTGCCTGGGCTGAAACCAGAGAAGCGGTGCCGGGCGCAGCGGTCGTTAGCTGTAACATTAGCTGCTGCGACACTTGCTCTTCTTGAGTCGCAATCCCATCCAGTTGCACAGCCTTCTTCATTGCCGCCTGCGCTTGGGCGTCCGACATGTCGACCACCATGCGGGTATCGGATGGAATGGCGGTCGTAACTGGCAGGGCACCGAACACCCTGGTGTAGTTGGCCGGGATCCCGCTTATGTTGCCAGGGAGCGAACCTACACTGCCCGTAGTCCCCCCGAGCAGTTGCTGCTCAAGTGCCATGGTCTCTGGCAACGTGGCACTATTCAGCGGTGAATGGAACAGGTTTTGGCCGGATTTGATTACCGACAAAAAGCTGTTGGCCATCATATGTGCCTGTTGGATCTTGGCCAGTGGGTACATGACTGTCTGTTGGAACGTGTTCATGGACTTAACGATCGTATTGACGTAGTTCAGGGGCACACTGACCGCTTTCATGATCGTCTGATTCAACTGATTCAGCGTCTGCATGATGACGGCCATCTCTTCTCCAAACTGTGCGCGTGCCGGCTGTGCCAGCATAGCAAGGAACAAGACGGCGCCGGCCGCTGTCCAGATCGAGCGATGGGTAATATTACTGCGCATTAGTGGCCTCCATTCAGCAGTTGTTGGAAGTTTTGGATTGAAGTCCCGTGGCCTGCAGCGGATAGCTTGACCTGCGACATTTGTACTGCAAGCTGGGTCGCGCGTTGGCGGAGCATGGAAGCAAGCAGCCGGTGTTGCACTGCCTGAGAGTGAAGCTGCACAACAGCGGATTCTGCTTGAATCATGTCCGCTGTTCCCGGAGCCGTGTTGGCAGACTGCTGCTGTAATTGACCTGCAACATTGACGATTGTTGTCTCATACTGGTCGGATTTGCTTGCCAGTACCAGAGCCTCGTTCGCGCTCGTATCTACCATGTCAGCCTGCCTGGCGACTGCCGGTGGAACTGCGTTGACTGCGAAGTGAGCTCCGTAGACAGTGAGGTAGTTTGGCAAGATCGCCGATGGTGAAAGGGCGGTCGATGGCGGGCTGCTCAACGATGGCAAGTACGGGATCAACGACAAGCGGCCGTATATGCTGTTTTCCAGGGTGACCGTCTGCGGTATTGACGCGCTTTGGATTGCCACGCTTCTGAGCGAATTCATCAGCCCCCAATAGGTCTGATACATGCTTTGGAGCTTCATCCCTATTTGCAATAGCTGGGTCGCCGGCGCCACAACCTGCTGCAGGTTAGCCTGCATCTTCGCTTCTTCCTGGAACAGTGTGTTCATTTGCTGTCCCAACTGGTTGGCTGAACCCAGGATTGCCGAGAAGATATTGCCGTCGTCTTGGGCGCTCGCAAAGGACGGTATAAGCGAGAGCAGGCCTGCGAACAGGCAGACGGCTGTGACCGCCATACCCAACGAGTGGCGGCCCCGCCGTTGGTCACGGTCAAAAGGAGTCCGCACTGCGGTCAAGCCACTGTTGGTTCTCGCGATGTAGCGGGCAACTGTGTGCGGATTTTTGAAGCTACGTAATGTCATAGGTGCCTCTCAGTGGACCCAGCAAGTTCGGGAAAGATTGATGGTGTGCTGGCGCGGTGAGTCCCCCGCTTGCCTTTCGGCCCGGAGCCATTGGAATTCCCATCCTCCCCAACGTCCGATGTGAGCGCGTAATCGGGTTCCGGAGGAGCGGTAGCGCGGTTTACCTCTCCTGAACTCTCCTCCGGCAATTCCGGCAGCCGCGCGAGTCCGTTGGGATACCTAGCGGCCAACTGGCGAATGTTCTCGCCATACTCCTGGTTGGTGTGGGTGCTCAACCACCATGTGCGATACTGCCGTTCGCGCGGAAACGATGTGGAAAGCCAGTATTCAGTGGGGGTGAGCTCGATGTATAGGCTATGCGTACTTGTCGAGGCCTCTCCAATTGAGATTAGGAACTCACTCCGCCTGCCCTTGTCGGTCATGCCCAAGTTCTTGATGCGTTCAACGGCCGCCGGCGACAGGTGCAAAAACTCGCTCAGGACATCGATATTGCCCTTTTGGCGGCCGATCAAGCGTATAGCCGTCGTCGTCAGAATCGCACCCCCGATTGCGTTTGGCTTATCGGGCGTTCCTGTAAAGTCCTCAACCGCCTGGCTAATGCCCCACACGCAGGCATTGCGCTTACGTGCCGTACGAAAGAGCTGCTCGACAACCGGGCCTAGGCTGCGAGACTGGAGCAGCGCCCAGCATTCGTCCAGAACCGTGATGCAGCGTGTGCCGCCGCCGCCTTCGGCGCGCTTGGTTGTGGCATAGGCGATCAACAGGCTCATGGCCGTTTCAAGCTTTGGATCGTCCTTCAGCTTTTCGATGTTGAAATAGAGCCACGGAATGTCCATGTCTACCGTGGTCTGACGGTCAAACAGGTTCGCATAAATCCCGTCGTCAACCCAGGCACGCAACTTGACGGCAGCGATCCGCGCTTCCTTCATCACAAGTTCTTCTTTATTTTTGTCGAGGTAGTTTTCCAGTTCGTCCCGCACGTCGCTGAGTGTGGGAATAGGCAATGGGCGCATGCGGGCGCGCGCATAGGCGTTTCGAATCGAGGTCTCGACCACATTGTTCAATATGTCGACGTCGCTCAAAGCGGAATCGCCTATCATGTGCCGGATCAGGTTGATGAGGAACGAGCGATGGTCGTTCGTCATTTCCGCTACGCCGGGCTCGAAGTCGAACGGGTTGATAGTGACTTTCGAGTCCAGCGACATGGTGACCATCTTCCCGCCCATGTAGCGGACCGTATTCAGGTAGCTGTCGCCGCGCTCGAGAATGGAGACCTTTACGTCCTGCCGGCTGGCCGTCAACAGCATCTTCTGCACCAGCATACTCTTGCCTGTGCCCGAAGTCGCTGCAATGATCGCGTTGGCATTCTCAAGTGACGGGTCGAATGGGCTGAAAGGCAGGAGCTGCCGATAGGGGTCCGGAAACAGCAGCATGGGCGAACGAGGAGTGCCGCTCCATGGCATCTCAACCGGAGCGAGGTCTGCCGCATGTGCGGTCAGAAGTTCCATCTCTCGCAGGTCCTTGCCGGCCTGCCCTGGAAGTGTATTGAAGACTGCCCGTAGCTGCGCTCTTCCCGCTTCGGGCAGACCTGTAGCACCGTCCATACGGCTTATCACATGCAGAACATGTTCCCGGCGGTCCGCTATCTGTTGCTCGGCATCCGACAGTTGCGCCGCCGACGCAAACGGCAGCGACGTGCGAAAGGCAATGGACAGCGACGCGTGACAAGCTTTGGTGGAACTGCTCATGATGCGCGCCTGGATGTTTCCTAGATCCTCTGCCGCCACATGCGCACTCATGTCGAGCCGGGGGTTGCCGCGGTGGTCGACTTGCGCGGCGATCATCTTCTTGTGCCGCCGTTTGTAGACCTCAAGTACTTTGGTTTGATTGGGAATGAAGATGTTGGTGCTGATGATGAGCGGAAAGCCCAGCGTCTGCAACTCGCGGATCAGGCCCGGCCAGGTCTGGTCCGGCGGAGACTTCATCGTGACCACGCTCCAAAGCAGATTGTCGATGCACACATAGCTCTCGGTCATACCGTCTATTCCAGCATTCATCAACTGCTCGCGGGCGGATATGTAGCGTACTGAAAGAGGATGGTTGCGAAGTTTGGCGCGGACAGGACAGAAGGGCGAGATGGTTGTCTGAATTTCGAGGAACATCTCCTCGTGGCTCATGCGCACGGGCTCGAACTCTGCCGCCACCATGGAGGATTCAATACCGCGGAGAAGGGACTGAAACTGGGCGAGTATTGCTTCATGTTGCGCCCGTTCGCGGGTTATGCAGGTATTCCTGAACGGCGAGAATGACTGCGTGGCGTTCTTTGCCCCGCTCCATGGAGTGCCGGCGGCGGCCATTACCCGGCGGTGGGCCTCCGGATCCCAAATGAAGTACATGGTCAGACTGCGCGTAAGGAACTCGCCATATTTGGTTCGCTGTTTCCAGTCTTTGACACGTTCCTCTTCAAGCGCGAGGGCGGCCGGAAGTGAAGTGTGACGGGCATCTTCGTATTGATCGAGCATGTCGCCCACCTGGTCGTTGACCTCGTAGCGAATTTGGATGCGCATGCTCTCTTCAGGACACGTGCGGAGCAGAGCGTCGACCCGCGCCTTGAGGTCGTTGCGGTCGTCTTCCGAGCCGAAATACGTTAGCGATCCCCGCACCCTGTATCCAGCAACGTACGTGCCGTCCATGCGGACCATCACGTTATCGAGGAAATCGCGCACTTCGAACAGTGTGCATACTGCGGGCGCCATCTTGCTCTTTTCGTATTGGGCCACTGTCTCAGGCACGCTTTTTTGCCCCTTTGGACTGCTTTGGCAGCATGTCGTTGTCTTCGAGAATGTATGGCCCTGTTATCTGCTGGTCGCGCTCCAGGGCACTGTAGCTGCGCGGCTTCAGATGCCATGCCAGGAAGTCTTTGAGGTATCCGCGCGGTTTGCCGTACTTGAAGATCAGCAAGCCTGGCACCGCTATGACGAGAACGGCAAAGAAGCAAAACCAGTTCATGGGCAGGCCCATAACGACCATATTGTGGGGGAAAAGGAGTTGACCGAGAAGGAGGGCGAAGATCGCGGTCATGCCAACGGTCAAGAGATCCTCTACTTCCAAGCCGAGCATGCGCACGTTGGTTCGCAGATTGCGAGAGATCGGAGTTGCGTTGAGCGGCATCAGTGAATCCCTCCCGCGCCGGACGTTACGAAGAATTCGAGCAGCCGTAGACCGCCAGAAACAGCAAGGCAGCCGACCGCGACAATGACGTGGCGCGCGGCGTTGCCGCCCATACTCGTGAACTCGAACATCCCGCCATTGCTAACGGCCAGAATGGCGCGTATGAGATTGACGGCGGCATACACCGGCATGACAACGTTGCCGACCCAGTTGGTAAGACCAAGAAACGCGTAGAAGAACTGGTCCTGGCCGCTGTTTTGGGTGGAGAAGTACTCGGCCAACCGGACAAAGCCGGATGCCATCAGGCAGACCACAGCGGCGGTGAGGTAGCGTTCGCCGGCCCGCGCGCGATGCGCGAGCTGGTAAATCCCAATGCACAGCACCAGCCCGGCACAAATCGGCAGGATCACATTGCCGAGGTAAGACGCCATGGCGGTCAGGCCGGTATCAAACGATCCGTTACCCACGGGACACACCTCCATGAAGCGAGCGCGCCCGGATCATGCGCGCCCGCCGCGTGGGGGCCTGGGAAGGCGCTGTCACGCGCCACAGCCATTGGAGAAGACCTCCAAGCGCCCAGGCTCCACCAGACAGAAGGAGGCCGAGAATCGCAAGAACCGCAACCCATGCACCCAAGGTCACGTTGTGTATGAGACCAACGACGATCAAGCTTCCAATCACGTCAACCAGAAACAGAACCAGGAACGCCTGTCCCCAGCGTCTATCCCCGGAGACCCGCATCGCCCACACTCGGATGAATCCCCAGGCGCAGAGAACTGCGCCCACAAAGCACAGTGCAAGCACGGAAAGTTCCGTAAGGAGCCTCGCTGCCTCCGAAAAGGGAAAACGGGTGATTCCGTACAAAGGAACCGCCAAAAGCGCCAACAGTGCGGCTGCGAACCGCATGGCATGAGCGAGAGACAGATGTAGTGACCTTATCCCCATGACTTCACCAAGAGCCAGATTCCCGAGAAACACATCATCGCTATGGACGTAATTGCGAGTTGCCCCCAGGGCTTCCCGCGAACAAAGTTGACCACGGCGCCAATGATGCACAGTGCGCCTGCAACCGGACAGACGTTATTCCCAAACCAGTTCACAAGATTCATCAGTCCGTCTGCCACGCCGTACCGGTCCGAGGACAGGCTCCAGGACTGTGCCATCGTCCAAAGAGCCCGCACGGAGAGAACAAGTAAGGCAGACACCAGCGAGGAAATGGGCGAATTGCCCTCCGCGCTGTCGAACAGCGCCTTGAGCACCAGGGCGGCGCCAGCGACAGGAACCAGATGGCTTACGAGATAATTGCTCGTAAAATTTTGGATCAGTCCCAGCAGGCCGGAAAGATATGGGCTCGAGGTCGAGGATGTTCCTGGGGTTTGCAGAGGTATTCCTGCGGCGGTTAAAACTGTGGGAATCGCCGGGAGAGACAGAAACACCATGCCCCAGAAAATCCATTTGGTGAACCCGCCCCCCCATTCGAAGTTGATCCCCCCTCCTGACCGGAAGGTTACGGTAGCAGCGACAAAGCAGCCCAGCGCCATGTAGGGCGCGGCTCCAATGAGCAGACCGTAAAGTCCAGTGAGAAATGAGGGGGCCATTATCGTCTCCGAGAGCAGAAAGCCAGTCTCTTGCTCCGCAGGGCTGAAAGCGGGAAGGGGCGCATCGCAAAGCCATGCGTCCCGCGCCCGGTGAGAGATTCAATGGACGCCAGCCTGGCCGGAAGTTACGAACCATTCGACCAGGCGGAGGGCCTGCGAAACACCGAGCAACCCAACTCCGGTGATGATTGACTTCATGGGCCGGCCGCCCTGGTGATACGCAACGAGACTGTGAAGCAAGAACCCGCCAGCTGCCAGCGGGCCGAGAACGTTGGAGATGTAGTTGACGCCGGTCTCGAGCGTGCCTTCAATGCCCGCGGCCGACTGCCCTTGCACGGCCTTGCCAAGAACCGGCGAATTCCCGGATTGCTGGGCTCGAGCAGCAGCGGGCAACAGAATGATTCCCATGAACACGTGAAAGGCGAGCGTCCACAGGTAAGCGCGTACGCAGACCTGCATCCGACGACTGGTTGGCATGTGATAGTCTCCGATTCCTGCTCCACCGCTCAAGAGACCGGCGAGCATTCAAGTTGGCTTCACAGTACCCCGTCTTGAATTTGAGGGGAAGGTCTACAATTGAAATATTTTCGGTATTTTTTGAGGAGTGGAGCAAAGCGCTGGTGGCCGACGGAACCGCTAAACAAGCCGCGAGTGGTCATTTGAGAACGTGGACGGCGCGTAACGAAGGTTCGAAGTGCGCGGTTCGGGGAGGGAAGGAGCAGATAAGGAGGTCTAGTACCGTGTCTTCGTAGATACGTAATCAAAAGAGGCACTTTCTTCAGGGTGATGTATTGCGTTATAGCGGAAGCATGGGATGGCGCGACGGGATACGGATTCAGCTTTCGCGAGCCGACCGAAA
>Ga0326727_10014436_pt1 | contig 17226 bp, 12 predicted proteins | sample MB2enrmetagenome_FD_207643 | JGI IMG/M metagenome (GOLD analysis project Ga0326727, IMG submission 207643) | Lab enriched peat soil microbial communities from McLean, Ithaca, NY, United States - MB29MY | ecosystem: Environmental > Terrestrial > Soil > Wetlands > Peat | place: USA: New York...
CGGTTGTGCTTGCATATCGCTCATGAGTCCGCCTCTCCAAAGCCGGTTGGGGCTGAGTGCACTGCTTCCTGCATGTAGACCGCAACCCGGCGCGCACGGTTGACCTTTTTTTCAAGATCGGTTTTGACGCGCGGCCGGGAAATTCGCGGCATTGGCAGACAGAAGTGCGTTTGCCCGCGATTGTAACCCTGAAGGGCGGGGAATGCGAATCAAATACCAGATGAGGATGGGGAAGCGAAGGCCCTAGCGACCGTGGGAGGCGATGGCGCCGGAGTGGGCAGGCCTGCGGCGCATCGCTTTGCGGGTGGGCGGGGGAGGCGGCGGGGCGTAGGTATTGTAGACGGTGATGTGGAAGCAGGCCTGGAGGAACTCCTCCTCCACATCGATGTTGCCGGCCAGTTGCTGGGCCAGCAGCCAGGTGCGCATCCAGCCCAGCTCCTGGCGGGTCAGGTCCTGCTTGGCAATGTCGATGGTGCCGCCGGTCAGATGGGGGCTGACGATGTCGCCTTCGGCCGGAGCGGCGTTACCGTTGATCTTCTCAAGCTGCTTCTGGTACTCGACGGTGCGCACGGCGGAACTGACGACGATGGGGCGGTGAAAGACGGCGGCGTGGGCGCGCGCCAGGTCAGAGAGGAAGCCGGCGGTCCAGGGACGGCAGTAGCGAAGATTTTCGGGGAGGCTGGCATTGACGGTGAGCGCCGCGGAGGCCGGAACGGGCACCAGCATCTTGCGGGCGATGCGGTCGTTGAGGTCGTCATCGTCCTCGATGCGCTCCAGGCCCTCATCTTCGGTCTTTACATTCTGGCGAACGAGCGAATCGCGGGAGCCGCGCAGGGGCGGAGGCGTGGGCACCGGGAGGCTGGCCCGGCGCAGCGAGGGCGCCGGCGCGGAAACCGGCCGATGGGCGCGCCGCGACCAGGATGCCGGACTGGTTTTTGGATGGTGCTTGGGCGGCTTTTGCGGCTTTGGTTCCGGGGCGTGCGGGTGCTTGACTTCAGGGTGCTTGCCGACCGGCGGATGGCTGGCGGGATGAGGCTGAACGTGCCTGGTTTCATGGGGAACGGCGCGGGGTGTCTGCTTGTGCTTGATTGGTTTGGGATGGGCAGGCTCCTCCGTCGTCCCCGGCCGAGACGGAGATGCGTTGGCTGAAGTCACCGAGAGTGCAGCCAGCACAAGAGCTGTGAGCACGATCCGATTCATGCGGGAGGGTGCGGAAAACCGAGAGCATCTCCAGTGTAAGCCGATCCGGCGGAAACATCGAGTGTCTAGCCGGATGCGGATTCGTCCGATAATTCCGGGGTCATTGGGGCGTTTCATTTTGATCCTTAAACCATTGGCGGACTAAAAGATACGCACTCGCAGGCCGGTGCTGATTCCGTAGGAAGGCAGGTTGCCGTAGGTGAACTGGGGCCAGAACTGATACTCGAAGTCGGCGACGCGGATGCGGATTCTGCGGCTTAGACGGTAGTCGAGTCCGGCTCCGGGCGCGATTACCAGGTAATCTCCCTTGGCGTAGTTGTAGGGGAAATTGAACTGAGCGAAGCCGACGAGCCCCTTGACGTAGGGATACCACTTCCTGTTGAGGGGAAAGATGGAGTAGCGGGGGCCGATAAGCCAGGTCGTGTCGTGGACATTGGCGGTCTGGTTGAACATGAGCCAGCGCGCCTCGCCCTCGACGCCGAAATGAAGCCGGGTATCGGCGTCGAAGAAGACGGCGGGGCCGATCATTTTGCGATCGCCGTAGCCGAGGTAGTAGCCCGAAGCTGTGCCGCCGGCCGACAACGTCAGGCCGTCCTGATAGCCGGACGGAACCGACTGCGCGGATGCCGTATACGCCGAGGCAAGCGAAATCGCCAGAAGAATGGCGGAAACGATAGCGCTGCCGGCAGCGCCGAGACCCCGCTTTACGCCCCAGACTCGACCGAAAACCTGAAAGCTCTTCATCTCTCTCCTGCAGCGTGTTTCATGAACTTGAAGTTGCCTGATTCCGATGCGCTTGGTTTCCCTCTCATGAAGCAACTTCATTGGGTTACGTCCAGGGTTACGTTCTGATAATGGGTGATATTGCTGTTGGCGCCCACCGCGGTTACCTGGATGACATAGGTGCCCGGAGTGGCGCTGATCTGGGTGAATCCTCCGCAACCGGTGACCAGGAGAGCCGCTCCAGAGAGCGACAGAACGAGAACGGCGGTGAGGATGGCGGGGCTGCGCTTGCGGAGGCGCCAGAACACGAAGCCGAAGAAGGCACTGAAGGGCAGGAAGATACCCGCCAGGGCCACGCCCCGGATGCCGTTGGGCGACTTGTTGGACGCGGACGTGCCGCCGCTGAGCGGATAGTTGGTATCGATGGTGAGCTGCACTTTCTGGGTTCCGTTGGCGGCCAGACCGACGTCGATGCTGGAGAAGTGGCAGGTGACGGCCGCCGGGACCGATGCGCAGCCCAGGCCGATGGTATCGGAGAAGCCGCTGCTCGACTTGAGGGTCACGTTGACGGTGGCGTTCTGCCTGGTGGCCACGGTCACAGAAGAGGGGTCCACGCTGAGATCGAAGCCCGAGGCCATGCCGCTGACACTGACGGGTTGGGACGAGGACGGACTGTGGATCGGGTCTCCGCTGTAGACCGCGACGATCGAGTAGTTGCCGGTGTTCAGTTGCGGAGACAGGGTGGCGACGCCGCTGGAATTGAGGGTGGCCGTGCCGATGACCGTCTTTCCATTGTCGAAGGAGACGGTGCCGGTGGGCGTGGGTCCCACGGAGCCGAAGACCGAAGCGACCAGGGTGACCTGCGCTCCGCTGGCCGATGAGGTGCCGAGGTCGGTCACGGTGGGAATAGCCTGGACCACCTCATCCACGGAGCCGGAGGAGCTGGCGGAATCGTCGGCATCTCCGGCATAGTTCACCGTAATGGAGTGGCTGCCCACGTTGAGACTCGAGTAGGTCAAGGTAGCAGAACCGGCGGCATCGAGTTTGCCCATGCCGATGGGTGTGCCGTCGGCCAGGAAGGTGACGTTCCCGGTGGGGGTACCACCGTTGCCGGTCACTGTGGCGGCGATGACGATCGGCGAATCGATGATGGAGGGATTCGGAGTGACGGTCAAAGCTACCGAGGTGGTTGCGAGCTGAATGACCAGGGATAACGGCGCCGAAGCGCTGCCGTCGTCGTTGGCGTCGCCCATGTAGTTGGCGACGATGGAGTGATCTCCGGGCGCAAGGGTTACGGTGATGGCGGCGGTGTCGCCGGCATTGAGAGGCGCGGTTCCGATGGTGACCTTGCCGTCGCTGAAGCCGACGCTGCCAGTGGGCGTGGCCACTCCCGCGACCAGCTTGACGGTTGCGGTGATGGTGACGGGCTTGCCGGCAGTGCCGGGATTGGGGATCGCGGCCACGGTGGTGGCGGTCTGGGCAAGGGTGACGACCTGGGTAATGGGCGCGGAGACGCTGGCGCCATCGTCCGCGTTGCCCGCGTAGGCCGCGGTGACGATATGGGAGCCGGCGGCAAGCGCGGACGTGGTGATGGCGGTTACGCCGTTGACCAGAGTTCCGGAACCGATGAGTTTCCCTCCATCGAGGAAGCTGACTCCGCCGGTGGGCGCAACCGATCCGGAGGGAGTCACGGTGGCGGTGAACGTGACCGGCGCCCCGTGAACCGACGGGTTGGGCTTGGACGTAACGACGGTGGTGGTGCCTGCCTGTACCTCCTGATCGAGAACCGCGGAGGTGCTGCTGAGGATGTAGTTGGTCAGGTCTCCGCTATAGGTTGCGGTGATGGCATGGAGGCCGTTAGAGAGCGCCGCGGTGGAGTAGGTGGCGACGCCGGCTGCGTTGAGCGGAGTGGTTCCGAGGATGGTTGCCCCATCGCTGAAGGTGACGGCGCCATCGGGCGCAACGCCTCCACCATCGGGCGCAGTCACAAGGGCGGTGAAGGTGACGCTCTGGCCGATCTCGGACGGGCTGGGGGCAGCGGTGAGCCGGGTGGCCGTGGCTTCGTCGACGACCTGAATCAGCGGGGCGGAGGTGGAGGGGTGATGGGACGCATCACCGCTGTAGGCTGCGGTTATGGAGTGCGACCCCACCGTCAGCAGGCTGGTGGGGAAGGCGGCTACTCCGGCGGTATTCAAGTCGATGACGGTGAGAAGCTTGTTCCCATCGAGGAAGCGGACGCTGCCAGTCAGCGTGCCGGTGCCGGTGGTGACGGTGGCGGTGAAGACGACGTTCTGCGAGTAACTGGACGGGTTGTGGCTGGAGACCAGGGATACCGAGGTGGAGTTGATAGCGGTAGTGTCTCCAACCAGTTCGATGTCCAGAGGCGAATTCACGGTGTCTCCGAGGATATCGACATTGGCGACCAGCGGGTTGGCGGCAACCGTGGGGGCGAACTCCGCGGCAATCACGCAGTCCTCATTGGGGGTGAGATAAGGCGTGCCGAGATTGCAGGTGGTGTCGGCCGCATCGACCGCGGCGTTCTTGTCGGGGGTGATTGCGGTAAGGTCGAGGGGACCGTTGCCATCGTTCTCCAGCGTCTGGTTCTGCGGCGCGGAGACCTGATCCTGGCGGATCGGGGTGGGAATAAAGTCGAGAACGGCCAGGTTGCTTTGAATCTTCTTGATCAGCATGTAGTAGTAGTCGGCGATGAAGAGATCGCCGTGGCCATCGAGGGTCATTCCGGTGGGCGCGTAGAGGCTCACCGACGACGGTCCAGTGGCGCCGGTGGGGAGGGTAACTCCCGTGCTGTTTTGAGCGACGGTGACGATGTTGTTGGGGGACTGGGAGCTGACTTTGCGAATGGCGCTGTTCTGGGTGTCGGCAATATAGAGATTGCCGGCAGGATCGACGGCCACGCCCGAGGGCAGATGCAGTTCTGCATCGATGGCGGGGCCCTGGTCGCCGGTGTCGCCCGCCTGCCCGGTGCCGGCGTAGGTGGTGATTTTGCCGGTGGTATCGACTTCGCGAACGCGATTGTTGGCCGAATCGGGAATATACATGTTGCCGGCTGCGTCAAAGGCGACCGCATAGGGCAGGTTAAGCTCCGCCGCTGTTGCCGGGCCGTTATCTCCGGAGTAACCGCCAAAGCCGCCGGAACTGGTGAATCCATCTCCCGCAACCGTGGTAATGACGCCGGTGGACATATCGACCTTGCGGATTTTCTGGTTGGCGGTGTCGGCAATATACAGGTTTCCGGCTATGTCGACGGTGACGCCCAGGGGCGAGTTGAGATTGGCTGAGGCAGCTTGTCCCTTGTCACCCTGATCGCCGGCGGTTCCGGTGCCGGCCACGGTAGTAATGATGCCGGTGGAGGCGGCGATCATGCGAATTACATTGTTGGCAGTGTCGGCGATGTAGATGTTGCCCGCTCCATCGAGGGCAACGCCGGAGGGCGTATTCAAAGTAGCTTTGGTGGCGGACCCGCCATCGCCTGTGTAGGCTCCCATGCCATTACCGGCGATTGTGGAGATGAGGCCGGTGGCGGCGGTGACCTTGCGGATGCGATTGTGGGCGCTATCGGCGATGTACATATTGCCGGCGCCATCGAGGGCCACGCTGGAAGGCTGGTCGAGATTGGCCTGCACGGCCGGGATGCCGTCCTGGGTCGAAGTCCAGGTGCGATACTCGCCGGCGACGGTGATCATGTTAGCGGGAACGAAGACCCCCAGGCCGCCCGTCCCGGTGCCGGAAAGATAGGCAGTGCCCAGAACTTCGCTGCTGCTGTTGAGCAGCACGACCGCTCCGACGCGCGTGCCGGGAGCCGTGGGCGTGAACACCACGGATTGGGTGCAGGTGGCTCCGGCGGAGAGAAAGGCCGATGGGCAGGTGGACACGCCGCCGCTGGGGGTGAAGTCAAGGCCGCTGACGCCCAGCGTGAGGACTTCCACCTTGCTGATCTGGCCGGCGGTCTGGGCGGTGACAGTGACAGTCTGCCAAAGGGACTCAGTACCCACATTTTGCGGAGGAAAGACCGTCTGCGCCTGGACGCCGGCGGCAGTGAGCAGGAGCGCGGCCAGGGCCAACTTCCATGTCTGCCTGCCCGCGGACGCAGAGTTCATGGCGACGGTGGCAGGCGCCGAATCGCACTGACCGTTGTGGCGGCTTGTCTCTGCCTGAGCGGCCCCGGATGTAGAGAATGAAGACCTGGAAAGTCTGCCCGGAAGAAACCGCAGACCAGGAATCAGAAACATATTGCGGCGCATTTTTACCCCCATTGCAAATCTCGACGTGGCATAAGGCCCGCACGAGCCTACGCGGCCTCGTGCTTTTTCGAGAGAAACGGCTGGCAATCATGGCCGCGGAAAGTCGGCGACGGTAGACGCGAGCCTCACAGGCAACCTATGCGAGGTGCGTCACAAGGGGGTGAAACATTGCGCTCGTACCCGTATCAATCAGGTACGTAGCCTGGCGGGCTTGAAACCTTGCGGCAATGGTTATACCCGATGGAAGCCGGGTTAGACCGGCACACAGCGCCGCCCGCGAGGACTTGCAGTGTTGCTGGCCCATGGTGGAAGCAGGTTTCAGGCGCGATTGCGAACAGCTCTCGTACCCGTGCCAATTCTTCGGCTCGACAAGGGGATCTTCGCACAGGCGTGCGACTCTGCTTCGCAAATGGTCTCCTTGTCTATGCCCCGATTTTCGTGCATATTCCGTTTACGGGAAATACACCCTTTGGGTTATTTATTCCCTGCTCGAATTGGGAATGGAGATTGTCGGCCGCTCTTTGTGTGCGCAAGGAAATCAGGTTATGCGAGGCGAGGCCGGCGGGATCGATCGCCCAAAAAGGAATCGGGTGGCTGCCCAGCGAGAAGGGCGGCCACCCGAAAGTCAAACTTGAGCCAGCCAGTGCAACGGACTCATTCAGGAGACATACACAGGTTATCGGCGGCGGGCGGGCATGTCTTGAGTCCTTGGGGGGACACTTGAGTCGATCAATGGGTGGAGATGGAGGCCAGCTTGAAGGCATAGGATGATGGGGTTCCTGTGCATGGGGGCATCGAGCCAATTACTGTTTAGGTGCATGGGATTTGCGCGTTGGATGCCGCGCATAGGTCCATCGCAGGCCAAGGTGAGCTGGTTCAACTCCAAATCGAGAGATGCCGCGCGGGCTGCCGGCTGCCTGCTGGGAGCTGTGCTACTGCTGGCGATCGCTGTCTCCGGGCGGGCGCTGGAGCCTTCGACTCCGCTGGCCAACCTGGGGCGGCAGGCCTGGGTGATGGAAAACGGGCTGCCGCAGAACACAGTGCAGGCGCTGGCGCAGACGCGGGACGGATTCTTGTGGCTGGGAACGGAAGTGGGGCTGGTGCGATTTGACGGGGTTGGGTTCGCGGTGTTCGATCGCAATTCGAGTCCGGCGCTGCCGGGGAACGACGTGCGGTGTTTGCTGGCGGCCAAGGACGGGGCGCTGTGGATTGGGACCAGCGAGGGGCTGGCGCGGTGGAAGGACGGGAGCGTAGCGGCATTCACGACTAAGGATGGGTTACCTGCGAACTGGGTTCAGGAGCTCGTAGAGGATGGGACTGGCGGCCTGTGGGTGAAAGCAGATGAAACGTGGGCGCGGCTGACTGGAAGCCGGTTCGTTGTGAGCACCTCGGACCCTTCCAAAGAGTCTGGTGTGAATGAGTTTGCGGCCCCCTTTGGGGACGGAAGGAAAGCTCTTGGCAGCAAGACCACCGTGTGGATCGAGCCGAACGACGGGGTTGGAGCTCAGCTCAGAGTCGGCAAAGAGTTGCCAGGAACCAGGGTGCAGGCGCTATTTGCGGATCGCAAGGGCAGCCTGTGGATTGGGACCAACGGCGGGCTGGCGCGGTGGGCTGACGGCGAGCTGCAACTGCTGCCGGTGACCGACCCTCTTGCGCGCGCGTCGGTGCTGGCGCTGATGGAGGATCGGGAGGGCAATCTGTGGGTGGGGACGGAGACGGACGGCCTGCACATTTTGCGCGACCAGCGATTCCGCACCATCGGCGCGCGTGAGGGGCTGTCCTCGGATGCGGTCACTACCGTGGTGGAGGACAAGGCAGGGACGCTGTGGGCGGGAACGAGCGGCGGCGGGCTCGATGCGCTGCACACGACAGACTCAGGCGCCAGCGTTGCAAAGACGTATACGGTGCGCGACGGGCTGCTCAGCGACGTGATCCTGTCCCTGGCGACGGCGCCGGATGGTGATCTGTGGGTGGGGACGCCGGACGGGCTTAATCGCATTCGCGGCGCAAGCATCGAGTCGTTTACGTCGGCCGATGGACTGCCCGATGACTTCATCCGCTCGCTGCTGGCGGATGCGGACGGCTCGCTGTGGATCGGGACGCGGCGCGGGTTGACGCACTGGAGCGGCGGGCAGGCGGGGAAGTCTCTGGCGACGTTTACGCAGGCGAGCGGACTGGGCAGCGACCTGGTGGGCGCGATGGCGCGCGACACGAACGGAGACCTGTGGGTGGCCACCTTCGCGGGGCTTTCGCGCATCACGAGCGGCAGGATCACGAATTACACCACGGCCAACGGGCTCTCAAGCAACGTGATCACAGCGCTGCTGCCGCGCGCGATGGGGACGCTGCTGATCGGCACACAGGATCATGGGTGGAATCTGTGGGACGGGCAGCATTTTCACGCGGTGACGCAAAACGGCCTGGACCAGACCACCATTCACGCCATCCTGGACGACGGCGCGCATCATTTGTGGTTTGCCACGGGCGACGGCATTGCGCGCTGCGATTGCAACGACGCGGCGGCGATGAATGGGGCCGATTGCTCGCATTGGATCGAGTTTGGCGCGGCGGACGGGCTGCGCAGCCGCGAAACCGCCATGAACAGCCACCCCTCGGCGTGGCGATCGCGCGACAGGCACTTGTGGTTTGCCACTCCGAAGGGCCTGGTTGAAGTCGATCCTGCGCATTTTCCCGTGAACTCGGCGCCGCCGCCGGTGGCGCTGGAGCGCTTTGCGGTCGACGACGTTGCTGAAGCATTGAATGCGGCGGACCGCGCTGTGCGGATTCCGGCGGGACATGTGCATTTTGAGTTCGACTACGCGGGGTTGAGTTTTACCGCGCCCCAAAAAGTACGCTACCGCTATATGCTGGAGGGCTTTGACCACGGCTGGACGGAGGCGGGCACGCGCCGCGCTGCTTACTACACCAGTTTGCCGCCGGGCAGCTTCACGTTTCGCGTGCAGGCGGCCAACAACGACGGGGTGTGGAACACGGAAGGCGCGGCGCTGAAGTTTGAGCTGCGGCCGCACTTTTACCAGACGCTGTGGTTCTATGTGCTGGTGCTGCTGGCCGGGGCGGCGCTGGTGCTGCTGCTGTTGAGGCGGCGTCTGCGGCGGGCGGAGCGGGAGTTCAGCGCGGTGCTGGGCGAACGCAACCGCATCGCACGCGAGATTCACGACACGCTGGCGCAGGGCTACGTGGGCATTTCGGTGCAGCTTGAAGTGCTGGCCGAGCTGCTGCGCGCGAACAAGCCGGAGGCGGCCGCGCGGCAACTGGACACGACGCGCGGGTTTGTGCGCGAGGGTCTGGACGATGCGCGGCAATCGATCTGGGCGCTGCGCTCGCAGGATACCGGCGAGAAAACGCTGCCGGTGCGGCTGCGGCGGATGGTTGAAGGCGCGCGGGGCCGCGGATTTACATCCAGGTTCAGCATCTTCGGCGCGTATCGGCCGCTGCCTCCGGGCACAGAGCGCGAGTTTCTGCGCGTGGCGCAGGAGGCCATCCACAACGTGAACAAGCACGCGGGCGCGAAGCAACTGATGGTGCAGTTGGAGTATGGGCCGGACAAGGTCGCGCTGGAAGTGCGGGACGACGGACGCGGATTTCGAGTGGACGCGGAGCCCGATGCGGGAGATCACGGTCCGGGGCATTATGGATTGACGGGGATGCGGGAGCGGGCGGCGGCGATCGGAGGCACGCTCGTGGTGAACAGCGAGCCGGGGGTGGGAACGACTGTGCGGCTGGAAGCGCCGGCGGCGAGGGAAAAACGAAGCGATTGAGGATTGAGGTTTCCCACCCATCCGCAAGAGCGCGGATGGATGGGGCACCCAGCTGAGACGGGAAAACGGAGCGATTGAGGATTGAGGTTTCCCACCCATCCGCAAAAGCGCGGATGGATGGGGCACCGAGCTGAGACGGGAAAAACGGAGCGATTGAGGTTTGAGGTTTCCCACCCATCCGCAAAAGCGCGGATGGATGGGGCACCCAGCTGAGACGGGAAAACGGAGCGATTGAGGATTGAGGTTTCCCACCCATCCGCAAGAGCGCGGATGGATGGGGCACCGAGCACCGGCGGCATGGGAGAAGAAGGAGATCAATTGACAACAAACGCTCGGGGAGAATCGATTCGGGTGCTGGTGGTGGAAGATCACCACGTGGTGCGGCAGGGGCTGGTGGCGCTGCTGAACGTGGTGGAGGGACTTGAAGTGGTGGCCGAGGCCGCGGACGGCGTGGAGGCAATCGCGCAGTTTCGCAGATATCTGCCGGACATTACGCTGATGGACCTGCGGCTGCCGCGCATGGGCGGCGTGGACGTGATCCAGCGGCTGCGCATGGAGACGCCGCACGCGCGCTTCATTGTGCTGACTACCTACGACGGCGACGAGGACATCTATCGCGCGCTGCAGGCCGGCGCGCGGGCCTACCTGCTAAAGGGCATGACGTCGGAGGAGCTGATCACGACCATCCGCGCGGTGCATGCGGGCAAATCGCATATTCCGCCGGCCATCGCGGAAAAGCTGGCCGAGCGCATGGGCACCGAGGAGCTGACGCCGCGCGAGTTCGACGTGCTGGAGCAGATTGTGCATGGCAAGAGCAACAAGGAGATCGGGACCGAGCTGGAGATCTCAGAGGCCACGGTGAAGACGCATATCAACAGCCTGCTGGGCAAGCTGGGCGTGACCGACCGGACACAGGCTGCCACGGCGGCCATTCAACGGGGGATTGTGCCGCTCGAATCCCTGAGAAAGCCGAAGTCATGAGGCAAACGAGGATGAAGAAGGCATTTTTCTGCGCGGCCGTTCTGCTGGTTTTGCTGCCGCTGGCGGAGGCGAAGAACAGGCCTGTGTGGCGGCAGGCCACGGACGCGGAGCTCGAGTCGCTGTTGCCGGCGCGGGCGCCAGTCGAGAAGGAACACATTGAAACCGAGATGCGCACCGCTTCAGGCATCGTGGACGGGCACGGCCATTTCATCGCAGGCGTGCTGCTGATCACGGCGGGCTACTCGGCCAACGGCAAGTATTCGCACTACCTGATCGTGCAGGCGCCGGTGACGATTGGCGGCATTGCGCTGAAGCCGGGCGAGTATGTGTTCGGTTACGAGCACACCGCCAACGACATGTTGAACGTGCACTTTCACGAGGCGGCGACGGGCGTGCTGGTGGGGACGACAGATGCGCATCTGATCCCCGGATCAGGGCACGTAACCAGCCTGCACATCTGGCCGCCGGGGGATAAGGCGCTGATTCAGATTGGGAGGTTTGGGATTGCGTACGAGATTGGCGGGAAGTAATCGTCAGTGCTTGGTGTTTGAATGGCGTTCGTGCCGTCCCACCCTTCCGCAATAGACGCGGAAGGATGGGCACCCAGCATTATGCCCTGTTGAGGAAGAGAATTCTTGCCAGGATGGCCGAGGCGATCACGGCGATGGCCGATGCAACGCGATGCAGGGTGAGCCAGGCGGTGGTCTCGGTTTTCGGCAGGGTGAGGACGGAGCCGGTTGCGATCAGCGCGATCATCGAAACCACCAGGACGGCGATGGCCGCATAAAAAGCGGTTCGGGATTGGATGGGTCTTGCTGAATGGTAAAGGACGATGACGGAGTAGACGACCCAGGCGAGGCCGAGAAGCTTATGGAGGGTTCCGGATAAGGCCGGGTTCGCTGCGTAACCGCGCCAGAAGCCGGTTGCGAGAGTGACGAGGAAGAGGAATCCGATGACGATGAGCTTGTGCGTGACGATCATGGGAGCGCCTCGCGTTCGTGAAAGCTCCGAACGATCTACCGGCTCGCGACAGTGTCGCGTTTGCGTTCTTCGACTGCGGTAATCGTGAGCTTCATCCCCAATGCGCCGAGGATGGACGTTAAAGTCGCAAACGTCGGGTTTCCGTGTTCCGACAGAGAACGATAGAGAGTCTCTCTTTGCACACCGGCATCCCTGGCGATCCTAGCCATCTGGTTTGCCTGAGCGACGTTTCCCAGCGCCTTCAAAAATGCTTCCGGCGAGTCTTCCAACGCTGCGTTGAGGTACGCAGATGCTTCTGTTGGGTCGGACAAAGCTTCCAGGAGCGACTGACGATATTTCGTTGTGCTGCTAGCCATGCTCACTCCAGAATCTTCGAGCCTCACGAATGTCCGCGTCCTGGGACTTCTTTGAGCCGCCGCGAATCAAGTGAACTTCCTGCCCCTTTTGACCGAAATACACTCGGTACCCAGGGCCGAAATCCAACCTAAGTTCTGAGACTCCGCCGCCTACCGGCTCAACGTCTCCGAAGTTGCTTTCCTCGATACGATCGATGCGCACGCGAACTCTGGCGCGCGTACCAACGTCAAGCCCGTTGAGCCAGTCGAGAAACGGAACTCGTCCACTCTCGTCGTGGCAGATCAGAATCTCTCGTGGAATCATTTCCACCGGCATTCTTAAGCACGAAGCCGTGTGATATTTAAATCACACCTCAGCGTAGCACCATACGCGAGGATTCTCAAGGCCGGAATCCATTCTGAGTTACATCAGCGAACGGAGTGACTCGCCGCTTGCGCGGTCAGCAGCGGCTTGGCGGCCTGTGGATTTACCTGCGCATTGAGAAAATCGGTGAGGTCGTCTACGTCCTGTTTTGTGCCCACCATGGGGGGCATGAAACGGCGATAGGGCGAATCGGCCTTGTATTCATGGAGCATGACGATGAAGTTGCCGATGTTGGCGCGGTCGCGGCCGGCGAGCAGATCCTTGAGGGGACGGTAGCCGGAGAGCGTGTGGCAGGAGGCGCATTCGCCGCGGAAGATGGCTTCGCCGCGGGAGTAGCTGGAGGGCGAGCCGTTCCAGACCCACTCGGAGTGAGCCAGGTAGCCCTGCTCGTTGACGCGATTGACGTAGGGAACGCGCATGCCGTTGGAGAACATCCAGCGGCCGATGACGTAGGGTTTGCGCAACATCTCGCGGGCATATTCGCCGGAGCCGGTGGCGATGAGCGCCAGCAGCAGCACGGCGAGCGCGTGGGAGAGATTGAATTCACGGGGATTGCGATACGCGAGATAGTACGCCACGCCCACGATGGTGGCGGACGTGATGATAATGACCAAGGCGATGCGCGTGACCGCGGAGAACGTGCCGGCGCCGATGGTGTCGATGCCCAGGGTGAGCAGCGCGCGCTGGGATGCGGGAACCATGAAGAGGTACCAGATCATGAGGAAGGGCATGGCGACGAAGGACGGCACCAGCCACATGACGCTCCACTTGACGAGGCCGGTCTTGAGGCGGGGCTGCTTATCGCCGTCGAGGCGGCTGGCGGTGATGAGCGCCCAGATGCCGGCCAGGGAGATGCAGACGCAGGTACGGAGCAGGAGGCTGGGCCAATAGGTGGGATTGAAGAAGGCAAACCAGAACTTGCTGGCTTCGTGGCCGGTGCCGGCGACGGCGAGCCAGGTATCGCCGGGCGTGAGCATGAAGGTAAGAATGCCGTTGATGATGACGAGCGTGCACAGCGAGGCGCCGGCGTAGACCCATCCCACGGTGAGGTGCAGTTTGGGGTCGATGCGGTTCCAGGTGTAGTAGTAGACGGCGGCGGTGGTGAGCTCGACGACGAAGAAGACCCACTCCATGGCCCAGCCGAAGACGAAATTATGAATCAGCGTGCTCGTTGCCTCAGGATGGGTGAGGCCGATGGCGAACCAGATGCCGACGCCGGAGATGGTGCCGAAGACGCCGGTGAGGATGAGAAAGAACCTGGAGTGGCTGACAAGCTGCGCGAGCCATTGGGCGCCGATCTCTTTGTCGGCCATGCGCATGGCCTTGCGCTCGGCCATGGGGAGATAGAAGCCGCCGCCCACGGCAAACTGCGAGATCATGACGTGGAAGATGGCGATGATGCCGATCACCCAGCCCGAGCCGAGATGTGGAATGTCCCAGAATGGATAGTTCATTGTCGAGCTCCTAGCTTCTAGCCTCTAGCTCCTAGCTGTTTAACTCGTCAGTGCCGATGCGGTGCGATTCGATTGGCGCAACGAGCTAAAGGCTAGTAGCTAGCAGCTAAAAGCTGCCTTATCGAATCGTCCAGTAACCAATTGCCGTTGTGGCCAGCAGCAGAAAGACTGCAATCAGGCCGAAATAATGCGCGGCGCGCGCGCGCTGACCGGAGGGTTTACCGGTGTCGTAGAACGGGATCAGGACCCAGAGCGCGATGCCGATGGTGAACAGGAGAAGCCCCGCGATTTCGCCGGATTCGCCGGGCAGCCAGTTGCCCAGCAGCTTGAGCATCTCAAAGGGACTCATGAAGTACCACTCGGGGTGGATGCCTGCGGGGGCGGGGACCAGGGAATCGGCCTGGCGGCCCAGCGCCCAGGGAAAGACGGAGGCGAGCAAAGCCAGAATGTTAAGCGAGATGAGCCACATGGCCAGATCCTTGCGCAGGAAGTTGGGCATGAAGGGGATGCTTTTGCGCTCCGCGGCGGGCTTCGCTTCCTCGCTGGGAGGCGCGGCGTTGCCGTAGCGCTGAACCAGCCACAGGTGGAAGGCGAGGAGGGGCAGGAACAGGGCGGGCAGCACGACCACGTGGAGTGCGAAGAAGCGCTGCACGGTGAATTCACTGACGTCCGGGCCGGCGCGCAACATGCTGGCAATGGCAGGGCCGAGGAACGGAATGGCGGAAGGAATCTGCAGGCCGACCTTGGTGGCGAAGTAGCTCAATTCATCCATGGGCAACAGGTAGCCGGAGAAGCCAAAGACCGCGGCCAGCGCGAGCAGCAGCATGCCGCTGAGCCAGCCGAACTCGCGCGGCTTGCGGTAGGCCTTCATGAAGTAGACCGAGAACATGTGCACCAGGATGGAGAACATCATGAGGTTGGCGGACCAGGCGTGCGCGGAGCGGATCAGCCAGCCGAAGTGCATGACGAAGGTGATCTGGCGGACCGACTCGTAGGCCTCGGCTCCGGGCCGGTAGTACACCAGCAGCAGCACGCCGGTGAAGCACTGGACGAGGAAGAGAAACAGCGAGATGCCGCCCCAGTAGTACCAGAAGGACTGGGCGTGCACGGGCACCGTCTTGTGGCGCGCAAAGGCGGCCAGCTCCGACAGGCCCAAGCGTTCATCGACCCAGTCGTAAACGGAGGATGAGATGGATTTTGAAGTCATGCGGCAAATCCTCGATGTTGGGATCCTTTTGCTTTACGTGCGCGAAACGACCACGTCTGCATCGTTGACAGCGATCTTGAAACGGGTGAGCGGCCTGGGCGGCGGGCCGCTGACATTGGCGCCGGTGCGAGGGTCATAGACGCCGCCATGGCAGGCGCAATGGATGCGGTTGGCGGCTGGTTCATATTGCACCGTGCAGCCGAGGTGGGTGCAGACCGCGCTCAGAGCCGACCAAGTGCCGTCTTCGAAATGGATGAGCATGGCTGGAGCCGTGCCGAACCTGAACATGAGCACTGAACCGTGGGGCAGTTTCTGCGCGTCCTTGAGCGTGACCTCGGTGATGGCGGTGGCGCTCATGGCCATCTCAGCGGGTGAGGCGAGATAGCGATAAACGGGATAGCCGATGGCTGCGGCGTAGCACAGGCCTGCCGCGCCGGCCGCGGCCAGGAAGGCACGCCGCGTTGTGGAGTCGGCGCCTTCTTCGACAATTTGAGGCGGGTTTTTGGGGTCAGTCGTAGCGATATTCATAAAGCTGCTGCGCCCTCCATGACTTTCTTTGCGCGCGCCACCACGGACACGAGCCATCCGATGACGCCGAGGCCGGCGACAAAGAGCACCAGGAACAGGCCCACGACGCTCCAGTTGGTGACGACGACGCGATCCCAGACGTCATAACCCTTGCTCAGCAGAGTCAGGTCGCGGACGCCGTCGCGGTAGACGGTGAACATGATCTCGGTGAGCACCGCGGCCAGCACACCTGCCCAACCCAGCCAGGCGGCAGAGATTCTGGCGAAGCCGGCGACGGCGCCGACCAGAACGGCCACGACCACCAGCGCCAGCCAGCCGTATCCGGCAAAGCCAGCGAATTTGTAGAGCGGATGGCTGGCTAGTCCGGCCTTGACCACGTCGGGTTGCACGCTGGCCGCCCACAAACCGACGGCGAGATAAACGATGCCGAAGAGCGCGGCGATTTTGCCGCCCAGGCCGGCGACGAAGGTCTTTTCCTCGGCGGTAAAGGTGCTGCGGCCGGAGAGGTAGACCATCCACAAGCCGCCAATGAGCAGGCCGCCGGTCATCATGAGCAGCCAGCGCGGCGTGAGGGTTGGGTCGCCGGAGGGCAGATAGGCGCCCGCGCCGGAGGCGGAGTACATATCGCGCCAGACTTCGGGACGCAGCATCAGAGTCATGTTGGTGGAGAGCAGGCGCGCGATGCAGCCGGCCAGCACCCAGGCGCTGAGGCCAACCCACCAGGCCGACTTGCCCGCCTCAAGCCTGGCGGAGAACCGGTAGAGCAACCAGTAGGTGAGCATGAGGATGAAGACGATCGAGATCCAATAAAGACCGATCAAGACGCTGCTGGTGTAGAGGGCGCGGCCATAGAGCACCTGGGCAAACAGGAGCGGGGGCACGCCGAGGTTGATCACGTAGGTCATGACCACCGTGAGGCGGCGGGCCAATGCCCGCGCGGTGACCAGGGAGTGCGGCGAGCCGCGGAAAAGGCTGAGCAGGACGGCCAGCAGCAGTCCGCCGAGCAGCATCTCCACGGCCACAAAGTGCAGAGAAAGCGTGACGATATGCAGCAATTTGAGCAGCCATATCGGAGCCGGCAAAGGAATGGGATCGACAGCGGGAAACGATTGCATGGCGCCTCTGAAACTCTCAGGGAGTAACTGCGAGTTTAGCCAGCGGGTTGAGGCGGCGAATGTGATGAGGCTCACATTGGTTAGTGCGAAGCGATCGGGTGGTCCGGATTTAACCGCTCCATCTTTCGGTCGATACTTCGGCTCCCATGGCCCCGTATACTGGCAGCCTATGTTTCAGGCATTGCGTGCGAACACTGTTGGGGGACTGCTGGCTTTAGGTATCCCCGCACTTCTTTGGGCTCAGGCCACTGGCCCCGGGGCTCTGCCTCCGGGGCA
>Ga0326727_10014437_pt1 | contig 17226 bp, 14 predicted proteins | sample MB2enrmetagenome_FD_207643 | JGI IMG/M metagenome (GOLD analysis project Ga0326727, IMG submission 207643) | Lab enriched peat soil microbial communities from McLean, Ithaca, NY, United States - MB29MY | ecosystem: Environmental > Terrestrial > Soil > Wetlands > Peat | place: USA: New York...
TAAATCTCGTTGTCTGTGCGGACGAGCCGCCGCACGAGGGTGGCGATCACATCGTCCGCCTCGAAGCCCTTCTTCTCGATCGTGGCGATGCCCATCTTCTCCACGATCGCCTTGACGTAAGGGAACTGGAGGCTCAGGTTTCCGGGCATGGGGGGCCTCGTCGCCTTGTACTCCTGGGATATCTGCGTGCGGAAAGAAGGGGCCTTCGAGTCCCAGACGACCATCATGTAATCAGGCTTCTGCTCGTTGATGAGCTTCCTTATCATGTTGATGAAGGCGTAGACCGCGTTGGTCGGCGTGCCCTTCGAGTTGGAAAGATACGGCGTAGCAAAAAAGGCGCGATAGACGTAAGAGTTGCCGTCAACCAGGAAAACCCTGCTCATAACGCCGCCCTTCCTTTTACCGCCTCGGTATACGTGCAATAAGGCTCTGCCTCCAGGAAGTCGCCTTTCAGCTCGGCAGCCCGCGCCCTGCACCCGCCGCAGATGCGCAGGTAGCGGCACCGGCCGCACTTGCCCTTGTAAAGCCGGAGGTCGCGGACAGCGGCAAGCTCGCGCGATGTTTCCCAGACCTTTTGCACCCCGTCTTTACGCACGTCGCCGCAGGGGAGCTCCAGGTAGCCGCACGGCTGGGCGATGCCCCTGTGGGATATGAAAAGGAAGGTCTTGCCCGCCAGGCAGCCCGTGCTTTTAGGCTCTCCGCCCCTTTCCTTCACGATCCTGTAGTAGTGCGGAGCGCACGTCACCTTCATCTCGATCAGCCCCTCCTCTTCCCGCTCGTACAGCCTGCCGAGGACCTCTTCGTACATGGCTGCGCTTAATTCCTCGCCTTTCAGCCCCTCGCCCCTGCCTACCGGGACGAGGAGAAAGACGTGCCAGGCGGCAGCGCCGATAGCGCGGGCGAGGTCGTATACGGCCCCCAGGTCGTCCGCGTTGAGCCGTGTGACCGTCGTGTTGACCTGGAAGGGAAGACCGGCAGCCCGCAGCCGGCCGGCAGCCTGCATGACCGCGTCGAATGCGCCGGGGACGCCCCTGAAGGCGTCATGCTCGGCAGCGCCCTTGCCGTCAATGGACATGCTCACCCGGAGGATGCCCGCGCCTTTCAGCCGTCGCGCAGCCTTCTCATCGACGAGCGTGCCGTTGACCGCCATCACCGCCCTCAGGCCCTTCGTCGCGGCGTAAGCGGCGATGTCGTAGATGTCCGGCCGCAGGAGCGGCTCGCCCCCGGTAAGGATCAGGGTCGGCGTAGAAAAGGCGGCGATATCGTCGATGATCGCCTTACATTCGGCCAGGGATAGCTCGCCCGCGTGAGGCCCGGCGCTCGCCCGCGCCCTGCAGTGGACGCAGTTGAGGTTGCAGTTCCTCGTCAGCTCCCACGCGACCATCCTCAGAGGGGAGCTTCTTTCATCCATCGCGCAAGGTCCTTGGCAAAATAGGTGATGATGATGTCTGCTCCCGCCCTCTTTATGCCCATCGTAAGCTCGACAACGGACCTCCTGTAATCGAGGAAGCCCTGGGCGGCGGCGCACTGCACCATCGTATACTCGCCGCTCACGCAGTAGGCTGCGAGCGGCCTGTTGATCCGCTGCCTCGCGAGGGCGAGGACGTCGAGATAGAGGAGGGCGGGCTTCACCATGATGATGTCGGCCCCTTCTTCCACGTCGAGCTCCATCTCCCGCAGGGCCTCCCGCTGGTTCGGCGGGTCCATCTGGTAGCTCCTGCGGTCGCCGAATTGGGGCGTAGATTCGGCCGCGTCCCTGAAAGGGCCGTAAAAGGCGGAGGCATACTTGGCCGCGTAGCTCATGATGGGAATGTGGGAGAAACCGGAGGCGTCGAGGGCTGCCCTTACCGCCTTTACGCGGCCGTCCATCATGTCTGAGGGGGCGACGATGTCCGCACCGGCGGCAGCCTGGGCGCACCCCGCCATGGCGAGGAGCTTCAATGTCTCGTCGTTGTCTACGTTGCCGTCCTTTATGTGGCCGCAGTGGCCATGGCTCGTATACTCGCACAGGCAAAGGTCCGTGATGACGACCACGTCGCCGCCGAACCTCTTCTTGATCTCCCTGACTGCCTTCTGGATGATGCCGTTTTCGTCGTATGCCCCGCTGCCCCTCTCGTCCTTTCGGTCCGGTATGCCGAAAAGCAGGACCGCCGGGACCGAAAGGCCGGCCGCCTCGTCGATCTCCGAAAGGGCCGTGTCGATAGTAAGCTGGCAGACGCCCGGCATCGACGGTATCGGCGTGCGCCCCCCGGTCCCCTCTTTTATGAAGAGGGGGTAGACGAGATGGCGCGCGGAAAGGTCGTTCTCCTGTATCAGGCCCCGGAGCTTCCCGTTTTTCCTCAGCCTCCTGGGCCTGTACTCGGGAAATCCCATGCTTCCCCCTTTTTGCTCGTCTCGTGCGGATTGTATGGGCTAAAGAGAAGAGCCGCTAAATTTGCAGATATTATAACACCGGATAGGGGCAGGGTACAGACCGTGGCGCCCCCGCCCGCCGAACGGCCATTACAGCTTTAAGAATGCATGAAACGGCCGGCAGGTCCGCAGGCTGTCTACGAGCCTGCACGCGAGGTCGTACTCGACAAGGACGAGGAGCACGCAGCAGGCGGCCGAAACCGACAGGAGGAGGACCGCCAGGTGGTTGTGGCGGGATTCCCTGTCGAAGAAGGCGTGGGGGTCGAAGCTCCAGGCAAGGAAAGACCGCCAGAAATCATGGCGCTCCCTGAAGAACGCCCTCTGAAAAAGACGGCAGAAGAAGACAAAAAGCGGGACATTTAGCGCGGCGAGGAGAATCGCTGATAGTGTATCCATGTTGCTTACTTCCTTCTTTCCGGCGGTGGAAGAGTACCCCAAGCGGGAGGGCTATGTCAAACAATTAATCGGGCGTGGACCGAAAATTTAACAGGCACTACGCCGAAAGGTCACACAACCTTAAATATTGGCGGTTTCTGCCGATAACCTGTGTAACGGAGCGTAGTAGACAAGACCGCGCGAGAGAGACCGCTGCGGCGGTCCTCTCGTGTTCCCGAAACGCAAGGGGAGGGGACCATTAACGAATCGCCGGAGCAGCATGGAGACCCGGAAGCCCTGCTGAGGATGATCTTCGGGCTTTCGACGAACTTCATCAGCCTTCCGCCGGAGGATGTCGATGACGGCATCAACGACGTGCTGAAGGCGATAGGCATGTTCGGAGGCGTCGACAGGAGCTGCGTCTTCCAGTTCGACGGGGATGGGGGGCTCAACAGGACGCATGAATGGCGGGCGAACGGGGCCGGCGGCCGGATAGATCGGATATCCGCCGACGTCAATCCGTGGTTTTACGGGAGGATCAAGAGCTGCGAGGTGGTCTATATACCCAACATCGAGGAGATGCCTCCCGAGGCAGGGCCGGAAAAGGCCTTCCTGCAATCGATGGGGGTGTGTTCGGCCATCGCCATGCCGATAGTGTCGGGCTATACGGTGATGGGGTTCATCGGCTTCGAGAGCTTCCACTCCAGCAACGCGTGGTCAGAGAACGTGGTATCCCTGATAAAGATAGTGGGGGAGATCTTCGCGTTCGCCCTGTCGAGGAAGCGCATCACGGAAGCGCTGGAGCAGAGCGAGTCGAAGTACAGGATGCTTTTTGAATATGCAAGCGACGCCATATTCCTCATCAAGAAAGGCGCTTTCGTCGATTGCAACCCCAGGGGGCTGGAGATGCTGGGCTGCACGAGGGAGGAGATCATAGGGAGGTCGCCCATGGAATTCTGCCCGCCCGTCCAGCCGGATGGCGCCTTCTCGGAAGAGAGGTTCCGGCACGGCGGGCGTTTGGCCCTTTCGGGAACGCCCCAGTTCTGCGAGTGGCGGCTTAACAGGCGCGACGGGACCCCCTTCGAGGCGGAAATGAGCGTGAGCCGTGTTGAGGTCGGTAAAGAGGTCTTCATACAGTCCATGGCGCGCGACGTGACGGACCGGAAGCAGGCGGAAGAGAAGCTGGAGCATACGCTGGAGAACCTGAGGAAGGCCATAGGCGGGACGATAGAGGCGATAGTCCACGTCGTGGAGACTAAAGACCCTTACACGGCGGGCCATCAGAACCGCGTCGCCCACCTGGCCGCCGCCATAGCGGAAGAGATGGAGCTTCCTTCGAACACGGTCGAGGGCATACGCATGGCGGGGGTCATCCATGACATCGGAAAGATATCCGTGCCCGCCGAGATACTGAGCAAACCGGGGAAGCTGTCGGCCAAGGAATTCGAGCTTATCAAAGACCATCCCCAGACTGGCCACGACGTCCTGAAGGACGTGGAGTTCCCCTGGCCCATCGCGGAGATTATCTTACAACACCACGAGAAGCTTGACGGCTCCGGCTACCCGAGGGGCCTTAAAGGGGACGAGGTGCTCCTCGAGGCCCGGATCATCACCGTTGCAGACGTCATAGAGGCGATCGCGTCGCACCGCCCTTACAGGCCGGCCCGGGGCATCGACACGGCCCTTATAGAGATACAGAGCAACAAGGGCATCCTGTACGACCCTGACGTCGTGGACGCCTGTATTAGACTCTTCACCGAGAAAGCCTACCGGTTGAGATAAGGGGCCGGGACCTTTTTGCTCCTTTTCCGTCGTTTTCATCGGGCTTCCGGCTCGACGGTTGCGACCCACGCACCCGGTTGTGCGTGGGTACCCCGCCTATGTCCAGTTTCGCCGGCCGCCCTCGAAAACAACGAAAAATCCATCAAAAATCTCCCGACCCCTCCCAGAGGTTGGAATTATAGGCTATTGACAGGCAACTATCGCGCTCCACACCGTCGGATTCCGTTGTGGCTTATTCATTTATAGAGAGGGCGGGGCCGGAGGTATTTTCGATGAATTTTCCCGTGATCGATGGTCCGGCCCGCTGAGACTGGACTTTTTCTGTCCGTCGAAGCGGGACGGACCAAAGAGACAGGGAAAAGGCGCGGAAAGACCCCGGCCCCAGCTACCAGCCTATACAACCCTCCCGCATCTATTCTATACTATCCCGTCATGGATCGGGCCGTCAGAGAGCAGCTTAACGACCGGCAGCACGAGGCGGTGACGGCCGTGGAAGGGCCGGTGCTGGTCATCGCCGGGGCAGGCAGCGGAAAGACGAGGGTGATCGAGTTCCGGGTGCTCCATCTCGTAGAAATGGGCATCGACCCCGGCTCGATCTTACTTCTTACCTTCACCCGCCGGAGCGCCAGGGAGATGATATCGAGGGCGGCGGCCCTCGACGTGCGGTGCCGGGGCGTTGAGGGCGGCACGTTTCATTCCTTTGCCAACAGGGTGCTGCGGCGGTACTGCGGCTTTTTCGGCTTGCCCGCCGACTTTACCATTTATGACGAGGCGGACGCGGAGGAGGCCGTGCAGCGGTGCGCGGCCAGGCTCGGGCTGTACGCCAGGAAGGGGAGGCGGCCGAGGAAGGAGATGCTGAGGAAGATCATCAGCATGGCCGCCAACAAGGAGATTTCCATCGCCTCCGTGCTGGAGAAGCACTATGCGCCGTTCATCGAGTTCGTCGATGAGATAAAGGCGGTAAGGGAGGCGTACACGGAGTACAAGGTCCGCTGCCGGTGCCTCGATTACGATGACCTGCTGCTCTATATGAAGCTCCTGCTGGAAGATGACGGGGTGCGCGGGCAGCTTGCGAGCCGGTGCCGCTATATCATGATAGACGAGTTCCAGGACACCAACGCCGTGCAGGGGCAGATCGCCTATCGCCTGGCCGAAAAACACGGGAACGTGCTCGTCGTCGGGGACGACGCCCAGTCCATATATGCGTTCAGGGGCGCGGACCATGAGAACATCATGCGGTTCCCGGAGCTTTTTCCGGGTTGCAGGATTATAAAGCTGGAGGATAACTACAGGAGCACGCAGGCGATTTTGGACCTGGCGAACGCCGTCCTCGACAACATGGCCGGGAAGTACGAGAAATGCCTGAGGGCCGCCAAGAAGGAGCGCGGGACCAAGCCTCGCCTCATCTTCCTTAAGGACGCCTACGAGGAGGCCGCCTGGGTCGCGGACCGCATCAAGGAGCTTTGCGACGAGGGCATGGAGCTCTCCCAGCAGTGCATCCTTTTCCGGTCCGCCTATATCACATTGCCCATGCAGGCGGAGCTGACGAAGCGGAACATCCCTTTTGCCGTCTACGGAGGCCTGAAGTTCTACGAGACCGCCCACGTGAAGGACGTCCTGGCCCATATGAAGGTGCTCGTCAATCCGCGGGACCTCCTTTCATGGAGCCGCGTGCTCCTCCTTGTGGACGGCGTAGGCCCGAGGACTGCGGAAAAGCTCCTCGACGAGATCGCAGTCCTCGAAGACCTCGACGCGATGTTCGGCCGCATGGGTGAAAGAGAGGGCTGCCCGGAAGGTCTCCGGCGGCTCGCAGCGGTCATGGGGGCGGCCGCCGGGACGACGCGGCCGGGCGAGCAGTGCCGGCTCATCGTCGAGTACTACGCGCCGCTTTTGCGGGAGCGCTTCGACCTCGACTGGCAACTGCGCAAGAACGACCTGGATGCCCTCGCCCAGATTGCAGAAAGGTACGAGTCGCTCCGGGACATCCTCGTCGATCTCGCCATCGAGCCGCCCCAGCGCGGCGTCAGGGACTTCCACGACACGGTGTGGGAGCGCCCCCTCATTATGTCAACCATCCATTCGGCAAAGGGCCTCGAATGGCGTAATGTCTTCCTGATCGGTGCAATCGACGGCGTCCTGCCGTCAAGCTATACGACGCGCGACGCAGAGGCCCTCCAAGAGGAACAACGCCTGCTCTACGTCGCCGTCACGCGGGCCAGGGAGACCTTGACTATACTGGTCCATCACGAGGGGCGCAACGACGGCATACACACCTTCAACCGCCTCTCCCGCTTCATCGAGCCGGAGGACGTCATGGCGTGCCTCGACCTGACGGACCTCTCGACGCCCTTTCAGGACAGCTACGCGCAGGACTCATACCCGGACGAAGTCCCGGACGCATCGTCTCAATTGCTGGCTAAATTGCTCGATTCGATGAAGTGAGCGGCCGGCGCTATTCTTTGGCCTCGAATTTTTCGATCACCGACCTGTACTTTTCGTGGATAAGCCGCCTGTCGAACTCTGCGAAGGTCTCAAGCATAACATCCTGCTCGTGTTGGCTGAAATAGGCCATGCAGGGGATGAAGAAATGCCTGTCCTCCTTCTCGATGTGGACGGGGTAGAAGGCGGCGAGGGCCCTCATGATTGAGAGCATCTCGGCGAGGGCGCCCTGGTCGCCATTGACGTAGCGGTCCTTGGCGGCAAGGAGCGCACCCGTCATCTGGCGCGAGCGGACGTGCTCCTGCACCAGCTCCTCCATCGTCCCACGGTACTGGTCGGACATCGCCTTCCCGGCAAGCTCCTTGAACAGGATGTCCTCCTCCTTGCCGTGATGGCAGCGGTCCGCGTAGACCCTGATGAAGTCAACCGCCTGGTCGATGAACTCGGGCCTTACCGTGCCGGTCCGGCTTATGGACGCGGCCTCGGCCTTCATCACCTTTATCATGCGCTCGATCAGCCTGTGCTCTATCATCAAAGGGGCAACGGCCATCATGGGGCAACCTCCGTAAAATCAGGCTTCGCGATAATCAAAGGGTAATGCGGCGCCGCAAGCTGCGCAAAGAATGGTCCCACGGAGATTCGAACTCCGGTTTTCGGCGTGAGAGGCCGACGTCCTAGACCCCTAGACGATGGGACCGGGTCCAATATTAATAGCAGAATCCCCGCTCCTTTTCTATAGAAATATATGCATTGGGGCGAGGAAGGGGGCCTGGCTCTTTTTGCGCTATGCGCCTGTCTCGCCTGGACCGCGCCGCCTCAATGTACTATTTCGGCGGGCGGCCAGCCGATCACGGTGCCTATCATCAAAAATAGCTCAGGCCCCCTCTCTTCTTGCGGGCAATGTGGGTGGGTGGCGGCTTGCCTTCAAAGTACTTGATACCCCGCCGCTCGCCAGAATGATCCGTCTTTATGGGCGAAAGCTGGGATCCGATCCGCCGGGTAGGGCCATTTCAAACTCCTTCCTGATAGAGCGTTTGCCACGTCTTCTTTATCAATAGGATGTTATAGCTGGAATTCGAGCTATCCCTTTCGCGATAATCGTTTACTTTTCCCTCTCATGCGATTACTATGTATCTAAATGAGAAAGAAATACGTTCTCCTTCTTCTGGCCTGCCTATTGGTCTCTATCCTAGGTCTCGCTTTGCATCATCACGAGGACTGCGTATCTCACGATAACGACTGCCCGCTTTGTCTTCATGCATCCCTCCATTCCAGCTTGGTCCTGCCGGATTCGCCGCAGATCGCCCCGCCTGTTCAAATCGCCTCGACCGTCGCTACCGGCCTGGGCGTCAGCCTTTCGGAAGCCGCCTGCCTTATCCACCGTAACCGGGCGCCTCCCGCCTAAGACATTGCCTCACCGGATTTAAGCCGTCAAAAAAACTTGTTTTCAAGTACCGAACCGGAGGCCCGTCATGAGGATCATGATCGTCCTTGTTTCGATATTCGTCCTCAGTATTGGTGCGGCTGCCCTGGTCCACGCCGCCCCTGAAAGAACTGACACAATTCAGGGGACGGTCAAGGATGCCCTGGGAAGACCGCTGCCCGGAGTCGACCTGACATTGAAGACACCCGATCAAAAGACCCTGGAAAAAACCCGGAGTGATAAAGACGGCAACTTCACTTTTGGGGGTGTTGCGCCGGGCACCTACGCAATCTTGGGTGCAAAAAAAGGCTTTCAGGAAAGCACGGCCATCGTTGCAGTGGAAGCCGGATCGGTCGCGTCTGCGACGTTGACCATGGCCGGCCAGGAGGCGCTGGAGATGTCCGTCGTGGCGGAGCGATTGGCGCAGGCAAGAACCAACCTGTCGCCCAAGACGGGGGGGAGCCAGTATACGATCAGTCATGAAGATATCACGACCCTCCCCGAGGGGGAGAATACATCCTTTAACCAAGTGCTGCTCCAAATGCCAGGCGTGGCGAACGATTCCTTCGGCCAGCTTCACGTGAGGGGCGACCATGCGAACATCCAGTACCGCATTGACGGCGTCACACTCCCGGAGGGTATCACCGGTTTCGGCCAGGTCCTCGATACCCGGTTCGCGAAAAGGGTGGACCTCCTGACCGGCGCCCTGCCTGCCCAATACGGCTACCGGGAGGCAGGGGTAATCGAGATAGAAACCAAGACCGCCATCGAGAACGGAGGTCGCGTCGATATGTACGGCGGAAGCCGTGACACGGTGCAGCCGAGCTTTCAATTCGGCGGCTCCCAAGGGAAGGCAAGCTATTATTTAACCGGTTCCTACCTGCATAACAGCATGGGGATCGAAAATCCCGTTCCGGGTCCTAACGCTGTTCACGACAACACGGATCAGTTCAAGGGTTTTGGGTACGCGTCATACCTACTCAATCCAAGCACGAAGGTTAGCGTTATGTTCGGCAGCTACGACGGCTACTTTCAAATCCCCAACCGCCCGAGAGCGGCCCCCAATCCGGACTACCTTACCGCCCTGGGCGTTAACTCCGTCGACTCAGGCACTTTGAACGAGCGGCAGAATGAGACCAACCGTTACGCCATCGTCGCCCTGCAAAGCTCCATCGGGACTGACATCAATTATCAAATTGCCTATTTCACCCGCGACACGACGGTCAGCTTCAGGCCCGATATCATCGGAGACCTCGCTTTCGACGGGGCCGCGTCTAAACTCTACCGCAGCGCCATAAGCAACGGAATGCAGGGCGACAGCAGCTACCACTTGAGCGATACCCACACTATCCGGGCGGGCTTTTTCGGGTTCGTCGAAAACGTGGAAAGCCAGAACACATCCTCGGTCTTTCCGGTAGACACCAACGGAAACACGACCGGCGGTCCTTACAATGTAACGGACAACACCCACAAGAACGGCACTAACGTCGGGGCCCTCTATGTCCAGGACGAGTGGAAACCGCTCGACAAGCTGACGGTTAACTACGGTCTCCGGGCCGACGAGATGAACGCCTACGTACAGGCGAGCCAGCTAAGCCCCCGCGTGGGCACCGTCTACAAAGTGACGCCCGATACCACGCTCCACGCCGCCTATGCGCGGTACTTCACGCCGCCGCCGACAGAGCTGGTCTCGCCCAAGGACTTAGCCCTGTTCCAGGGTACCTCCAACGCGCCGGAGGTCACGGCCAATTCACCGGTCAAGCCCGAGCGGTCCCACTATTTCGACGCCGGCATTATCCAAAAGGCGACACCTGAGCTGAGCTTCGGCCTCGACGGCTTCTACAAGATCGTCAAGGATTTGATCGACGAGGGCCAGTTCACCGAGGCGCCCATCTTTACCCCTTTCAATTACTCCCAGGGAAAAATCTACGGGGTGGAGTTGACGAGCAGCTATAAGTCAGGCAATTTCGCCGCCTACGGCAACCTCGCCCGCACCGTGAGCCTGGCCAAGGATGTGGTCTCCGGGCAATTCAATTTCGGGCCGGATGAGCTTGCTTTCATTTCTAACCACTGGGTCCATACGGACCACGACCAGCTCTACACGGCTTCGGGTGGTGTCTCCTACATCTGGCGGGGAACGAAATTCACCACCGATGCTATATTCGGAAGCGGCTTGCGGTCAGGGTTCGCCAACACGGACCACGTGGCCAGCAGCACCTCGGTCAATTTAGGGGCGGTGCGGAAGTTCGTGGCAGGTTGGCTCGGCCCGATCGAGGCGCGCGTCTCGATAATCAACGTTCTCGACAAGACCAACCCGATCAGGGCAGGGACGGGGATCGGCGTCTTCGCCCCCCAGTTCGGACCCCGTATAGGCTTTTTCGCGGGGCTTGCCAAGTTGTTTTGATGGAGGAGAGTCGCCTGTGACGACAACAATCTCAACGTAAAAAGGGAGTGTTATGAAAGAGGTACACATTGCACTGGAGGCACTAAAGTTCGGCGGTCTGATGGTCTACCCGCTGATGCTACTCGCGGTCCTGGCGGTAGTGATCATGCTGGACAAGGCGTTCGTCTACTGGCGCTACATGCGCTTTCCAGGCTTACTGGTAGAGCGCTTGGAGACCCTTGATGTTTCTTTGTCAGATCTGGACCGGGAATCGGCGGGCCTCGACAGGAGGAACTATTTATTGCGGTTCATCGAAGTCGTCATTGCGAACCGCGCCAAGCCGGTTTGGTGGATAGAGATGGTTGCGGGCAACGAGGCGCAGTTGATAGAAAAGGCGCTTAGCCGGGGTCTGTGGGTGCTCGAAACCATCGTAACGGCCGCCCCCTTGCTGGGTCTTTTGGGGACGATCACGGGCATGATGCACGCCTTTAACCTGATCGGGACAAACGGCCTCGTGGACCCGACCGGTGTGACAGGCGGCGTGGCTCAGGCCCTCATCGCGACTGCCCTGGGCCTCCTGATCGCCGTCATCGCCCTGTTCGCCCATAATTTCTTCTCGCGCCGACAGGCGCAGATGCTCGACGAAATGGAGCGGCTGGGAACGCGTCTTGTGGGTAACATCCGTATGGGTGAAGCCCCGGAAGGGGGCCGTCATGAAATTCCGTAAATCCCGTCAGCACAAGCGCGGACGCATCGAGATCATCCCGATGATCGACGTGATGTTCTTTCTCCTTGTCACGTTCATGCTCGCATCCCTCTCCATGCAGAACCTGCATTCGATGGCCGTCAATCTGCCCCAGGGGCACGCCGCGCTAATGCAGCCGAAGGACCCGGTGACCCTGACCGTGATGAGGGACAGCCGCATCCTGCTCGACAAGACGCCTGTGACTCTGGAGACGCTTGCCCCGACCCTGAAGACCATGCTCAAGGGCACGGATTCGAATGTCATAGTAGCGGCCGATAGGGGCGCGACACACGGCGTGGTTGTCGAGGCGATGCTGCAAGCCCGCCTGGCGGGGGCGCAGCGCTTCCTGATAGCCGTCAAACATGCTGACTGAGGGGTGCCTGCTTGCTTGCTGCTTTGGATGCCGATAGCCCCTGGAGCCGTCTTCGCTGGACATTGCCCCTTGCCCTTCTGATCTGCGCGACGGCTATGTGGGTTTTTGCCTGTTTTATGGAGAAGCCCGCCGGCCGGCAAGCAGAGCCGCCCCGGCTGGAGGCCCAGCTCATCGAGCAGCCCGCCCCGGCCGCGACCCGGAGCGGTCCGCCGGGTAAGCCTGCCGCCCCGCGCCAGACGAAGCCCAAACAACAGGCAAGACGGCCCGCCCCCGAAGCGCCTGCGCCGGCGATCCGGCAGGCCGAGCAGAGCCTGCTATCGCCCAAGCCGGAGACTGCGCCGAGCAATAACGTTTCGGTGGCTGTCGCGCCGAGTGAAGGGCAGGCCGGTACCGGAAAGGATTCGTCCGGATTGGCATGGTCGGGTCCGGGAGGTGGCCGCGCATCCGGAAGCGCCACCGGCGGCAGCACCGGCCAGGGAGGGCCCGGCGAAGGAACGGGTGGTGGCGGCAATATGTTTGCGAGCAGCGGCGCCCGGGCGATCATCCGGCCGATGCCCCAGATTCCCGATGACCTGCGGGGGGAGGCGTTCAATTCGGTCGCCCTGGCGCGGTTCCATGTAACCGTGGACGGCAGTGCGACGGTGGAGCTCGCCAGACCGACTCCAAATCCGCGCATCAATCACATTTTGCTGGAGACCCTTAAAAAATGGCGTTTCATGCCGGCGATAAGGAATGGCAGGCCTGTCCCCTCGACCGAAGACGTGCTTATTAAGATCGAGGTTAAATGACAGCTTTCCGTCCAGTTTTGCACGCATCAAGCAATGGGTTAAAGGCTCGTGCCATTACGCGTGGTATTTCTTGAGAATCGTGAGATCCCGAAAGGCAAACGGTAGCAGGTGTACTCGATATAAATTAGGGTTATCCTTCCACCGCCCATAATGCGAGGTTGCACTTTTTACGCTGATCTAAGGGCCTGGAGAGATTTTCGTGGATGGCGAGGAGCCGTGCCGAGCAGACGACAAAGCAAGCCGCGAAAACATCCCGGCCCCCTCCAACTCCAACTTCAAGGTTGAGGATTTGGGGAAAAGGGCATATAATAGAACACTGACGATCGGGGCGTAGCGCAGCTTGGTTAGCGCACCAGTATGGGGTGCTGGTGGCCGCTGGTTCAAATCCAGTCGCCCCGATTGCTTTTTCAGTACTACTGGTGACACCTCTTGCTCATCCTCCTATCAAACGACGACGGCATCGACTCGCAGGGGATCCTCACGCTGAGGGAGGCGATTTCGCCCGGCAACGAAGTATGGGTCGTCGCGCCCGAGTCGGAGCGTACCTGCATAGCCCACGCGATCACGCTCCACAAGCCGCTTCGTATAAAGGACCTGGGGGACCGGCTCTTCTCCACCAATGGCACCCCGGCGGATTCCGTGCTTCTGGCGCTCCGGGTCGTCCTGCCCGGGAAGCCGGACCTCGTGATCGCGGGCATCAACAAGGGGCCGAACATGGGGCAGGACGTCAGCTATTCAGGGACGGTCGCGGCAGCCAAGGAAGGCGCCTTCATGGGCATTGCCTCGCTCGCCGTCTCCCTCAACGGGAGGAGCGACTTTCTCTTCAGCGATGCCTGCCTGTCCGTCCTCGATATAGTCGAGAGGATGCGCTCGGTCGAGCTGCCTCCCCACACGCTCCTCAACGTCAATATCCCCAATGTTCCGTACGGCGAGATAAGGGGTTTTATGGTGACAAGCCTTGGAAAAAGGATTTATAATGGTAATATTATTGAGAGAATAGACCCAAGGGGCGGCGCGTACTACTGGATCGCGGGGGATGGCGAGCGGTTCGAGGCCATCGAAGGCAGCGACCTCCAGGCAGTCGATAAGGGTTTTCTTTCTCTTACCCCTCTTCATTGGGATTTGACCAGCTACGCAGCCATGAGCGCGTATAGAGAAATATTCCCACAGGAGGAGGGTACGTGAGGATGGCGGTGCCGGAAAGAAGCCGGAAGCCGGCGCAAAACTTCGCGGTGAGGTGAAGAGGTCGGACTGAAATACTATATAGAGAATTTCGGGTGCCAGATGAACGAGCACGACGTCGAGAAGGCGGCCAGCCTCCTCGACGTCGCGGGCTTCGAGGCAGCGTCGTCTCCGGAGGCTGCGGGCGTCGTCATCGTCAACACCTGCTGCATCCGGCAGAAGGCGGAGCAGAAGTTTTACAGCCTCATGGGGCGGCTCAAGCGGCTGAAAGCTAAAAGGTCCCTCGTCCTCGGGGTGACGGGGTGCATCGCCCAGATGGAGAAGGGGGCGATTGCCGAGCGCCTTCCTTTCATCGATTTCGCCCTGGGGCCGGCGAGCATCCACCTCGTGGGAGATGCCGTGAAAGCAGGCTTAAGGGGGGAGCGCACCCTGGACTTCTCGGAAAACGGCTGCCTCTCTTCCCTTTACGTCAGGCCGGGGAACGCGCAGCGGAAGGTAAAGTCTTACGTGACGATCATGAAAGGGTGCGACAATTTCTGCGCCTACTGCGTTGTCCCTTACGTGCGGGGCAGGGAAGCGAGCAGGAAGAGCGCCGACGTGATCGAAGAGGTGGAAGAGCTTGCGGCTTCCGGGGCTAAAGAAGTTGTCCTCCTCGGGCAGAACGTCAACTCGTACAACAAGGGGACGGACGACCTGTCTTTCGCTGAGCTTCTGGAGCGCATAGACGGGATAGCGGGCGTGGAGAGGATACGCTTCGTCACCTCCCACCCGAAGGACCTCTCCGACGGGCTGATAGGCTGTTTCGGGCGGCTTGGCAGGCTGTGCGAGCATATCCACCTGCCCTTCCAGTCCGGATCGGACAAAGTGCTGCGCTCGATGAACAGGGGCTACACGAGGGACGAGTACGAGGAGAAGATAGGAAAGCTCAAAGAAAAGTGCCCGGGCATTGCGATAACGGCCGACTGCATCGTGGGCTTCCCCGGGGAAGATGAGGAGGATTTCAGGTCCACCATGGAGCTTGTGGAGCGGACCCGCTTCGACGGCATATTCTCTTTTTGCTTTTCGCCGCGCAAACGGACCGCGGCGGCGAGTCTGCCGGACAAGGTGCCTCCGGACGCGGCCCGGTCGAAGCTGCGGGCGCTGCAAGAGCTGCAGAAGGGGATCACGCGGGAGAAATTCGAGGGGATGGAAGGGACCAGGGTCGAGGTGCTGGTGGAGGGGCTCAGCAAAAATTCAAGGGAAGAGCTTACGGGGAGGACGAGGACGAACCGGATCGTAAATTTCCGGGGCCCCGCGCAGATGATCGGGAAGCTGGTCGAAGTGGAGATCGTCAAGGGCTTCGCCAATTCCCTCAGAGGCGCGGACGCCTGAGATTTAAGGAGGATTATCATGTTGAAGGAAATGAAAGTCGCGGGCATCACCGTCGACCCGTTCACGAACACGCCGATAGTGATCCTGAAAGACCTTGAAGAGCAGGAAGTCCTTCCCATTTGGATCGGGCTGCTCGAAGCGTCGAGCATCGCCACCGCCCTCGAGAACGTCCAGACGCCGAGGCCGATGACCCACGACCTCCTCAAAAACGTGCTCGACAAGCTGGACGTGAAGGTCGTAAAGATAGAGGTCAACGACCTGAAAGACAACACCTATTTCGCGATGATCCACCTGGAAGTCGAGAACAAGCGGCTCGTCATAGACGCGCGGCCTTCGGACGCAATAGCGCTCGCCCTGCGCGTCGGCGCCGCGATATTCGTGGACGAGCAGGTGATAAAGAAATCGGCCAAGGTGGAGCTGTCGAAGAAAGAAGACAAGGTAGTCGTCGATACGCAGGAATGGGAAGAGATCCTCGAAAACCTCTCGCCCGACGACTTCGGCAAGTATAAAATGTGAGCGGGGCGACCGGGCGATGATCGACCTTCACACCCATTCGATACTGAGCGACGGCGAGCTTGTCCCTTCGGAGCTTGCGAGAAGGGCGCAGGTCAAGGGGTACAGGATAATCGGCATCAGCGACCACGCCGACCCTTCCAACATGTCGCACATCATCTCGTCGCTTTTGAAGGTGCGCGACAAAATGGAGTATTACCGGAACATCACCATCATCCCCGGTATCGAGATCACCCATGTCCCAAAGGGGCTGATCGGCGACCTGGTCAGGGAGGCGAGGAGGCTGGGGGCCATGTACGTAGTCGTCCACGGCGAGACGCTCGCCGAGCCGGTGGAAGAAGGGACGAACCGCGAGGCGATCCTGGCTGGGGCGGACATCCTTGCCCATCCGGGCCTCATTACCGGAGAGGACGCCAGGCTCGCGGCGGAGAAGGGCGTGCTCCTTGAGATCAGCGCGCGCAAAGGCCACTGCCTTGCGAACGGCCACGTGGCGAAGACGGCGCTTGCTGCCGGGGCTTCCCTCATCTACAACACCGATTCCCACGGCCCGTCCGATTTGACCCCCGAAGCGGAGGCAAGGCGGATCGTAGCGGGGGCCGGGCTGTCGGCGGACGATTTCGCCCTCATGCAGCAAGCAGCGCTGGACCTGGTCAAAAGGGCAGTGGGGGCGAAGGGATGAAGCTCTCCATAGACGCGTCCATCCAGCGGGTGCCCTCCTACCCGAAGGCTGCACTCTACGGCGCCGACTCCGGCTGGGTCCGCCTCTCGTCGAACGAGAACCCCTATCCCCCGTCTCCTGCCGTAATGGAGGCGATGGCCGACGCCCTCCTCGATGTGAACCGGTATCCAGAGAGCGAGGCGGAGCTCAAGTCGCTCATTGCCGGGAAATACGGCCTGGCGCCGGAGAACGTCCTGATCGGCAACGGCTCCAACGAGCTGATCGAGACGGCGTGCAGGGCGCTGCGGACGGCCGGGCGGACGGAAGTCCTTGTCTCCGAGCCGAGCTTCGCCTTCTACCGCATAGCAGCTAATATTTACGGCTACGACGTGGCGGCCGTGCCACTCGGCGCCTTGCGCACCGATCTCGGGCGCGTGGCGGACATGGCAGGCGAGAAGACGCGGCTCGTCTTCCTTTGCAACCCCAATAACCCTATGGGCACGATCTTCGACGACCGGGCCTTCAGCGCCTTCGTCGACAGGCTCCCGCCGGAGGCGCTCGTCGTCGTGGACGAGGCGTACGCGGAGTTTTCGGACAACAAGCTCTTTCCCCAATCGGTCGCCTATATCGACCGGCGCCCCGTCCTCATCATGCGCACCTTCTCGAAGGCTTACGGGCTCGCTGGCCTGCGCATCGGCTACGGCATAGCGGAAAAATCGCTCGTCTCCTTCATGGAGCGGACGAAGCAGCCCTTCAGCGTCAACATGATGGCCCTCATCGCG
>Ga0326727_10014438_pt1 | contig 17225 bp, 16 predicted proteins | sample MB2enrmetagenome_FD_207643 | JGI IMG/M metagenome (GOLD analysis project Ga0326727, IMG submission 207643) | Lab enriched peat soil microbial communities from McLean, Ithaca, NY, United States - MB29MY | ecosystem: Environmental > Terrestrial > Soil > Wetlands > Peat | place: USA: New York...
CCTTGCACTTGATGCAACGGCTCATGTCGTAGGCAAAATTACTCAAATCGGTCACATCCAGGGCGACCGGCTTTTTCAGTGTGTCAAAGCGATCTTTTGGCATCATATCCTCCTTAGAAACAGAGATTTCCGGGGTTCAGGACATTCTTCGGATCGAAGACCTTCTTTACCCGCTTCAGGGCCGTCGTGTAGCCCGCGGCTCTCTCGTATACCATCGAGGCCAGTTCCCCGTAAGGTCTCGAGAAAAATGCACCTTCATTCATCAGGACCTTCGCCGCCTCCCGATAAAGACCCGCAATCGCGGCCTTTTCGTCTGCATCGTCAGGGTCGTGGAAGAACGTGAACTCCACGTGAGCCGCGCGGTTGTGCTCTATGGGCTGGATATACATGCCGATGTCGGCCATGGGATAGCCGTATCTCGCCGCCACCTCTTCCACTATGTCAACATAAACCGGCGTGGAAACCGGTCTCGCGATAAAGAACAGGCTCTGGGCTCCGCCTTTCCATGCGTTTTTCCAGTAGGTTTTCTCCGCGGGCCATGGTTTGCGCAGCAGCGACAAGAGCTTCCGCCCCACACCGGGGAAACCGGGAAGGTTATCAGTGAGCTTGATCTTCTGGAACTCGTTCCTCATAACCTCTTTGAGGAACTTCTCTTCGTATGCCACCTTCTCTTCCGGCCTCCGCATAAGTCCGCTGATCACCATGATGAGCGACCACGGCGGCAGTGTCAGCCGCAGCTTCTCGAAGTCGTCCGGCCAGTTCTCTGCGAGGATGGCGGCCAGGTCCACGTTGTTCAGGAGGACGACTTCCTGTCCTATTCTCCTCGGCAACAGCCTGTACAGGAAGTCCTGCACATACGCAAGGTCATCGACCGGCGCACAGTAAATCTTGTCAATCTTCGTCGCAAACTCGCTCTTCAGGTTCATCCAGGTCACAATGCCCATGGTACCCTGCGCCCCCTGGAGGAAGCGATAGAAATCGAGACCCGGACCGGAAGGGTTCGCTCCCTTTGACTTAGATTCGGGATAACCGTTCACGCTTGCCGATCCGAGCCTGAAGACCTCACCCGTCGGCCAGACAAGCTCGAAGCTCTGTGTCGGCTCGCCGTAGTCGTAGACGGTGTTGGTAGGCACTTCCCGCTCTAGGTAATCGGTGAGCACCGAGCGGTTCGCCGGCGGCAACAGGGGCATGATCATCCTCATGCCTTTCTTCTCCAGTGCTTCCGTAAGCTGCCCCCAGGTAACGCCCGGCTCAATCCTTACCCTCCGGTTGTAGTCGTCGATCTCAAAGATCTTGTTCATCCTGGTCAGGTCGACGACGACCCCGCCCTGCTTCGGTATCGTACAACCATAGAAATGGACTTCCGAGCTGACAGGGATCAAGGGAACGTCGTACTCGTTAGCCCACTTTACGACGGCCCCGACTTCCTCGGCGTCTTTCGGTTGTACGACGAGATCGGGCATTCCCGGAGGAACCAGGCTGTGGTCACGCGAATAGCGCGCCAGCGTCTCTTTCGCGTCGCTTATGTGCTGCTTGCCCACGATTTTTTCCAACTGCTCCTTGTTTTGCATGTTACCCCCTTTCAATAAATAAAGGTATACCACTATGGTGCTTTATCCAATATGCTCCTTCCCGCGTGAATTAACGTACCTCCGACAGCCTCGCTTCGCTCGATCCTACCGATCTCGGAGGATCGACAGGGCCGTCGGGACCGCCAGGATTCTCCGCCATGAGCGTCACTTTCCTGCTCACCAACCGGGCGGCGTTTTTCATATGGAGGATTATGTCGGACAACCGTTGGTCCTCCATAGAGCCGGCGAGACCGAAGATCGAAATCGCACCACAGGCGCGCGCGCCCCGGAACACGAGCACGGAGAGGCCCCGTACCCCCTTCCGGTACTCTTCCAGGTCGGTAGCGTACCCACACTCCCTGGCCTGCTCCACCTGATCCAGCAGGTCTTCGAGCCCGGTCACGCTGTGGTCCGTATATTTCGGTGGGGGGTTCTCCCCCACAAGACGGACAATATCCTCGTTCGTCATCTGACTGAAAAAAATCTTCATCAGGGCGCCCGCATAGACAGGAAAACGGGTGCCCACGGGGACCGTGATCTTCAGCTCTTTCTTCGGCTCGCTCACCTCGAGGACGCGGTACGTATTCTCATGCTCCCGCGCCACCAGGATGACCGTCTCGTCCACCTGCTCCGCAAGTCTTTCGAGAAACGGCTTCGCCACAAAAGGCAGCTCCATACTCCTCAGGACACTCCTCGAAAATTCAAAAAGGGTAGTCCCCGGGACATACTTCTTTGTCATCCTGTCCTGTACAAGGAACCCCTCCTCTTCGAGCGCCTTGAGTATGCCCAGGGTCGTGCTTTTGACAATAGAGAGTCTGCGAGAGATGTCGCTCACGCCGAGCGGCTCATTTGTCCGAGTGACCAACCTCAATATCTCGATTCCTTTTCTTAGTACGGGGGCATTATACATGTTTTCTATACAACTCTTTTTATCATCATGGATAGGGATCTGTCAAGATAAAAAATCTGCTAATAAATCATATTCTTGACTCACTATCCTCCGGCGAAGCTTTCGCAGTATGATCGCTATAGAAAACGCCTATCCTTTTTCTGTTCTCCCTGCGGGCATAAAGAACACGAGGGGAATTGCGGCCAGGAGGCCAAGACCGAACAAGGTGAAGGTGACCCGGAAGCCGTTCGCCGGGTTGGCGCTTGTGTGGAGAATAAAGGTAATCAACGATATCCCCAGCGCCCCTCCCACGGTCCTGAACATCCCCCGAAGCCCCACGATGGTAGCCACCCTGTCGGGCAGCAATTCAATACAGGCGTTATTCGCGGCGGGGAACATAATGCCCATCCCGATGCCCGTCAGCAGTACCAGGAACGACAGGATTTCCACGACGCTGAACCGGCTGCCCATTATCTCCCATAACGGGCCGGGTGCGAGAAGGATCGTTGAAAAACCGGCGAGGCTCAATCCCACTATAATGGGCCGCCGGTAGCCCCATCTCCTGAGCAGAAAGCTCGTGATGGCGGAGGCGGGAATAGTCCCCAGGGACCGGGGAGTCAGAATCATGCCGCTCAACAATGTCGAGAGCTTGTGCACCGACGTCGCATAAAAAGGCATAAAGGCGAAAATACCGAAAACTCCCGCGCCCAAAGCCATATTGAGGACGTTTGCCGCCAGAAATGGGGTCGACCTGAGCAAGGCGATGTCTATGATCGGGTTTGTCTCTTTCTTCTCCCGACGGAAGAATAACAAGAGCGAGAGAAAGCTCAAGCCCAAAAAGACCCCGGCAAAGAGGAGGGAGCGGACAGAGAAGCTCTCCCCGATGACGTTCAGGCCGAACATGAGAAAGAGTATGCCTCCGCTCATGAAGAAGGCCCCGGCAAAGTCTATGCGGGGGCGCGATATGGCCCTGGAGTCCTGAAGCAGCATCATGATGGAAGCAATCAGGACGATGCCGATGGGCAAATTGATATAAAAGATGTAGCGCCAGGAATAGCGGCTTACGATCCATCCCCCGAGGTTCGGCCCGATAATGCCCCCTATGGGGAAGATGCTCGTAAAAAGGCCGATCGCCCTCTCCCGGTTTTCCGGGAAGTGGTCGCTGACGATCCCTGATGCGGTGGGGAGGAAGGCCGCTCCCCCGATACCCTGGAGGAACCTGAATCCTATCAGGGCGTGGATGTTGGGCGCAAGGCCACAGGCAAGAGAGCTGCCGGTGAACAGACCAAGGGAAATCAGAAAAACCCGTTTCCGGCCGAAGCTGTCGCTCAAATTTCCCACGAGCGGCATCGACATGGTCACCGCGATATAGTAGATCGAAATGGTCCACGCGGCCCAGAGGATGGTGGCGCCGAAGTCTTTGATGAAGCTGGGGAAGGCCACAGCCACCACCGTGCCGTCAATGGAAGACATAAGCAGCCCTAAAGCGGCAACGGCAAAAATGAGGTAGCGGCGCATTTTCTGAACAATCCTTAAAACCAAAATGTCGGGAGGAGTATACTGAACTACTACACATGAGTTTACTAAATTACCCATGCAAAGATCAACAGAAAAAGAAGCGGGTGGCCGGGCGCTTTTCGCGCCTGATGCGCTCGACTGCTGGGCCGCGCGATCCTCACGTGTGCCGCCCAGCCGAGGCAATATGGAGCCGGGTGCCACCCGGCAAAGCACTATGGAGCCGGGCGCCCCGCCTGTGGCAGTTTTGCCCGAGCAACCACACATGAAGCAGTGTTCGACAGCTCCCACATCGCCCATCGTCATTTTTTCAGAAAGATGTTTTATGGCAAGCGAGCCAGAGCCTTTTTAGGCGATCTTGATACGCGCGTCGCAGACGGCGACCCCGTCCGATGAGACGAATACGGGGTTCAGGTCCATTTCTACGATGTAAGGACACCTTTCCGCGAGCTTCGAGACCTGAAGGAGCAGCACTTCGACAGCGGCGATATCGACCTTCTCGCCCCTCGGCCGCAAGAGGACGGCCGACCCCTTGAGCTCCTCCATCATCTCCTTCGCATCCCAGGGCGCGAGGGGGATCAGCCTAAAGGAGACCTCGGCCAGCGCCTCCACGAAAATGCCGCCCAGACCGAACATGAGCACCTGTCCGAATTGCGCGTCCTCCATGGTGCCGACGATGAGCTCGGTCCCCGACCCCTGCCGCTGCACGATCACGCCGTCCAGCCTTTTCTCCGGGTATCGGGAGGAAAAGGAGGCGACGATGTCCGCGAAGGCGCCCCTCACCTCTTTTTCGTCCTTCAGGAGCGTCCTTATGCCCCCGGTTTCTGTCTTGTGAACCACGTCGGGGGAGGAGACCTTCAGGGCCACGGGGAAGCCGATCTCGCGGGCGGCCTCTGCGGCGTGGTCGGCGTCTGCGGCCAGGGTGCTTCGGAACACGGGCAGTCCCTCGCGGGCGAGAAAATCGAGAGCGTCTACCCCGAGTAACAGTTCTTCCACGATTTACCTCGGCTGAAGAGAGAGCACATGTGCCCCCCACAGATTGCGCACCGCCCTGGCGGCCCGTTCCGGGGTGGGAAGGACCGCGAGACCCTTTTTCCTGTCCAGCTTCCTGACGGCCTCGTCCCATATACCCGGCGGGGCGCTGAAGATAACAACGACGGGTTTCGTAAAGGGCTTGCTCTTCCTCATGTACTCTTCCATCGCGGCTGCCAGTCCCAGGTTTGCCGACGCGTAAATGGCGAGGAAGAGCACGCCGTCCGTTGCCTCGTCGTCAACCACCGCGTTCAGAATCTCAATTATGTTCTTCGGGTTGTACCAGGCGGGGCCCATGTCGACCGGGTTCGTGCGGATGGCGACAGGGGGAAGGATGGCGTTGATCCTTTCCTGGGTGGCCGGAGAGAAGCGGGCAAGCGAGAGACCCTCGGCTTCGAGGGCGTCCGCGGCGATTATCCCCGGACCCGCCTGGCCCGAGAGGACGGCGATGCGCCCGCCTTCGGCGAGTGCGCACGAGTCCAGCACCTTGGCCGTATCGATCATCTCCTCCACGGATGTGACCTCGAGGATGCGCGATTGGCGAAGCGCCCCCCTCCAGACCGGATGGCTCCCGGCGAGAGATCCCGTATGGAACCGGCTCGCGCTGTCGCCCTTCTCGTTCCGGCCCGCCTTATATGCGATGATGGGCTTCTTCCCGCTCAATGAGCGCGCAAGGTCAAGGAGCCTCCTCGGCTCTGCGACGCCCTCAATATAGAGGGCTATGACCCTCGTCGCCCCGTCCTCTTCAGCGAAGAACCGGAGGGCCTCAGGGAAGTCCACATTGACGCGGTTCCCGAGGCTCATGAGGGCGGAGACGCCCACCCTCTGTTCGATGGCCAAAAAACCGCACAAATGGCAGACGCCACCGCTCTGGCTTATGAGCGCGACGCCCCCTTTCTCAAGGAGCGAGAACTCCGAGGTGAACGAGGCGTTCACTCCGCCCGTACGGTTAACGAAGCCGAAGGTGTTCGGGCCGATGATCGGCATCTCGTAAAGGCTGGCGATGCCCGCGATCTCGTTCTGCAGGTCCTCGCCGCTCGCGTCCTCTATCTCCTTGAAACCGGCGGTGATGAGGACAACGCCCTTGACCCCCTTTCTCCCGCAGCGGTGGAGCGTCTCAGGGACTTGCGCCGCGGGTACCACGACAACGGCCAGGTCCACCTCCCCGGATATGTCGTCGAGGGAAGGATACGCCTCTATGTCCCAGATCTTTGCGGCCTTGGGGTTTACGGGATATATCCGGACCGAAGGGCTGCCCACGAGGCTCTTCATCACGTGGTAGCCGAGCTTGTCGAAGTTGTCGGAGGCTCCGATGACCGCGACGGATGCAGGATAGAAAAGGTGCTTCAGCTTTTCCGCTATCATCCTCCCCCTTTTTCCTGCCCGCTTCAAGTGTAGCAGTAGACTTCGCAAAAATCCAGCGCGATCGTGCCCTTCCTTTTTTCCTAAAAACCCGTCCGGCCGCGTGGCCCACTCAATGAGCTGTTGTCAGGGAACTTAATGCTGCTTCTCCTCCCTCCACCATTGCCATTAGAACTATGGCGTGAGAAGAAGAAACCTAAAAATAACGGGTTCAGGAAGGACCAGGTAACGAAGTCACCTACGAGGTGATTATTCGTCATCCGATGAGACCTTGAAAAATAGAGGTTAAAGAGAGTCTCTCTTTGCTTCCTGTGCTCGATCGAGTAATGTTCAACGATCTGCTTCTGTTTCGACTTGACGGCAGCGGCGCTCCTCCTCATCGACTAGCGAGCACCCTCCGGAACAAGAAAGAGTTTTTATGTCGGCTTGGCGGCGGCGTTCCTCCCCTGCCCGTGCAAGCGCCTCGCGATTGCTGGAGTCCACCCGGCTGAAGGCGTCGCGCCACGTATCGTTGTCCCAGCGGAAGGGTGTCTGGACTGTCGTACGCGGCATCCACGCACGATCCAAAAGACCGAGGGCACTTCCCACGATAGAGCGCTGCATGTCGGCGTCCCAAGGCTTCCCACATGGATTTCCCAGTGGAAAATCTGTGAACACAAAACGGGCTACACCGCACTCTTCAACAATATCCCGTGCGCAGCCCATGATTGCGGTAGAAATGCCATTCGCCTCTAGATGGCGCGCAACCAGACTCACGGTCTGGTGGCAAACCGGTCAAAGCGCCGAGAGAAGCACAGCGTCGACGCCATCGTCCCGGCACCATTCGAGGATCTGGGGGGCATAACGTTGTAATGTCGTGCTCTTACTGTAATTAGTGGGCACTCCATAGAAGCGGGGCGCCACCGACCCAATACGTCCGTCGGCAGCGTATTCGGCCACGCGGTTTATAGGCAGGAAGCTGTCAATGTCCTCGGTGTGGGTCGCTTCTTTGTCCCAACCCAAGTCGTCCGTGAATAGACGGGTCGGTGGCGGGTTCACCGGTTCCGCATACAACTCCCGCGCTGCCAACCCCAACCCCGAGGGGTCGGTTTTCACCTGGGCTTGTGGCTTACCCGCTGTTGTCACCAATCCTACCCGGCATTCGGAGAGGCGTTTCCGTAGCGCAGCAAAGGGGACATCATCGTAACGAGGCCAGGCGTAAGCCTTCTGGTAGCCTTGGGCAGCGTAGTACTCACGGGTGCGATCGATATAGCTCACGAAAGAACGGTGCGTCTGAAGGTGTTCCATAAGTCCCCTCCCGGAGCAACATCAGTTGAGGATAACCACAACTTACTTTCTCGCAGGCAAAGTATATACAGATCAAATTAGTGCGTCAACATAAGGCCAGCCACGGAGTGCGCCCTGCCGGGGGATTTTGGGAGGGATCGGCCCGGTCGACCACAAGCCCGCCTTGCAGGAAGCAAGGCACCACGACTCTATTCCTCCCGTGAAAAAATGCGAGCACGTTTTATGCGGGTCAAAAGATGGGCCGATCTTCAGTCGGATAGTGCCCTTAGCTCGCCCTTAAGGCCAATGCTCTCAGCCACGTTTTGCATGCCTCTTATTGTCTCTGCGATGATGACATCCAGCTCCATGCCCAGGCTCTTTGCCCCCTCCTCGATGATCCCCCTGTTGACCCCCGCCGCGAACGCTTTGTCTTTCCATTTCTTCCTGACGGACTTTACGCTCAGGTCCAATATGCTTTTGCTTGGCCGGAGGATCGCAACCGCCGATATCAATCCCGTCAGTTCATCTACCGTGTAGAGTACCTTTTCCATTCTTTCTATCGGTTCCACATCCGTACAGAGCCGCCACCCGTGGCTTTCCACCGCACGAATGTACTCTTCCGGCCAATGTCTTTCCGTGAGGATCTCCCGCACCTTTCTGCAATGACTCTCAGGATATGTTTCGTAATCAAGATCATGTATCAAGCCTATTACCCCCCACTTCTCCCTGTCTGCTTCTCCCATTATTTTCGCAAAATGGAGCATGACGGATTCAACGGCGAGGGCGTGCTTGATCAGGCTCGCATTAGAATTGTATTCTTTCAACAGCTCAAAGGCCTGAGTTCTGGTCGGGATAATTTTCTCCATGGGATGTGGACGCTCCTTCCCTTACATATTGTCCGGGGGTATTTTGCCTACCATTTCCTGCACTACTCGTCCCTGCACCTTCACTCCCTGTCGCATCTCGGGACAAAAAGGCATTCCCTGAGCCGGTTATCTTCACCGGGTCGTGGTCCATCTCCATTGTAAGGTTCGACACTACGCCGCCTTCGCGCGCTCGATACAGCCGCAACGCGCGCACCGACAAACCATGGCAACCCGAAAAGATCAGATCGTCGGGTTCCACGCCACCGCGACCTCCCGGTAGCCGGTTGCGGTCTTTTCGACGTGCGCGAGGGACGGGAATGGATAGTGAAAGCCCTGTACCGGCATCTTCTCGGCTACCAGCATGTCGTAGACCTTGCGGCGTATAGATTCCGCCTGTATGGGATCGTGATCGACGAAGGGATGCCAGCCGGGATGGCGCACAAAGAGAAACGGGCAATGGGTCAGGTCGCCCTGAACATAGACCTTGCTCGCGCCGGATGTCACGATGTGGGACGTGTGACCCGGCGTGTGGCCGGGCGTGCCGGTTGCAAGGACGCCGGGGATGACCTCCCGGTCCCACTCGTAGGTGCGCAGCCGCTTGAGCACCTCGCCACGCATCACGCGGCGCACGTTCTTGAACACGCTTTCAATGCGCGGCGTGGAGGCCCGGCTCATCTCGCCGTCGTCCATCCAGTACTTGTGTTCGCGCACCGGCACCAGAATTTCCGCATTCGGGAAGGCGAGCGAGTTGTCGGCCCTGATCAGGCCGCTGATGTGGTCTACGTGGTAGTGCGAGATGATAACGGCATCGACCTTGCCCGCATCTATGCCCGCCGCCGCCAGATTGGTCAGGAACTGGCCGTTTGCGCCCCGGCTGTCCCTGTACGCGGCCTCGCCGGTCCCCGTATCGATAACCGCAAGCTTCGCACCGGTATTGACGACTATCGGATTGAACGGAGTGACGTATACGTCCTTCTCCATGAACTCGGCGGCGAGGGCGGCCTGGACTTCGTCTCTTCTGGCGTTGAGGACCAGGGCATCGGTGACGGGGAACCGGATGATGCCGTCGGTGACGACCGTAACCTCGAAGCTGCCGACCTTGTAGCGGTAGAATCCGGGCGCCTGCCTGCCGACGGCCGGGGCTGCGGCCTCCGCCGGCGCGGGCGCGCCACACGGAACGGCTACGGCGAACGCAGCGGCGGCGGCGCCGACGAGCATCTGACGACGTGTGATCTCGGCCATTGGTGTCCTCCATAGAGGGATCGTTGAATTCAACGATAACAGGAGCGGCCCGTTTTCGTCAATATAAAACTTAGTCCGGCATGAGGGCGGTCTGGCAAGGGGGGCCTTCGCCCGAAAGGCATGGGTTTTACGGGTGAGGTACTAAAATATTTCCGCGTTGACACCCTCGGCGATTGTACTGCCAAGCTCAACGCATCTCGCCAGCATTTCCTCGGTTACCCGGCCTTTACAGACAATCGGTCTCTGGACCTCTTTTAAGCGATACCCTTTGCAGATCCGTTCGATATGGCTTAATGCAAATGATCCGTCATTACCCGCGCTGATCACGATACTGAAAGGTTTTTTGTACACGGCCGCGTCATCCTTCAGCTCTTCATACGTTCTGTCGAAAAAGTCTTTTAACGCACCTGCCATGTACCCAAAGTATTCCGGGGAGCAGATTATCACAGCGCTGCAATTTTTTAGATCCTGCGCCGCGGTATCGGCGGCCCGCTTAAGAACTGCCCTCGCATTCGTTGCTTCCTCCACACCCTGTGCGATGGCCCTCGCCAGTTTTTCAGTGTTGCCCGTTTGAGAATGGAATATAATAAGAATATCCGCCATAGGGTAAGCTACGCATTACAGTTTATACTATTGCATGAACGGAAAACAATTCCACGTGAAGATCTCCGGAAGAAGTGCTCGACAACTCCCCGGCGCCTATCGTCTGTAGACCGGGAAATTGCATCGCCGGGATCGACCGCAAAAGGGCAATGCCGCTTGACAACGCCGACGGGAGCAGCATAAATTAGGATTGCTGGTGCAAGGGGCGTTATGAAGAGGATACTGATCGAATGGTTCCACTGCGACAGGAAAGAGCCTGTCTGCTCGGGACCTGCGAGAAACCGGGAGCTGATCAAGAGCGCCATAGAGGCCATGCGGCCTTTCATGAGGACGATGCAGGTGCAGCTCGACTTCCGGGAGGTCACGCTGACCGGAGACGAAACGCAGCGTGCCGATACGGTGAAGATCAATGGCTCTTCTCTTCCCGGCAGGAGCGCGACCGACCTCTCGGAGATGGTGGTCGATGCTATTCTGAAAGAGAGCGGCCGTTTTGCCCGTTGCGGCTGCGGGTGCAGCCCCGACGATCTGTCCCGCTAAAGACCCGCCCTGTCCGATCCCGCAGCCCCCTTGCCGGCCGAGGCGATTTTTGATGCATGACGCGAAGTCGAGGGACCGCCGACCGGAGCGTACATAGGCCACAGGCGGGGTACCCGGCTCAATAGTGCCTTGCCGGGCCGCACCGGCTCCATATTGCCTCGGCTGGGCGGCACACGTGAGGACGGCGCGGCGCCGAAGACGACAAAGTCAGACACAAAAAGCGCCCGGCCGGCCCCGGTTTTGATATTGACACCGGCAGTGCCGCATGATAATTTCTCTGAACGGCTGGCTCGCTAAAAGCCGGTGAGGTCGAAATCCTTAAGACCAAGGAAGAGACGATGTCAGAGGCGCCTCACGTCCGGCGCACAGTCCCGGACGGGCAAGCCTGAGGATATCCGTTTATTGCATATTCCCTGATATATCCGTGGCGACGCGACGTTCGAAGGAGAAGGAGTTCCAGATAATGGGCACGTTTACCGCTTACGAGATGAAAAGACTCGGCTACGAAAAGCCGCTTATAGAGAAGGGATACGCGAACCGGACCCTCTACGTCAACCTCTCCGATCAGGATATCGCCATCAGACCGGTGACTGAGAAGATGAAAGAGGTCTTCGTGGGAGGAAAGGGCTTCGACCTGTGGCTCCTATGGCACGCGGTAAAAGAAAGCACCAGATGGAACGATCCCGAGAACGCTATCTGCATCGCCTCCGGCCCCCTCGGCGGCACGCCCATCTATCCGGGTTCCGGCAAGAGCATCGTCACTTCCATCTCCGCTACCACCGGCTCCGTGATGGACTCCAACGTGGGCGGCTACTTCGGTCCCTACCTCAAGTTCTCCGGCTTCGATGCGCTCGAGATCCAGGGCAAGTCGAAAGTCCCGGCAATCATCTTCATCGACGGCATCGAGGAGCAGGTCCAAATCCTGGAGGCCGCGGGGCTGCCCGAGCACGCCCATGAAATATCGGCGCTGCTGACGAACTATTTCGGCAGGGGAGAGCCGAGGGACATCTCCGTCGTGACGACCGGACCAGGGGCGCGCCACACCCTGATCGGATGCCTCAATTTCTCGTGGTATGATCAAAAGCGGTCGAGAAGCAGGCTCAAGCAGGCAGGCCGCGGGGGCGTAGGGACCGTCTTCGCGGACAAAGGGCTCACGGCCATTGTCGTCCGCTGGCACACGGTCACGCTCTCCACGAACAACCCGGCGGACGCATCAATGCTGAAAAAGGTCGCAAAGCTCCATTCAAGGGAGATCGTGGAGCAGGACCCGAAACAGAACCACATGTCCTCGGTGGGCACCGCCCATCTTGTGACCATCATGAATGACTACGACCTCCTGCCCGTCCATAATTATCGGTACGGGCGCCACCCGGGTGCGGCCGCTATGAGCGAGGAGGTTTTTCGGGGCCTCTTCGACAAGGGCTTTGACGGCTGCTGGATCGGCTGTACACTTTCATGCAGCCACGGGGTGAAGGATTTCGTGCCTGTCAGCGGGCCCCAGAAAGGGCGGAAGGTGTTCGTCGACGGGCCTGAGTACGAGACCATCGCGGGGTGCGGATCGAACCTCGGCATCTTCGATCCCCTTTTCGTGGTCGAGATGAACTTCTATTGCGACACCTACGGCCTCGACTCGATCTCCGTGGGGACAAGCATCGCCTTTGCCATGGAGTGCTTTGAGATGGGTCTCATCAACACGACACATACAGGCGGGATAGACCTTTCTTTCGGCAACAGGGAAGGCGTCCTTAAACTGCTCCACCAGATGGCAAAAGGCGAGGGATTCGGCGCGGTTGTGGGCCAGGGAGTCCGCAGGATGAAGGAGATATTCAGCCGCAGTTACGGCGCGGACCCCGCCGTTATGGCAGATATCGGCATGGAAGCCAAAGGTCTGGAGTTTTCCGAATATATGAGCAAGGAGTCCCTTGCGCAGCAGGGCGGCTACGGCCTGGCTTTGAAAGGGCCGCAGCATGATGAGGCATGGCTGATTTTCCTCGATATGGTGTACAACTTCCTGCCCACCTTTGAGAAGAAGGCTGAGGCCCTCCACTGGTTTCCCCTCTTCCGCACCTGGTTCGGCCTCTGCGGTCTCTGCAAGCTGCCGTGGAATGATGTCACGCCCGCCGACAACAGAGAGACGGCGGAGCCGGCGAAGGTAATGAAGCACGTAGAGTGGTACGCCGAGTACTTCAGCGCGGTGACGGGCAAGAAGGCGACACCCGATGACCTGATCGCCATGAGCGAAAGAGTATATAATTTCCAAAGGGTCTTTTCTCTGAAGATGGGCTTTGGCCGTAGGGTTCATGACGCGATCCCTTACCGCGCCATGGGTCCTGTAACCGTCGAGGAGTACGAGTCGAGGGCGGAGCGCTACGACGGCCAATTGAAAGAACTCTACAATCTGAGCATCGAGGGAAAGGAGACGCAGGAGAAGGTGAGGCTCCTCAGGCGGCTGCGCGAGGAGAGGTACGAACAGCTCAAGGATGCCGTGTACGAGAGAAGGGGCTGGACAAAGGACGGCATTCCCACCCTTGCCACGGTAAAGCGGCTCGGCATCGACTTTCCGGAAGTCCTGGAAGTATTGAAGGCCCATGGGGTTGCATGATGGTGAAAGTCGACGGCAAAAACCTGGCCTGGCACGATGGGATGACCGTCGCCGACCTCCTCAGGGAATTGGACGACTCGTATCCTTATGCATTGGCGCGGATCGACGGCAGGGCCGTCACCGGTCGAGAATTTGACAAGACCACGGTGCCGGACAACGCGGAGGTCTTTCTGGTACACCTGGTGGCAGGCGGCTAAATGACACCTTGTGGGGGAGCCGGATGGCGCACGTAGTGCTGGTCGAGCAGGAGCAGTACGCATTTCATTATCCCGTAAGAATTGAGCCGCGGCACCTCAGCATCGGCAATCACCTGGGCAGTGACAATCTCATCGTACTCGCCAGCGCCGCCAGGGCTGATGTCTTTCACTCGATGGGCCTGACCGAGGTGGACCTTGGCGACGGCGTCACGGGCATCATCATCGCCGATATAGTCGTCACCTTCAAGGCGGAGGCATTTCTTCACGATGAGATCGTGGTCGATACGGATTTCGGCGCGTTTACCGGCCACAGCTTCAAGGCATTTCAAAGGATCAGGAAAGGTGATAAGGTGCTTGCGATTGCTGAAACGGGCCTGGTCACCCTCAACTATCGGTCGAGAAAAATCGCCCGGGTACCGGAGCGATTGCGGCACGCATTCGCGGCGCATCATTCACGCACATAGCCCAGGCTTACCTCTTCCGCTATTTTGCAATTCGCGCCGTTCTTTTGTACATTTTATATGGTGTGTATAATGGACCCTTGCCTATGACTGACGGCGCCATTTTGAGCATTACCGGTCTGACGAAAGCATATGATTCTTTCAAGGCAGTCGACGGTCTCTCATTTTCCGTGCATGAGGGCGAAATAGTCGGCCTCCTCGGCCCGAACGGGGCGGGCAAGACAACTACCATCAACATGATCCTGGGCATCCTGACGCCGACAAGCGGCTCGATCGAGATATTGGGTAAAATGCTCGAAAAGCGGAAGTCGGAGATCAGCAAGAAGGTCAATTTTGCGGCCGTTTACGCCCATGTTCCCGCCAACCTCACCGTCCGCCAGAACCTCTACGTCTTCGCCCTTCTCTACGGGATCAAATCTATCGGCCAGAGAATAAGCGCCTTATTGCAAGAATTCGACCTCGAACACTTTGCGCACACCAAGGCCGGGCTCCTCTCTTCCGGAGAGCTGAGCCGCCTCAATCTCGCCAAGGCGTTGATGAACAGGCCGAAGCTCCTGCTCCTCGACGAGCCGACCGCCTCGCTGGACCCGAGCATCTCACGGCTCGTCCGTGAGAAAATAAAGGAATATGCCGTGAAAACCAGGGCCGGAATACTCTGGACATCGCACAATATGAACGAGATCGAAGCCGTCTGTGACCGGGTCCTTTTTCTGTCCCATGGAAAAATCCTTTTGAGCGGCCATCCTGGCACCCTGCCGGCCGCGCACGGAAAAAAAGACCTCGAAGAACTCTTCATCACCGTGGCGCGCGAGCCGGTCTCGCTGAAGTGACAAAAGGGCTATGAAAAGGTGAGGCATAAATATGAAACACCAGCCAATGCTCCTTCCTTTTTATGAGGGGGTGGCCGGGGCACCCGCGCAGCGGGTCGTGGCTTTGTCGCTGGAGGGGGCGACGCTAGCCCCGGTAATTGCAGGAATGAATAGATGAGTCTTTCGAGGACCTTTGCCATCTTCGTGCGGCAGCTCTTTCTGCTCAAGAGCAATCCCACACGGTTAGTCAGCATTTTTTTATGGCTGATCATCGACATCATCCAGTGGGGTTTTATCAGTAAATACCTCGGTTCATTGGGCGAGGCCACGTTCGGTTTCGTCACCGTTGCTTTGGGGGCTATCATCCTGTGGGAATTCATGAGCAGGATCGAGAATGGGATAATGATGGCTTTCCTGGAGGATGTCTGGAGTCAGAACCTCATCAATTTCTTTGCCTCCCCCTTAAAGGTGAGGGAATACCTGAGCGGTCTTATCCTGACGAGCATCACGACGGGGCTGGCCGCCTTCCTCGCCATGATCGCCGTTGCTGCGGCGGCCTTCGGTTACCACGTGCTGCGCATCGGCGTGCTGCTCCTGCCCTTCATGCTGATACTCCTGCTTTTCGGCGTTGCAATGGGCATCTTTGTCTCGGCCCTGATTTTTCGGCTCGGGCCTTCGGCGGAATGGCTGGGTTGGCCCCTTCCCCTGGTACTTTCGATTTTTGCCGGCGTCTATTATCCGGTTTCGACGCTGCCGGCTGCTCTCAGGGCCTTCGCAAGGCTGATTCCCCCGTCATACGTGTTCGAGACTTGCCGTGCCGTGCTTGCCACCGGCAGTCTGCCGGCCAACTTCGGCTCAAATCTTCTTCTCGGCGCCCTTCTCTCCTTGCTCTATCTTCTCGCGACGTCCCTCCTCTTCGTCCGGGTTTACCGAAGAAACCTCGCAACCGGTAGTATTGCGCGATTCAACGCGGAAGCGCTCTGATACTTATTCCACGTACGGGCTCACCACGGGCGTTTTGATGATGGTCGATTTCCTCCACCTTCCCGAAGAGTAGTACGCGAGACTGGCTGCCATTGATATCACGAAGCTGAGCACTGTGGCCATCCATATCCCCGTGATCCCCAGGCCGGTGCGCGTAAGCAGCCATGCGGCGGGCACCCGCACCAGCCAGAGCGACAGCAGGGTAAAAGCCATTGTCACCATGGTATGGCCTGCACCGTTTATGACACCGTTCGATATAAACATTATTGCCAGGAATATGTAGCAGGATCCGACGATCCGCAGGTACCCGACACCTATATCCATGACCCTGCCGTCATCCCCGAGACCGAACATCCTCAGTATGAGCCTCGAAAGGATAACGACGACCAGCGATATGAAGAGGGTGATGGACGACGTCATGACAACCCCCCATTTGAATACCTCCTTCACTCTTTCGGGCCTGCCTGCGCCGAGATTTTGTCCTGTGAGAGCGGAAACCGCGATACTCATTGAGAGGGCGGGCATGAACACGATCATATCTATTCTCCCCGTCGCGCCGAAGGCATTCGTCGCCGCGCTGCCGAAGGAGTTCACGAAGGCCGTCACTACCAGGCTGCCGATGGAAACAAGCGACTGCTGGACTATCGAGGGAAGACCGATCTTGAAAAGCAAAAAAGTCATGTGGCCGTCGAGGCTCAGTTTCGAAGGACGGAAAGCGATCACGTGCTGGCTGCGATTCAGGTAGAAGATACTTGCCCCAAGCGATGTAGCCTGCGAGATCAACGTGGCGCAGGCGGCCCCTTTCAGGCCCCAGTGGGGGAACGGCCCGAAGCCGCCGATCAGGAACGGGTCGAGGAGCGCGTTCAGTCCCAGCCCTATGGACATAAACACCATGGGGGTAACGGTATCGCCTATGCCCCTGAGAATGAAATTTGTGAGAAAACCGAGATAAAAGAGGACCATTCCCGCAAGGTTTATTCTAAGGTAGGTCGACGCCATGGCGAAATTTTCAGGCGGCGTCGCCATAAGCCTCAGGAGGGCGTCGCTCGAAAGCACGCCCGCAGCCGTCATCACGGCGCCTGCTATCAGGGCCAGCGAAAACGAGTTGCCTACCGTCCTTTCCACCATGCGGTGATCTTTTGCCCCATAGAACTGCGCGACGAGTATGGTCGTCGCCATCGACATGCCCATGCAGATCCCGACGAGCACGTAGATCACGGGGAAGCTGACGCCTATTGCCCCAACGGCATTCTCGCCCACCAGATGTCCGACCCAGATGGTATTTACCA
>Ga0326727_10014440_pt1 | contig 17220 bp, 16 predicted proteins | sample MB2enrmetagenome_FD_207643 | JGI IMG/M metagenome (GOLD analysis project Ga0326727, IMG submission 207643) | Lab enriched peat soil microbial communities from McLean, Ithaca, NY, United States - MB29MY | ecosystem: Environmental > Terrestrial > Soil > Wetlands > Peat | place: USA: New York...
CCGGGCCAGTGGCCCGGCGGGACGGGCGAGTCGCCCGTGCCACCCAGGAACGCTGAAATATGCAGGCTAACCGCAATAATTCAGAAACGCCGGCCTGGACGCGGGTGGAGATGCTCGCGGGTATCGGCTTGAGCCTTTGGGTGCTGCTGCTGCACGCTTTGTTCCTTTTTCACGCCGGGCCGCTTTGGCGCGATGAAGTCGGAACGATTGATTTTGCCGCCATGCCCACTCTGTCGGAACTGTGGCATAATCTGCAGTACGACAACTTCCCGCCGCTCTTTGTCGGCGTGGCGCGGGTGTGGATGCTGGCCGGATGGTCCGGCGATTTCAGTTGTCGCCTGCTCGGTTTTTTCATCGGCGCGGGCACGCTCGGCGTCTTCTGGTTTGGCGCGAGCGTCGGCGGGGCCAGAGTGCCGCTGCTCGCCCTGGCCCTTTACGCCGCCAATCCGCTGGCTGTGCGCGTGGGAGATGCCATGCGCCCTTACGGGCTGGGGTTTGCCCTGAACTTGCTCGCCCTGGCGCTGACCTGGAGATTCGTGGAAAACCCGCGGGCGCGTTCCTGGTTTTGGGCAACCCTGGCGGCCGTGCTGAGTGTGCAATGCCTCTACCAGAACGCCTTTTTCCTGGCGGCCTTCTGTCTGTCCGGCTGCGCAGTTACCCTGGCCCGGATATTTCTTATCTCTGCCGGTAGTTGCCACACCATGATTGGTGGGGCGGCGCTGCCGCGCCGCCCTGAATCAGGGCGAAGCAGCAGCTTCGCCCTACCAGACCATGAAATATCCAGGCTGGCCCGGCGGCAGTGGAAAACGGCCGGGCAAACCGTGGGCATCGGCGTCGTTGCCGCGCTCTCCCTGCTCCCTTATTGGGGAAACATCGTGAAGGGCCGGGATTGGCAGGGGATTTGCCGGCATCCGGTTCGTCTGGTTGAAATTGGGAACGCGCTGGTGCAGGCCTTGAACGCCTCCGGCCCCTGGCTGGTCTGGTTCTGGGCGGCGCTGGCTTTGCTGGCCATCGGGACAGCCCTGGTTCTCGCGGTTCGTTGCCGAGCCTGGCAGATGGTCTATTTTGGCTCCGCCATGCTGGCCGCCACGCTCTTTTACGGGGTTTTTCTGGAAAAGATTGGGCTGCAACAGCGCTCCTGGTATTTCCTGATCCTGCTGGCGCCCGTGGCTCTGGCCGTGGACGTTATCCTGGCCGGTCTGGCGGCCCCGGCGATGCGCGTGGGCCGGGCCGGGCTGGCCCTGCTTCTCGCGGCCTCATCCATTCCCGCCGGCTACGCCGCCGTGCAAGTCCGCCAATCCAACGCCGACCTCATCGCGCAGGCCCTTAAAGAAAACGCCCGCCCCGGCGATCTCATATTGGTTTCGCCCTGGCATTACGGAGTCGCCTTGCAGCGCTACTATACCAACCATTTCGACACGGTGCCGCCGATGGCCGAGCTTCGCATCCACCGCTACGACTTGTTGAAGAAAGAAATGCTGGCGGATAACCCCATCGGCCCGCTGCTGGAACAGGCGCGGCAAACCTTGCGTTCCGGCCATGTGCTCTGGTTGGCGGGCAACTTCGAGCCGCCGCCGCCCGGCCAGCCGCAACCGCTCATGCCTCCCTATCGCGAAGAGATGGCGCTGGACGTGCCCGCTGCCTACTATGTTTCCAATTGGATGTTCCAGTTTACCCAAATGGTCCGTTCCCACTCCACGTCGAGCGCTGAGGTGATGCTGTCGGTCCCCGGCGGCGGCGTCATCAACAGCCTGGAGGACATGGCACTGTTGAGGTTCAGCGGGTGGAAGGATTAGGCGATTGCGGATTGCGGATTGCGGATTGCGGATTGGAAAATGCGGCAAGCCGACGTAATCGCGGCGCCACTGCGCTTGCACCGATTCGCAGCGGGCGGCGGTATCTTTGAGGCCTCTCTTAATCCGCAATCCGCAATGCGCAATCCGCAATCCGCAATCCGCAATCCGCAATCCGCAATCCGCAATGCGCAATCCGCAATCCGCAATCCGCAATCCGCAATTAGAGGCACCGCCGCTTTGCCTTGCCGGAGCGGGCGGTGTGCGGTAAGTATTGGGCAAAACCTATGAAGCCCAAAATCCTGGTGGTGGATGACGAGCCGGACGCGCGGGAATTGATCGAGGTCAATTTGAAGGGCGCCGGTTTCGATGTCCTCAGCGCCGCCACGGGCCGGCAGGCTCTGGAAAAGGCCCGCGCCGCGCTGCCGGCCCTGGTGCTGCTGGATGTGATGCTGCCCGAAGTGGACGGGTTGGAGGTCTGCAAGAGCCTGCGGCGCGATCCCAAGACCGCCTTGATCCCGATCATCATGCTCACGGCCCGCGCCGCGGAAATTGACCGGGTGCTGGGCCTGGAACTGGGGGCCGATGATTACATCACCAAGCCGTTCAGCCCCCGCGAGTTGATCCTGCGCGTCAAGAACCTCCTGAAACGCCAGGCCGCGCCGATGGAAGCCGCCCAGCAGGTCCGCTTCGCCGGCCTGGTCATTGACCGCTCCCGCCACAGTGTCACATATAAGGATAAACCGCTGGAGCTGACCCTGACCGAGTTCAAGCTGGTCACCATCCTGGCCGAGCGCAAGGGCCGCGTCCAATCGCGCGAGCAACTTTTGAAAGATGTCTGGGGGTACCACACCTTTATTGACACGCGCACCGTGGATACCCACATGCGCCGGCTGCGGGACAAACTGGGCGAAGCGGCCAAACTTCTCGACACCGTGCGCGGCGTGGGCTACCGGTTCCTGGAACAATGAGAACTTGCATGGCAGATTGCGGATTGCGGATTGCGGATTGTGAATTGCGAATTGGAATACGCGGCATGACATTGCAAGCTTGGCGTGATCCTGGTTGCACCCATTGGCAGCGGCCAGCCGCACCTTTGGTTCCTCTTTTAATCCGCAATCCGCAATCCGCAATCCGCAATTAAAAGCATGTCCTGGCCTTACCTGATTCTATCCGTGACTGTCTGCGCGGCGCTGCTCGGCTTCCAGCATTGGCGGCTGCGGCGCCATTATCTCGAAGAAGTGGCCGGAGCCCGGCGCGGCTTTGCCGAGGCGGCGCGCCAGCAGGAGCGCGAAGTGGAGGCCCGCTCCCAGGCCCGCCAGCAAACGCTCTTCAACAGCATGATTGAAGGGGTTCTTTTGCTTGACGCCGAGGGCCGCGTTCAATTTGCCAATGATTCTCTCCGCAAAGGCTGTGGACTGGCCGAGAACATCCGCGGCCAGACCATCATGGAAGCCTTCCGCTCCCACGAACTGGCCGGCCTCTGCGAGCGCCTGCCGAGGGAAAAGAACATTTCCGGGGTGGAGCTGGACCTGCAACGCGGCGGCCCGCGCTCCTGGCAGATCAGCGCCGCCCTGGTCAGCGACCGCCCCGGAGGCCCGCAGGGCCAGCTCTTTGTCTTTCACGACGTCACGCGCCTGAAGGAACTGGAAAGCATCCGCAAGGAATTTGTCGGCAACGTCAGCCACGAATTGCGCACCCCCCTTTCTCTCATCAAAGGGTTCGCCCAGACGCTGCTGGACGGCGCCCTGCACGATCCCGAACAAGCCACCCGCTTTCTCCAAAAAATTGACAAACACTCCGACCGCCTGCTCTTCCTCATCGAGGACTTGCTGGTCATCTCCCGCCTGGAATCCGGCCAGGTCGCCCTCAACATTCAGCCGGTCAACCTGCGCGACGTCGCCCAGCGGGTGGTGGACGACCTCGGGGCCGTGGCCGCCGCGCGCCATACGGCCCTGGACAACCGCATCCCCGCCTCACTGCTGGTCCGGGCGGATGCCGACCGCCTGCCCCAGGTGTTTTTCAACTTGACAGAGAATGCGATCAAATACGGCAAGGCGGAGGGCCGCGTCGTTCTCGGCGTCCGCGAAGCCGCCGGGCAAAAGGCCGAGGTCTTCGTCACCGACGACGGCCCGGGCATTCCCGCCGAGTCCATCGGCCGCATCTTCGAGCGATTCTACCGGGTGGACCGGGCCCGCTCCCGGGAAAGCGGGGGCACCGGCCTGGGGCTGGCCATTGTCAAACATATTGTTCAGGCGCACGGCGGCGAGGCCTGGGTCAAGAGCGAACCGGGCAAGGGCGCCTCCTTCCATTTCACCATCCCGCGCTCCGCCGGCCCGGCCACAAAATAGGAAGCGCCCTTCAGCCTGCCTAATCCACACCTCCAAACTCCGGGCGAGGGGAGGCGGCCCGCTTGAGCCGCGGCGCGGGCTGGAAGGCCGCCGGCGTTCGCGCGGCGTACGGTGGGCGCACGGTTGGCGTTTCCATCGGAGTGAGAGATGTGCAGGTTGGGCGACTTGAGAAAAGAATACACCCGCATTGAAATGCGGCAATGCGGGTGTATTTATTTTAGCAACGCAACCACGCATGTCGAGAAAAAAGTTTGGTCGCAAATCAAATAAGCGTGGAAAGCGGCGGTAAAATCGGCGGTGTTAGACCACGGCTGCAATCAATCTTCTCTCAATCAATCTTCTCTCAATCAATCTTCTCTCAATCAATCTTCTCTCAATCAATCTTCTCTCAATCGGTTGTAATGGCCATCATCGCTTTTTCCAGTTCGAGGCGCAATTGTTCGCGGACCTCCGCCGTGGCGTCGCGCGGCACCCGGAACGGCCGGCCCCAGCGCAATTCGCAAAAGGCGAAGGGCAGCGGGATTTGAAATTTGTCCCAGCTTTGGCAAGTGATTTTGCGGCGCGTGTAATTGGACACCGGGATAATCGGCCGGCCGGTCAATTGGGCCAGATGAATGATCCCCTCCTGCACTTTGTAGGCCGGGCCGCGCGGTCCGTCCGGGGTGATGGCCACGCTGTAGTTCTTCTCCATCCAGGACGTCGCCTCCAAGAGCGCCTGCGGCCCGCGCCGGCTGGTCGAGCCCCGGATCGCCACGACCCCGAACGGTTCCAACAGGCTGGCGAGAAAGGCCCCGTCCCGGCTGGCGCTGACCATCGCGGACAGGCCGGCCGACGGCCATTTCTCGCGCACAAAATCGCCGTGCGCCGACATGGCCAGCGCCAGGCGGTTGTGCCAGGTGCAAAAGATCACCGGCCCGGGCACCACGGGACACAGATCGGCGTCCTTCCAATGGCAGCGCCAGGTTTTCATGAGCAGGCGCGCCAGGGGCACCGCCACCGCCACCGCCGCCTTGCGCCGCCACGACAACTGGCGCGGAACCACCAGCCCGCCGGATTTCTGGTTTAAGGACGGTTCCATCACCCGCCCTTTTTCAACGCGGCCCGCACCAGTTCCTCCACGCCCGCCTCCGCACCCAGCACCGCCGCCGCCCCGCGCACCGCTTCCTGTGCCTCCGCCTGTTTGTAACCCAGCGCCATCAGCGCCAGGGTCGCGTCGTTGGTTTTTTGTTCGCCGGTGGATAGCGCCCGTTGCGCGCTGCCCGCCTCCAACACGCCGGCCGCGCCGATTTTGTCCTTCAATTCCACCACGATTCGCTCCGCCGTTTTTTTCCCGACGCCGGAAATTTGCGAGAGCATTTTGACATCGCCGCCCGCGACCGCGCCGCGAAAGGCGGTGACATTCATGCCGCTGAGAATGCCGAGCGCGATTTTCGGACCCACGCCGCTGACGGTGTTGATGAGCAGCCGGAACAATCCCCGCTCCGCCGCGCTCATAAAGCCGTAGAGGACATGCGCGTCCTCCCGCACCACCAGGTGCGTCAACAATTTCACCGGCTGGCCGGGCGCGGGCAGCTTGTCGAAAGAGGAGAGCGGAATGAGCGCCTCATACCCGACGCCGTTAACCTCCACCGTCACCTGCGTGGGGAGCGCCTCGATCAATTTGCCTTGCAGAAAAGTAATCACAGCCGGGGCCTCATCCGGGCGGCCAGGCGAGGCTGCGTCCGCCCAGGATATGGCAATGCAGATGGGGCACGGTTTCGCCGCTATCGCGGCCGTTGTTGATCACCACGCGGTAGCCGCTTTTGTCCAGCCCCAATTGCCGGGCCACCGCGCCCGCCTTGAGCAGGAGGTGGCCGAGGAGCTTTTCATCTTCCGCCCCGGCCTCCGACAGCCGGGCGAGGTTCTTCTTGGGCACGATCAGGACATGGGTTGGGGCCTTGGGATTGATGTCGCGGAAAGCCAGCACCGCCTCGTCTTCAAAGACAATGTCCGCCGGGATTTCGCGCGCGATGATCTTCTCGAAAATATTCATGCTCATAACACATTGCGGCCGCCGCTCCGGGCCGCCGCCGCGCCCTGGCAACACACTGCCCCTGTTGCGCGGCCCCTGTCAACCCCGCCCGCTGGCCCGGCAGTGCCTTAATTTGGTGTAGCGTCGAGCCTGTGGCTCGACATCGGCGCACAGCGCCGACGCTACAACAATTGAATTAAGGCACTGCCTGCTCCCCCGCAGCGTCGTGATTTGGAGTATCGGAGACGGAGGCGGCTTACGAGTTCCTTCCGTGGATATACCAGTGCATAAGGAGAGCCGCGGTTTTCTCTTGCAGCGATTGCGTGCCTGTGCGGGAGGCGGCCAGCTCAGTGAAATGGCCCTCAGCGCGTTTAAGGCGGACCTTTAATTCTTCCAAACACCGGCCGCAGTCCGCAGCCGCTTCTGGAACTTGAACCGTGCCCCGAATCCCGATCTCGGCCAATGCAGCGACCAAGGCGGCTTGTTCGGAATTGGCATAGCCAACATGATTTGTCTCTTTGTTGCCTCTGAAAACAACGCCGTTGGGATTGAACATGTCGCCCGCTCCGAGAGCCTGTGGTTTGCCTTCTGGGATGTTGACTGGTTTGTTTTTCGGGTAAGCGGTTGCAATCCACTCGGTCACGGCAGGCCCTTTTTCGCTTTCCGAAAGGGAGTGCCAAATGCTCCCGGCCAAATCCTGCGCGTCAAATCGGCGGGCGTTGTTGCCGGCCCGGTTCTCCATCGCCTGAATATCCTGGGTGCGCAAGTAACGATAGTATTCGGTTGTGACAAGGTAGAGATCATCGAGCAATGTCGTCCGCTGCTTTTTGCTTGTCACACCCATCAGCTCAAACACGCAACCGTCGAGTTCGCGCCGGTCTTCCTGACATAGCTCCTTTGGAAGTTGGGTCGGCCCGCATAAAATTTCCCTCATCGCCTCTTCTGAATGGCATTGGAGCATGGCGTCCGCAACAAGATGAGTAACGGATCGGTTGCAAATGCTTTCAAAAGCGTTGCTCATGCGGTTGAACAAATCGGACGTGACGCGCCTCGGGTCTGGCACGTCCAGGAGAAGACAGTCAATTATCTCCGTATCCAGCGTGCCTTCGGCGCCGGCGTATCGGCCATAGAAATGCTTCACTAAAGCTGTGAGGGTCGAGTTCAAGATGGCGGGAACAATGCTCGCCTCGATCTCCGAGAGGTTTCGGGGGGTAACGTAAAATAACCTGTGGTTGCAAACGATCCCATCGGGATTTGCCGCAACAATGTGGCGGTACTTCTGAGTCATGGGCCAGAAGGCCACCCCATTCGTGGCCGACGTCAAATCGTACCACAAAGGTCGCGATGCACAGGTTGAGCGCTGCGGCACTGGAACGGTTTTGGATTTCTTGGATGGAAAAGTCTGTTTTGCGCCCCAACGGATATATTTGGCAGCATAGCAGTTTCCTAAAGTGCGGAGAGGTTCGTTGACCCAAAGGACGACCCGATCCAAATCTCCGGCGCGGATGACAGGGCGATCCACCTGCATCAGACTATGGACCTCTGGTTTGAGATACTTGGTTTCAATGGGATGCAGGGTGGTGTCGCCTGCGCGAACAATCCGAACCTTGCCACTTTCGATTTCACCCTGTTTGCAGGGCGTCATCAGCCCCACATTGTTCCAGAGCAATCCTGCTTTTACCTCGTCCAAGACTTTTTGCGTGACATCGTGCGGCATAAAGAAGTCGTCGCAACCACTCGTGATTCCGCGTTTGACCTCGGCGATTTCCCCCAACCGAACGAACCGGTCGCGATAATGTTGAATCAACCGGAAATACAAGTCGGGCGCGCGGAGAAATCGTCCCCATTTCCCGGCCACATAATCAGATCCGATTTTGTACATCGCCGCCGCTTCCTTGAGCACCGATCCATGGTTTTCCTCTTCTTCCTGATCTTCCGATTCCGATTCCACCAGCGCTCCGGATTTGAGCAATGTGCCGGCGCGCACTCCTTCGTCCCACAATTCTTGTTGTGTGACCGGAATAATCCGCATCTGGGCGTTGGCGAATGGCGCTTTCGTTTGGAGAATGATTTTGCGCAATGCTTCGGCGGCCTTCTGACGGGCGGCTTCATCACCGTGCGGACGGTCGCCCAAAATCTCATTGACCGGCTTAAAGAGTCGTACGAATTTAACAACATTGTCCATCCGGCTTTTGAGGTCATCGCAGCGTTGCAGAATGGTGATGCAGGTTTTGACCCGCGCATCCTTGAACCACGGCTCATCCAGGCTTTCAATCACGGCTATCAGCTTGAAACCCTTCAATATCCAACCCTGAAGGGCAAAACCGTAATCAACATCCAGCCAACTCGACGAAGTAAGAAAACCGAAATAGCCGCCTTCTTTTAGCAAGCTCGCGGCCACAGGCCAGAAGTAACAGTGAAGGTCGCTGCGGCCGGAAAGCTTCAACCACGGCCAGAGTTCTGTGCAGAGTTCCTGAAGATAATCCTTGGTCGTTTTCCGCCGGGCATCGTAAGCCTCCTCGCTTTCGCCCTTCTGGCGTTTGAGTTGACTTTGTTTTGGAATCCCTTCCTGGCGCACGTACGGAGGATTCCCAATCACCGCGTCCACGTCCGGCAGGGGCACGGCCATCATATCTCTTACCCCTTTTGCTTCGCGCAAACCTGGCACCACCGAAAACCGGTCGCGGCGATGCGGGATTTCAAAAAAATTGGCGCGCGCGACATAGGGATAATTTTCTTCGTCTCCAATATGGCGCGAGGCCAGATTCAGCGTTGCCAAATGCGCCGCGAACAACGCGAGGTCGCAGCCATAAATTTCTCGGAGCAATTCTTGATGGCTTTTCCGGGAGTCCTGATTTCGCCGCCCGCCGCTGCTTTGTTCGGACAGCCAGGCTTTGCGGTGGTAGGCGCGGACAAGGAAGCTGCCCGAACCGCACGCCGGATCCATCACCGTGTCTCCGGCGCGGCGTATGCAAAACGCATTGATGATGTCCACAATGTCTTCGTTGGTATAAAACTGTCCGAACTTCTGCCGTTCTTCCGGCGAGATCAGTTTCTGAAAAATTCCGCCGATGATGTCGTACGGAATCTCGCGAAAATTGTATTGAGCCAAATTGGCCAACAGTCCCTTCCAACCCTGGCAGGCCATGTCGGAGGAAAACACCAGCGCGCCGGCCCAATCATTGACTTGCGGATAAAAGATCGGTTCGTAATCGCCCGTTTCCATCACGGCGCGTTGGAACTGGTCGCGAAAGTAATCGTAGAGCCTCCGCCCCTCGTTTTGTCCGGGCCGGGGCATTTTTAATGGGCGAAGATCCTCAGGATACTTCGCCCGGATGGCCTCGTAAAAAATCGCGCGATTGCAGAATATGTAGCAAAGTGTTCTGGCGGCCCGCTCCAAAATCTCGCTCCAGTTGTTGGCATCGCCTGGGTCAAACGTCCAATTCATCTCCTCGGCCATCCAGGACTGCAATTTTGCCGAAAAAAGCGCGTCCGTTGCCGACGCCGCCATCAGATAGTCGCGAGTGCCGAAAACCGGCCACTCCAAATGACTTTCGAGCGAGCCAATGAAAATATCGTCCGGCGGCGCACCCCAGTCCAGGACCCTGGCTTCGACAATATCAGCCAGCATTTGGAAGAAGGCGGGGAGAAACCCATCGCGAATCGCGGCGTGAACGTCTGGACGCCTGCAATCGCCGGGAGAGGTGAGCTTGAAGCCCAAATCCCAGTTCTTCAATCGCCGCTCGATCATCGGCACATTCCACTTGCTGCGATCAAAAAGGACGAAGGTGTTGATGTTCCAAGTGAAGAAATAGGGAGCTTTGATGTTGTCCGCCTTGTCGAAAGCATCCTGCATCAAGGCCGGGTCGTAAGGACTGCGCCCTTCCGGCGTTCCCGGAAGTTTCACTTCCCCGGCAAGAACCGGGGTTTGGCTGCCTTTGCAAAAAATGCGCAGGTCGGAACGCCGATAGTTTCCCGTTCCGTATTGCTCAATTTTGGCGTGCGAAAACGGCCAATCCGGGCGCGAGGAAAACAAGGCGTCCGCCCAGGATTTGACATCGGCGCAGAAAGCCACTTCGTTCTCGCGCACTTCTTGCAAGTTGCTCATGCCATTGGGTTAAATCGCCGCGTCTTGTTGCCGCTTGCTCATGATGAACACAGACGAGATTGGCGGAGGGGCAGCCGGTTGTAAAGCGGCGTTTGGCTTTCCGTCTTTTGGCAAATGGGCCGCTCCGTCCCCAATTCAGGGATTACATTTCCAGCAGGCCTTTGACTTTTTCCATTTCGGCTTGGGCTTTGGCGAGGAGGCGGGGAAGGTCGTCAGGAGTGAGTCCGAGGGCATACAGGGCGGCGGTTGAGGATGCCAGGAGGTCCGTGCCGGCCCAATCCTCGGCGAAAAGTTGATGGGCGAGGAGGTCCGCGGCCTGGACGGAGGCGGTCAGTTGCTCGTAAGGCGCCGCGGCCGCAAATTGGTGGTGATGACGAACGGCGGCCACAACATCGGGCGGCAAATTCCAGCGGCGCATCAATTCGCCGCCCAATTCGGCATGGTCAATTCCAAAAGCGGATTGTTCCAATGCGGCCAGGGCCGCGCCTTGTTCCTTTGCCTGTTGAAATAATCCGGCGTAAGGCTCGCGTTCGACCGAAGCCAGCACCAGCTTGCCAATGTCGTGCAACAACCCCGCCGTGAAAGCCGCCCCCTTGGACTGTCCGGCCTCCTCCTCCACCACCGAGGCCGACACGGCGGCAGCGACCGAGTGACGCCATAACTCCTCCACGTCCACACCCTGGCCCGCTCCCTCCATGGACCTGGCCTTGGCGCCAAAGAGGGACACCACCAGGCAATAAACCTGGTAGAACCCCAATCGGGAAACCGCCTCGAAGATGTCGCCGGGCGGCTGTTCGCCGGCGAAACAGGCGCTGTTGCACGTCCGCAGTATCTGGGCCGTCAGGGAAGGCTCGTAACTGATTAGTTGCACCACTTGGTCAACATCGCGGTCCGGTTCCCGGAAAAGAGTCAGCAATTCGGTCACGAGCATCGGCGCGGGAGGCAGACTGGCCACGCGATCCAAGTAGCGCTCGGCTGGATTGAGGATGTCGGAACGCGAGTCATGGATCTTTTGCGTCACGACCTCCAGGTAGTCTTGGGTTGGATTGGCGGAGTTCATTGGAATGCAGTTCAGGTCCCGCTGGACCGGGATTCAACGGCGTCAGCGGAATGAACTCCTCGTTCAAACCAGCCAAAGCCGCCGTGGATTGTTTCAACATGCATGTTATCAGCGCTTTCGGTATGGAAAGTGTCCACCGAGCCATGATGGTCATGGCCTCGGACAAATTATCGGCATGCCAAAGGAAAACTTGAGGAACGGTTTAACCCGGATATTTCTTCTCTGGCGGAAGTTGCCACACGCTGAATGGTAGATGGCGCTGCCGCGCGCCCTGAATCAGGGCGAAGCAGCAGCTTCGCCCTACCAGAATTGTCCGGGTTAAGGCCCGGCGGATGGGAGATCACTCCAGGGAAGTCCAGCGGGCCGATCCCACCGAGGCCCGCATGGGAAAATAGATGGCAATCAGGGAAATGGTTTCAACCAGCAGCAGCCATTGGAACCAGCCATAGTTCCAGGATAGCGTCGCCACCAGGGCCAGAAGCCCCGAACCAACCATTACTCCGACCATCTTCACGCCTCTCCCGGCGGATTTCGCCTCCTCAGTTGGCAGGGAAAGCGGCACCGCGTTGCCGCCGAGGCAGGCGAACATCGCATAGGCCGGCAGGGCGATGATTCCCGGAAGCAGGAGCAGGAGGTGCGAAGTTGCGCCTGCCATCAGCCGCGCCAGCAAGACAAAGGCCCCGACCGCCGGCAGGGTAAGGATGCACAACACGGCCCGCCGGGCGCCATCACACAACGCCCCAGGCCCTTTCATCGGGACCACGCGGAACAAATCCGCCGCCTGCCACTGTTGGGAGTAGCGCACAATCTCCAGCGCGAGCATGGGGATGATCCCAATATATATGCCCGTGAAGGCAATGAAGAAACCTGCCATACCCGAGAAGCCGCCCGACTTAGCGGGACCATGATCCTGGATCAACATGATGACCGGCCACACCAGCATCGGCGCGATGCCCGGATAGACCCGCAGCTTCACATCGCGGTCGCGCAACAGGTAGGCGGCCACAAGCAGGAAGGACGCCCGCGACACCGGATCGCGCAACCACCAGCGCAAGGGCGGCCGGTTGGCCAGGTTGTCAATCCAGCGGCGGCGCGCTCCTTTTGGACGTTTGAGCGCGGCGGCTTCGCCCAGGGTTTGCAGCCCCGCTTCGTAATCGCGCGCCAATTTCTCAAAGGCCAGCCAGAGAACGGCGGCGGTGGCGATCATCCCCGCGACCGCCAGGATAGCCGAAGCGCCCGACCGGCTCCCTGCGATCAAGTCATCCAAGCCGGCAAACCAGGCCGGAGGCAAGAAGCAGACCCACCAGGAGTGGAAGTTAAAATTGAATTTTCCACCGAAATGTCCGATCAATTGCGGTATCTGCCCGGCGAGCACCGCGACCACCGCCACGCAGACCTGGGCCATGGTCATCAAGCCGTCCAGCCGTTCGCGCCCGAACCAGCGCAGGCAAAGCTGGTAAACCACCACCACGCTCCCGGCGCAAAAGAGCGCCTCCATGACGGTGGAAATGACGTGGGCCACGGGAAAAAGCCAGCCGCCGTCGCTCGCGCCAATGCCCACAAAAAAGCCGGCCAGATTGAAGGCCCCCGCCAGCCAGAGCGACACCCTCACCAGCACGCCAATTTTGGCCCACAACAGCGCGCGGGGCGTCACCGGGCGGTGCAAGAGGATGTCCGCCTCCTCCTTGTTGAAGAGCACTTCCCCGCAGGAGGCGGCCATGAACATGCCCAGGAAAACCAGCGTCATGGCGTGCAAGTAAAGCGACATCGCAAACACCGGCTGGCCGATAAAAGCAAGCGAGAACAACCCCACGCCCGCATAGACCAGCAGCACCAGCTCAAGTTTGGACCCCACCGATTGCGGCGCGCCTTGCTTGCGCAGGCCGCGGGCCGAGCGGCCCCGCAGAAACAACGTCAAGAAGAGCTTGTGCAACGTCCGCTCCGGCGAAGGGGCGGACTTTGCGACTTGGAGCGGCGCTCTATGAGCTTCGCCAATTCCGCGCAATGTCCGTCCCGGCAAGGGCGCGGGCGGCGGAGGCGGAGAAGCAGAAGGAATGGGCGGAGGTCCGCTCATGGCCGGAATGTCTTGGCAAAGTCTTGCGCGCGCTGTTCCAGTTCCGTGCCGCCGGTCAACTGCGTGAACAGCCGTTCCAACGTGCCGCTGCCATGCGCGGCCACCAATTCATCCGGGCGGCCATCCAGGAGCAGGCGGCCTTTGTCAATGATGACCACCCGGTCGCACACCCGCTCCACCACGTCGAGGATGTGGGAGCTGTAGACAATCGTTTTTCCTTCGCGGGCCAGCGTCTGGATTAGCGCCTTGAATCCCACCGCCGCGTTGGCGTCCAGACCGTCCAGCGGCTCGTCGAAAAACACCACCGGCGGGTTGTGCAGCAGCGCCGCCGTGATCACCACCTTGCGGCGCATCCCTTTGGAGTAGGCGCCCAGCAGCTTGTCCGTCAGCGTCTCGAAGCTCAAATCGAAAAAGGCGATGAACTGCCGGATGCGCGCCCGGGCCGCCTCCGCCGGGATGGCGTAGAGAGCCGCCACCATTTCCAGATATTCCAGGCCCGTGAGCGATTCAAAAACCGCGCCCGATTCCGGAACGAAACCGACCCGCCGTTTCACCTCAATCGTGTCGAGCAGCAGATTGAAGCCGCAGATCGTGGCCGTGCCGCTGGTGGGGGCGAGGATGCCGGTCAGCATTTTCAAGGTGGTTGATTTTCCCGCCCCATTGGGGCCGAGAAAGCCGACAATCTGCCCGGCTGGAATCTCGAGCGAGAGCGCATCCACCGCCGTTTGCGCTCCAAACCGTTTGGTCAGGCTTTGGAGAGAAATCATATTGTCCGCGCTGTTTATCCTTCAAGGGCGGCGCTTTGGCGATGAAAAAGCGGCGGGCGGCCTGGCAAGGGAGTCTCCGCCGCGACCTTTGGTCGTGTGTTATTAGATTGCAGCTTCCGCAATGAGTTTTTTGATTGTTTAGGTTTCGCCCGCGAGTTTCACCGCAACGGCAGGCGTGCAGCCCATGGTCCCGTGAACCTTGCAGAAGTTGTAAGCGCAGACGAAAAGGGCAATGGCGTAACGGTGGTTCTCAAGGGTCTTGGAATACCCCAGAGACAGCCGGGCAAACCGCTTGTTAAAGTGCCTGACGGTCAAATTCTGGCGTTCAACGTGAGACTTGCAGATCCTCTCGGGCCGGGGATTACCCCCCTTTCACCCTGACGCTCACCCCGATAAACGGGGCCGGGGAATATCGCCGTTTGGCTTCGATCTGGCTGGGCGTCTCCGCGGAGTTTTTTACCATAGTCCTGGCATAATGTGTGCTTGCAGCTCGGGTGGTTCTGAAAGCTGCCCCAAATAATTGAGAAGAGTGCTATTTTGGCTTTGACATCAATGGATTATGGTGAGAAATTAGACCAGCAAAAAGTATTTGCGAGTGGGTGGAAATGTGGTAAATTTCCGGCCATTTTATGGGAAACGACCCGAATATACCGTCCATTCAAACGGCAGCGCCGGCGCAAATGGGTGTGCCTATGGCAACAATGCCGCCGTTGCTGTACATGAATTCGTTCAAAGCGGGGATTACCACGACGGATGTATTTGTGGTTCTCCAACATAACGGGGCAGATGTTGCCGTTTTGAACATTTCTTATACGCTTGCAAAATCTCTCAAGGAGGCACTGCAAGAGATTATTGAGCGATTAGAACGTCAAACCGGCCAGAGCATTATGACCGCTACGACTGTCGCAAAAGCCATGCGCCAGCCCCCAGAAAATAAATCGCCATGAGTCCAATATACTTTCCATATCAACCGTTTTTTGTGGCCAGCAGCGAGTTTGATCCGACAGAATCAAAAATTCTAAATTTTAAGTCCCTCCAAGATGGCTGGCATTATCAGGAGGGGGTTGCGTTTTCGGACGCGGCAATTCAGGATGCCCTCCTCGTTCACCGGCAAATCTTTTTTAAAGGGTTCACCCGCACAGATGCGTTTCCCGGCCCAAACGGGGAGATTCAGGTCACGATGTATTTTGAAGCTCACTATTTCCAGTTTGAACGCGAGTCGTCTAGCTTGTGGAACATAACACACGAGGTGGACGACAAAGAAGTGGAATTTCTGGAAGAAAAAAACATCAGCCTGGTTGTGGATTATATAAATGCCTTGAATGCTAAGTTATGCGATACATTCGATGTATATTTAAATCTCATTGGGACGGGCAGAGGAAGAGGTTCAACGACTTGGCGTTCAAACGAACGGAAGGGGGCGTATCTGTCGTGGGTGCGGACTGTTTGCTCGCCGCTGGATCCACAATTTGTGAGCACCTAAAAAGGTGGTATTCGATTGCGCGCCCAGAAGAGCCGGTAATGTTCTGGGAATTTGATTCAGAAGGAACGATTCCACAACATGCTGAGTACCAACAATCTCCCAGCAAATCGGGGGATGCCTGTCATTATTTAATTTCCAAATTGAGCCGAAGTGAAGCAAAACAAATCGCTTACAGTATCCCGATAGCGTCTGTGCGGACTTGTGAGAATGGCAGGATGCGAGCAGCCGAGCTAAACGACTTCGTTGATGATTTACAGAGTGATCCGCCCTAATGTAAAGCTCACAAAATGAGCCTGTTGGGCGCGGAGTTTTCGCACGGGAATACATCCGGCAACAATCTGAGCCGCACCCCACCAGATGGTTTTTGTGGCTTGACGGTTGCCCTCAAAAGCGGTCAATTCCATCCATGAAACACCTGCTGTTAAAATGACGTTGAGGAACTGCCTCCAATTCCATACAACATCCCAGACAAAGCTGGGTGGACACACTCATTCACGCCTTAAACGACCTGCAAACTAATCACACACGACGCGACCTTTCCGTGCCGCGACTTTTGGGTTTGCCCGGCCCTCCCTGCAAGGCTATAATGAATTGTGGAAGTTCTTTCAGGCATAGAGCCTCAGATTTCAGGCAACCAGCAAGCCTGGCCGTTGCCGCCGCCACGGGTTGAGCTGGCGGATGACGAGGTCCATGTCTGGAGCGCCTGGCTGGGGGGCGCGGAGGCCGATGATTCGACCGGGCTGGCCATGCTTTCCGAGGAGGAACGGGCGCGGTCGGCTAAATTCCATTTCGAGGGAGACCGGAAGAACTTCATTGCGCGGCGCTCGCTGCTGCGCGCCATCCTCGGTCATTACTTAAGGGTCGAGCCGTCGCAAGTCTCCCTGGCTTATGAAGAGCGGGGCAAACCGCGTCTCTCCGGGCCGGACCGCCCGGCGCCGCTACATTTCAACTGCTCGCATTCGCGCAACCTGGCCTTGTGCGCCGTGGGCCGGTTCGCCCCGTTGGGGGTGGATGTGGAACAATTGCGGCCCATGCCCGAAATGGCCGACATCGTGGCCGCGTTTTGTTCGGGGCGGGAGAATGCCCGGATCAACGCCGCCCAGCCGGAAAAGAAGCTGGAGGTTTTCTTCAGCCTGTGGACGCGCAAGGAAGCCTATCTCAAGGCCACCGGCGAAGGCATCGCCGGCAGCCTGGCGCAATTGGATTGTTCGGAAGCGCCGCCCGGTTGGTCCATCCACACGCTGTCGCCCGCGCCCGGCTTCGCCGCCGCCCTGGCCTGCGCCGGCGCCAGCGCCAGGCCGCTTTGCTGGCGGTGGGGCGGAAGACAGCCTTTTGTAACTTGAAACCGGGGATTTGCCGTCTAATGTTGAGTGTGCGGCACGCACACGCCATGCCTCAAGACGATAATTATTCGCTGGTGGACTTGCCCGAAGGGTTGCGCCGGCAATTTGAGAAGGTCGAGCAACGCCTCTGGCGGGTCGAGACCGCGGCGGCGGTCTGCGGCATCGCGGCCAGTCTCGTCTTTTCGTGGCTCGCGGTTTTTGTTTCCGACCGGCTCTGGGAAACACCGGCC
>Ga0326727_10014441_pt1 | contig 17217 bp, 11 predicted proteins | sample MB2enrmetagenome_FD_207643 | JGI IMG/M metagenome (GOLD analysis project Ga0326727, IMG submission 207643) | Lab enriched peat soil microbial communities from McLean, Ithaca, NY, United States - MB29MY | ecosystem: Environmental > Terrestrial > Soil > Wetlands > Peat | place: USA: New York...
GCCTCCGCTACGCTCCGGCCTCCCTCCGTCCGCCGCCCTGCGCCCCAACAAAGAACAGAGACAGTCAAGAAAGGGACATTCTCTCCTGAGTTAAAGAGGGGACATTTCTAAAGAGTTTTGACACACAAATCTCGGTCGTGTTCACCTAGGGATGGCGGCTCAGGGCCATGGAGTTCGTCGCCCCGGCCTGAAGGCCCAAAACCTTCATGGCGGGCAATGGCCTGCCTGTGGCGTCGAAGAGAGAGTTGGCATCCGGCCGGGCCATCCAGCCGCGAGGGCGGCGCGGAAAATAAGTCGCTTCCGGATGCCAGTAATTGACACCAACCCCATGTCCTTCCGGGGCTTGCCGGACCGCCTGGATGACATCGGCCAGAAACTGCTTCTGGCCTTCGGGCGTCTGAGGCCAGATCATGTTTTTGGCCGCGGCCGGGGCGGGATGGGTCTGGCGGGAGGGATACGCCGTCTCCACCACCATCAGGTCCTTGTGATAACGCCGCACCGTCTCGCGCAGGTTGTCGCGCAGGTTTTCAATGGCGCCGTGCCAGTTCGGGTAGTAGCTCTGGCCGATCACATCAAAATCCACACCGGCCCGGGTCAGGTGGTCGAAATACCACCGCGTCACCGGCCAGTCTCCTCCACAGTCAATATGAACGATGATGCGGACGCGGTCCTCCGGCGTGGCGGCGGAGCGGACGCCGGCGGCGGCCGCCTTGAGAACACGGATGAGATGGCCCCATTGTCTCGCGTCGTCGTACGGTTGGGGCGGCGTGATCGCTTTCACCTCACCCGAAAACACCTTGACTTTGGACGGCGGCACCTGCACCTGCGCGTCGGGCCACAAAAGGCCCCCGGTGATCTCATTGCCGATCTGCACAAAATCGGGCGTGGCCCCGGCTCTTTTCAGGGTCCGGATGACGTTGGCTGTATAGGATTCGGTTTGTTGGACCAGGGCGTTAAAATCAAGATTGGACCACGCGGCCGGCTTGTGCTGTTTTTGCGGGTCGGCCCACCAGTCCGAATAATGAAAATCCAGCATGAATGTCCCGCCGGCGTTCTTGATGCGTTTGGCCAGTTGGGTGGTGTATTCCAGCCCGTTGACGCCGTTGCTTGGGTTGACCCAAATCCGCGCGCGGAAGCAGGTCCAGCCATTCTTCATGAAGATGGCCAGGGCGTCCCCCGGCTTGTTGCCATCCATATAGACGCCGCCGTTTCGCTCCACGTCCGGCAGGGTGGAAATGTCGGCCCCAAGATAGAAGGGCGACGGCGTTGCGGCGGGCGATTTCGGCACGGTCTGGCTGACGCAGCCCGCGGACAAAAGCAGCGCCGCCGCCATCGCATTGAAGGCCCATCGCGGAGAGGACTTCGGGGGGGCTGTCTCCATCGGTGCGGACCCGTTGGCATCTGCGGTTTTCACGATTGAGCAGGTCGTAAAGGCAGTTGCAACGTAAGGAAAGGGAAGCGTTTGCCATTCCCGCAGGGAGCGGGGTGGAGTCGTGTTTTGACTCTTTGGCCAGGGCTTCTTGCGCATTGCCCAATCTTCTCAAAACGCCGGGGGACTGCCTAGCCCCACAAATAGAGGGGGTAAAACCCCTGCCAGAACCATACCTTTGTGAGGCTAGGCAAATTGTGGAAACAATGGATAATAGGCAGCATAGCTAATAGCCACTACTCATGAAGCCGGCTTCCAAACGATGGAACAGCATGGGCATTGCAGGGCGTGATTTGTCCCGCGCCGCAAAACAATCCATGCCAAAGGCAAAACACGTCCGTCGATGGGCCGCCGGTTTTACGCTGATTGAATTGCTCGTGGTCATCGCCATCATCGCCATTTTGGCGTCGTTGCTGTTGCCCGCCCTGGCCAAGGCGAAATTGCAGGCCAAGCGCATTCAATGCACGTCGAACCTCAGACAGTGGGTGGTGGCGTTCAACATGTATGCCAACGATTACCAAGGCTACATGATGTTGGGCTGGTACGCGGTGGACGCGACTCCTCCGTATCCGGCCACGATGGGCGAGTGGTCGCTGGCCTTGCAGCCGTATGTCAATACCAACAATAACATCGCCTATTGCCCGATGGCCACCACGGTGCGGAGCAGCCTCTCCGGCGACATCTGGGTCCAACAAGGCGCCAATATTCCGACTCTGGCCTGGGGCATCGTCGGGTCCAACGGCTATACGGCTCCTTGGGACCCCAACAACCTGCCCATCAGCGGCAGCTACGGCATCAACGGGTGGATGTATAATCCTCCGCTATCGACCCCGACCATGGACATCCCTCCGGCAGATGTTCCTGGTTTCTGGCGGAAACTGGCGCCTGCCCTCCAAGGCTACGGCGGGATGCCCGCTCCGGCCCACAATATCCCGCTGCTCGGCGACTGCGCCTGGGACGGCAGCCAGCCTAATAATGCCGACCCGGCGCCCCCGGCTCCCAATGATCTGTCCACGGCCAATGGCGAGTTTTCGGACTGGCTGATCACCCGACATGACGGCAGAAGGCCCCTGACTATTTCTTTCATTGATGCCTCGGTCAGGCCGGTGGGCTTCAGGGAACTCTGGTCGCTGAATTGGAGCTCCATTTTCAACACGACAAACGGGCCCGCGGGAGGGCGCGGGTTTCCCGCCTGGATGAAAGCGTACGATTAAATCACAACCATAACCCCCATACCCGAGCCAACAAGATAACGAATCGCCAACGACTCTCGTCGTCCACTCATCAGGAAAACAATCAACTCTAAAATCTATGAAAAAAGTATTGTCAATATTCATTCTCGCTGGCGCCCTCTTGGGCGTTCTGAGGTCCGCCTCCGCGACGATCCTCTATCTGGAGGATTGGGGCAGTACCAATGGGGGCTCAGCCATTGCCTACGGCTATAGCGGCGGCGAGCCTTGGCCGTTCGGGCAGCTTGGCTGGACCCTCATCGTGCCCGCGTCCCAAACTGGCGGTGGCCCACCCTATGAAGGCATCTATCAGGCCACCCCGAACCCGAGCGACGCCAACACCGGCTACGCGCTGCCCAGCAACACCGTTTATTACACCACGATGTCGGTGGGCCAGATCGGCATGTTCTACACCACCGCCGGCGCCAGCGGCGGATCCGGAGACTCTGTCTTCCCGGCGGGCGGCATTAACCCGGCGTCATATCCGGCCCTCTATCTTCAGGCGGAAGTCACCACGGAAGGTACCCTCGCCACCAACTATTTTGCGGTTCAAGTGGGAGGCAACTGGTACGTGTCGGCCACTCCCATGTCGGCCTCGGAGCCTGCCTATCCCCAGTTTGTGGACGTGTGCCAACAGTATGTCACCACCGCTGGCGCCTGGAATAACCTGACTGTTGTGGCCCCCAATCCCAACGGAAATGCCGACAGCGGTTCCGTGACCATCGGCTCGGCGGCGGGCGCCTTGTCGGGCACCATCACCGGCTTCGGTATTGTTGAACTCGGTCCTGGCGGTTGGAATTACAACGAATTGGCCATCAGCACCTCCTGCGGCGGCCTCGGCTGGGGAACCCCGGCGACAATAGGTCAGGGTCCGTTCAATCAGACGGTCTATGCCGGTGGCGGAGTTTCCTTTGTGGTCGAAGCCAGCGGCACGGCGCCCCTGGCCTACTCCTGGTCCGGTCCCAATGGCGCCATAGGCCCCGATGTGCCAGGCGTCGTCCAAGGTTCGGCCACCGCTCAACTCACGCTCTACAACGTCCAGAGCGGCGATGCCGGCGCCTATACCGTGGTGGTGAGCAACGATGGGGGCGCCAACAGCGCGACGAACAGCGGGTTCAGCTTGACCGTCAACACTCTGCCGTCGGACTATCTGTATGCGGAGACCGTTCCCTACATCGGTCCGACCGGCAACCTTCCCACCTCCACCATCGGCTGGGTCACGGCCACTCCCGACTTCGGCGGCATCTATTCGCAAGGCGGCGGCTCCGGAGCGGTTTACGCCTATGAACCTGCCGTGGAAACGGTCATGTACTATACGGATATGGGGACAGACACCGGCCAGGCTGGAGTGGCTTTCCCGACCATCAACCCCGCCTCGCATCAATACATCACGCTGCAAACTTCCTTGGACGCGAACAGCGGGGTCACAGACGTGACAGCCTATTTCGCGGTGCAGATGACCAGCGGGTCCACCAGCAATTGGTATGTCTTTGGGACCCCCATCGACGAGAACCTGGCGACGACCGGCGTGTTTGAAACCCAGCAGTTGCAGTTCACCACCCAGGGGTCGCAATGGAACAATCTGACCGTCACCGCCACCAACGCCACGATCGGCAGCCAGGTTTCCGGCACGCTCCAGGGCAATATTACCGGGGCCGGCCTGGTCTTTCACTTCAACGGCGGAGGCGGAGATTTCAACTGGGACCAGTTCCTGATTACGACGGACCAGGTGCAGGCTACCGCACCCGTCATCGGTCTCGGCGGTCTTCCGTGGAGCCAGACGGTGTATGCCGGCGGCGGGGTCAGCTATCAAGTCACCACCTCGAGCGGAACGGAGCCTTTCACTTATCGGTGGACGCTCAACGGCAACACGCTGCATGACGGCACGCTATCCGACGGGGCCGTGGTTTCAGGCTCGGCCACGCCGATCCTCACCATCGCCGGCGTCACCACCAACGAGGTCGGCGGCAACGGGGGAACCGTCGATGTCGTCGCCTTCGTCTCCAACGGGCAAGGCACCGATGAGAGCGACAGCGAGAGTTATTACGGCCCGGGAAGCACCACCTTGACGGTCAACAATCCGCCGATTGGCACCGTCTATGTCGAGACTTTCCCCTGGCTCAATCCGACGGCGTCCGGCAATTATTCGGTGGCGCTGGACGGTTGGACGGAGGCGTTTTACCAGTCGCCTGCCAGCCTCTACAACTATAACACTGGCAACGACGGCGCGGTCTTCGTCTATAATGGAACCCCCATCACCGTGGCCTACTACACGGACACGTTGCTGGACACAAACCAGTCGGGACTGCCTTTCCCGAACATCGATCCGGCAGGGTTCCCCGGCTCTCTGACCTTCAGCGTCAGTCTGGAAGGCAATGGCGGGAATGCCGCCGCCTACTGGGCCGTGGCCATGACCGCCAACGGCGCCACCAATTGGTACGCCAGCTCGTCTCCACTCTCTGTCACGCAAGGCAGTTTCCAGACCGACACCCTGACGTTCAGCACCGCTGCCGCCAATTGGGATGATCTCACCATCACCCCCTCGGGCGCGGTCATTGGATCGCCGGCAAGCGCGCCCCTGGCCGGCGTCATCACCGGCGCGGGTCTGGTCTTTGTCATTGGAAGTGGCGGCGGGGATGACAACTTTGACAACTTCACGATAACCGGAACCGGCGTTGGCAACATCGTCCTCGCAGGAGCAACCCCCCCCACCATGACCCTGAAGTGGGTGGGTAATCCGGCGGTGCAACTCCAAAGCGCAACCACCCTCAGTGGCGGCGGCAACTGGGCCAACGTCACACCGGGCACTCTGGGCAAGTACACCGCCACAGTATCCATTGCCGGCGCGCAAAAGTACTATCGGCTCTTTGGCACTGAGTGAACCTGCAATTCATTCAGACGTAAACTTGAGGTGATGAGCGGAGACTGCAAGCGGCTGACGCCGCTTGCAGTTTCCGGCGGCACCGGATGACTCTCAAACAATGCGCCCCTCGTGAACGGATTTCACCTTCCCAAACCCGCCTTGGCAGGATGCCTGGCCGTCCTGATTGCCGCGACCGCTGCGGGCGGCCAGACCATCACCATTGCCGCGCCGGGGCCGCCCGTGACCCAGGGCTTTCACATGGGCCAGTCGCGCTGCCCCGACGGCGCCACGCTGACGATGGACAGCCGCAGCCTCTTGCTCGACGGCGGGCGTTGGACACCGGTGATGGGCGAATTCCACTTCTCCCGCTACCCGGCGGAAGAATGGCGCGAAGAGCTGCTCAAGATGAAGGCCGGGGGCATCGATATCGTTGCCACCTACGTTTTCTGGATCCATCAGGAGGAGATCGAGGGGCAGTTTGACTGGTCGGGTTCGCGCAATCTGCGCCGCTTCATCCAAACCTGCCAGGAGGTTGGCCTCAAGGCATTTGTCCGTTGCGGCCCTTGGGACCACGGTGAGGCGCGCAACGGCGGGTTCCCGGATTGGCTGCTGGAAAAGGGCTGGAAGCTGCGCTCCAATGACACCAATTATTTGGAGAAGGTCAAAGTCCTCTATGGCGAAATCGCCCGGCAGCTCGATGGACTGTTTTGGAAGGATGGCGGCCCTGTCATCGGCATCCAATTCGAAAACGAATACGGCGGCCCCGCGGAACATTTGTTGACGCTGAAACGAATCGGCCGGGAGGCGGGCCTTGACGCCCCCATCTACACCCGCACCGGCTGGAACCAGCCTTCGGGGGACATGCCATTCGGCGAGATTATTCCGCTCTATGGCGTCTATGCGGAAGGATTTTGGGACCGGGTCCTCACCCCAATGCCGGCCGGCTATTGGAAAGGATTTCATTTTTCCGCTTTCCGCGCTGACGATGCCGGCAACGCCGATCTGCCGGGCGACGGAGGCCGGCTGGATGCTCCGGACGCCATGCAGTATCCCTGTCTGACCTGCGAGATTGGGGGCGGCATGATCAGCAGCTACCACCGCCGCATCCTGGTCGATCCGCGGGACGCCGAGGCCACCACTCTGGTGAAACTGGGGTCCGGCAGCACTTTGCCCGGCTATTACATGTACCACGGCGGCGTGAATCCCGATGGCAAACTGAGCACTTTGATGGAATCCCAAGCCACCGGCTTCTGGAACGACATGCCAGTCAAGAATTATGACTACCAGGCCCCTTTGGGCCAGTATGGCGAAATCCACGACCAGTACCATCGCCTGCGCCGTCTTCATCTCTTCCTTCACCAATGGGGGCCGGAACTGGCCGGAATGCCCGCCACCCTGCCCGACGAACGGCCGCGCGGAAAGAGCGATCTGGACACTTTGCGCTGGAGCGTCAGGTCCGATGGCAGGGGCGGATTCGTCTTCGTCAACAATTATCAGCGCCTCCAAACCTTGCCTCCCAAAAACGGCGCGCAGTTTGTCATTCGCCTGCCTTCCGGTCCTCTGGTCTTTCCGAAAGAACCCGTTGCCATTCCGTCCGGGGTTTGCTTCATCTGGCCTTTCAATCTCGATCTGGGCCAGGGTCTGCGGCTGGCCTGGGCCACCGCCCAGCCTCTGACGGCCATCGACGAAGCCAACGCGCGCACGGTCTTCTTCGCGGAAACCGAAGGCGTTTCGGCGCAGTTTGCGTTCAGCCCGGACAGTTCCCCCATCACACTCCAGCCGGGCAGGGGCGTCGCGGCGACAAGGCCGCTGGCCGACGGCCGCTTGCTCCAGATTGTGTTGCTGGACACTAAAGACTCGCTCACCCTTTGGAAAGGCGGCTGCCAGGGACGCGAACGGGCTTTTCTCACCCGGGCCGGTTTGGTCCTTGACGGAGACACCTTGCGCCTGACCTCCACGAATGCGGCGGATCTCAACGTCGGCATCTATCCGGCGCCTCCGTTGCTGGCCTGCCGGGGCGTTGCCCTCGAATCCGGCAGCGACGGCATCTTTCAGCGTTATGCTCCGGCCGCCTTGCGCTTCGCGCAATGCCAGGCTGGTTTCAAGGAAGTGCAGGCGGACGGGCCGCCGCGCCCAATCTCCATTGGCAAAATCAACCAGCCCGTTGCCACCGCCCCGCTGGACGCCGATTTCGCCAAGGCGGCGGTCTGGCGCGTGACCCTGCCGCCCGGCCTCGATCTTGAGACGGATCCCCTTCTTCGCTTTGACTACGTTGGGGATGTCGCGCGGGTGATGCTGGACGGCAAGCTGCTGGCCGACGACTTCTACAACGGCAACACGCTGGACATTGGCCTGCGTCGTTACGGACCTGAGATTCTAAAAGGAGACCTCCTTGTCCAGGTCCTTCCCTTGCGCAAAGATGCGCCGATTTACATGGCTGAGAAAGCCCGCCCGGATTTTGGAAACGCTCCCTTTGTCGTCGCGCTTCGGAGCGTCGAACTGCTTCCCCGCTACCAGTTGAGCCTCACAGGTCCGTCCTTGAACAATTCGGCAGGCAAAATATCGAAACGCTGAAATCCGCTCTGCCCAATCAAAAACCCTCATACCATTTGCAGTCCGGAACTGCACTGTTGGCAGCCCGTTAAAAAACAACTAACTCCTGTAGGAGACGACGTGAGGAGGCTCAAATTTCCACGAAAAGGAGGCCATGATCAGGGACTCCTTACGTCGTCTCCTACAAGAACGTCCTTTTTACACGGCCTGTTAGCCGCGGCCCAAAGCTCCGTAGGAGCGGCATAGTGCAATTGCGAACTGGAGATGGTATTAAGTCCAAATCTGGTGGCCAAACGAACAGCACTGGATGGCTTCGGAGATCTGGTCGCTGGCGATGTGGTGCGGGGTGCGGAAAGGGCGGTGCGTGACCAGGGCCTGTCCGGGCTTGAGCAAGCCGACGATGCTGTGGATTCTGGTGGTTTCGAGCGCCTCTTCCAAAGTGAGCGGGGGCAGGATGGTGGTCAGCCGCTTGGCCAGCATGGACTTGCCCGTGCCGGTCGGCCCGATGAGCAGTATAATATGAACCGTTTAACCACCTCTGGCACGGATTTTCGTAAACGGTTGATTTTACACCGCTTACACACTGCATTTGCCCTGTTTCTCAACATATTTGACCCTAACCACCGCAATTATAATCCCGACCAAACGGCCAAACTGCCCGTCCTCGGGAGCCTTCTGGATCCGGAGCCTTGGTCCCCGAGCAGCAGGAATGGCGGATGGAATAAAGCCACGATCCTGCTGGTGATGCAAAAACAGTCCAGTTTCCCCTTCTTCGATCCACACCAGTCATTAGGCACGGCTAATGCTGATGCCATTTCGATTAACCATTTTAATTGACTATCAACGGGGAGGAGGACCAGAATTAAGCTTAATTATTATTATATGAGCGCACCCACCCATGAAGAGCGTGTAGTGATATGGCGTTACACTATCGCTCATTCTTCCTTTAATCAAGCCCGCGTTGCATTGATGTATTTATTAACCCATCCTGAATTACCCGAAGAAATAAAACAAGCATTCCTATACTCCGGTATAATCTGCTACGCACGTCCTTTTACAAAATCTCACATCACTGTATCAGAGCGTATTGTTTGTCTGGACGACACCGTGATACCTGCTCCATATCGAGCATTACATCATGAGCATATAACATGGCGTGATAAAGCAGTGGCACATACAGACGTATGTATCTTTTCCGATACACTCGTAAATAATGTAGTCGTAGTGCTAAAGCCGGATGGCTTCGAACTCAAGACTGCTGGTGCATACAGCTTAACTGAGGCGGGATTGCATGATACTATTACTATGTGTGACTACTTTATCACGCATTGTGAAATGCAGTTATCTCCATACAGACACTTTTTTACTGGTCACAAACACGGTGTGTATAAGATGAACTTTGATGACGGGGACAACTGGCTGACGGAATGGCCGATGCTTCCGCCTACTAGCATTTAGAACTTTGACAGGATTTCAATTATTGCGAGTATGATAATCGTAACTGACCTTATCCTTTAGATTGGAGCCTGGACCGTGCCTCCAGTCGCTATATGGTGCTGCACATGTAAGATTAACTGGGCTTCCTTTAAAGATACGATGTGCTATGTTTAAGCTTGGCGTGCTTAGTTTAAGTCAGTGATATGACGTATTAGACCGACAACTATCCAAGTCTTGGTCCTTTTCCCATCCATCCCCTCACATTCGCGTTCTGATCTACCCAAGTGATGAAAGCTATTGAATCTGACGAGAGATAATATTCCCACCCCTATAGTAGATATGGGGTGGGGATTATCATTTCTCAAGGCATTTTCCTAGTTCTAAACCCCGGGAAAATGGGGGTGCGTATCGATGGGAAGATCACTCGCACGTGGTCGTTTGAGCCTGTTCGTGCCGTCAGCAACTTCACTTTCGACACTTGCAGTTCAAGGGCGGTGGGATTATCGTCGCTTCATGCAGCCCAATTCAAATATTGGCTTGGCTTGGGGGAAGGAACCGAACACCGCAAGAGAGCTTCTTTCCAGGCGAGCGACAGGGTTTATCACCTTGGTCTTGCTATGTCCTCCAATCGTATCGAGTGCGTTTTTTGTGTGGATTGTCTTTTTCATGAGAGGGGAAAACTATAAATATGTGCATTCACTAGCCGACTTCATGGCATGGTTTCACATGTTGAACTTACTGCTTTGTTTTCTGTGGGGAATACTGATTATCCGAACTTGTCGTTGGTGGGGATGCGGTTGCATCATTGGGGCACTTCTAATATTTTTGATATTCTCGCTTGTTGTGATGACGAATGCCGGTTGATCGGGCTGGTCTGATTCAATATAATCGTGCTCGCCGTCCATCACTTCGCGGACATACCGATACGGCTTCTTCATCTGCTTTGGTCTTGTGCCGATGCATCCATTCCTTTTCGGCGAGAGGTTGCCGGCCCTACAGTTTGAGGATCACCAGCAAACATCGAGGACCTTATTATCCATCCGGACCAGGCTTCAGCTCACCGTTTATTGCACTTTTGTTGGCAAGAATAGTGTATTGACATGCGATTGGATTGGTGAGTAAATCGAGGCTGGATTAAGGGTTACATTGCGAACCAAATTGATAGGCGTGGGCGGGTTCATAGCCGTGTCCGCAAGAGGATAAAAGATGAATTGATATGAAACCAACAAAATCATTGTTTGCAACTCTAGCCATTACAATGGCTCTGTATGCACAGCTGCAAGCTCAAAACACAACCTACGTGTGGCAATCAACCGATGGTGACCCACACGGCTTGGCTGGCACAATAGTCTTGGATTCACCCTCGTCTGCTGGCGGCACAATGTCGGATGTTGTTTCGGTTACTCTGTCGGACCCTGTTGCTGGCACATATCACGTGGCAATCGGGATTGACCCGTCATACTTGCTGGGAGGTTTCACATGGACGCCCACCATGATTACAAGAATGAATGCCGTTTGGCAAAACGGTAGTTCGCAAAATTGGGAGACGTGGGCCTTGCCTAACGATACTGGCATTCAAAATGGCACCTACGGATTAATTGACGAAGGCGGAGCTTGGCTCGCGGAACCCACCTCTGTGCCAGAACCCTCCGTTTCTCTTTTACTGTTCTCTACCCTTGCTGTTTGGATATTCTCCTGCCTTCGCCTCGGCAAGGGCGCTAAGGTGTCGGATACATAAAAAGTGAAAGGGTCCTCGGTATCCAGGAATTATGAAAGGGTCATCGTGCAGGGCCAGTCCCGCATAATTGCATTTTTTTGTTTTGTTCGCGCGTCGCGCAGCAGCATGGCCAAGCCGCCGCGCCCATGTTTGGTCGTTTCGCAACCCAGTTAGAGCTCCTGGTCATCCCTTTCCGAATGCCAACTGAGAAATTCTCAATGGCAAATTTGCAATTCAGGCTCAGCGCTGTGAAGGGGTCAGTCCTCGGAATCAAGGAATTATGAAGGGTCATCGTACAGGGTCAGTCCCGCATAATCGCATATTTTCGTTTTCTTCGCGAGTCGCGCAGCAGCATGGCCAAGCCGCCGCGCTCATGTTTGATCGTTTCGCAACCCGGTTAAAGCTCCTGGTCATCCCTTTCCGAATGACAAGTGAGAAATTTGCAATGGCACATTTTCAATTCAGGCTCAGCGCTTTGGTTGCGGCTTGCCGCGCTACGGAAGATGCAAAATCAAACTTCTTGCAAAAGCAATGAATTCATCTTTGTATTCTTGGGAAAAGCAAGATGAATGGATAACTCCAAGTGTTGATGTCCGATCGAACCCTGAGTTCCACATTGGAAAGAGCAGGCCGGTGCGATTTCCCCGCGCCTGGGACCCGATTTTAGTCCACAAATGAAATTACCAAACAATGATATGACAATGAAAACAAACCTCCTCGCAATCTGCCTCGCCCTGGCCGCCGCGCACTTGACGTCCCCGGAGACGGCGCAAGCGGCGGCCGACCTCTCCCGGCCGCACTTGGAAACCCGGCACGGAGCGCGCCAACTGGTGGTGGATGGCAAACCATTCCTGGTTTTGGCCGGCGAACTGCACAATTCCAGTTCATCGAGCCGTGAATATATGAAGGCGATCTGGCCCCAGCTCGCGCACAGGAACCTCAACACCGTCCTCGCGGTTGTTTCCTGGGAACTCATCGAGCCGCAAGAAGGCCATTTCGATTTCACTTCGGTCGATGATTGCATCCTGGACGCCCGGCAAAATCACCTGCGCTTGGTATTTCTTTGGTTCGGAAGCTGGAAGAATGGCGAGTCGTCCTACCAGCCTTGCTGGGTGAAGACCAACGCGCAGCGCTTCCCGTGGGTGAAAGACCGCGCCGGCAAGACCTTGAACATTCTCTCCACCTTTGGCGACGCCACTGGTGATGCCGACGCGCGGGCTTACGCCGCCTTGATGCGCCACATTCGTGAGGTGGATGGCAAGGAGCACACGGTCCTCATGATGCAGGTGGAGAACGAGGTCGGTGTCCTCGGCGACTCGCGGGACCACATTGCCGCTGCCAACGAAGCCTTCGCCAAGCCGGTGCCCAAGGATTTGATGCGCTATCTCGCGCAGCACAAGGACACCCTGGCGCCGGAACTGCGCGATCTGTGGGCCAGCAACGGCTTCAAGACCTCGGGCATCTGGGAGGAAGTGTTTGGTCCGGGCAAGCCGGATTCGGCCAAACGATTCGACGACTTGACGCCAGAGGAACGCGACATCCTGTGGCGGCAGTTAAGCTGGCCGGTGGACGAAATCTTCATGGCCTGGCGCTACTCGAGGTACGTCAACAAGGTGGCCGCCGCGGGCAAGGCGGAATACGACATCCCGATGTATGTCAACACCTGGCTGCAGCAGCCCGGCTGCCCGCGGCCGGGGGAGTATCCCAGTGGCTGCCCGGAGGCCCAAGTGCATGACGTATGGCGGTTTGGCGCCCCGAGCATCGACATCCTGGCGCCGGACCTCTACCTGCCGCAGTTCGCCGAGACGTGCGAACGCTTTACCCGGAACGGCAATCCGCTGTTTATTCCCGAAGCCAACGGTCGCGGGCCAGCTTCGCAAAATGCCCTCATCGCTTATTTGAAGTTCAATGCCATTGGCTTTTCACCGTTTGGTATCGAGGGCAGGAGTGGTGGCCGGGGGCGAACGCAGGGGACCCATGAGCCGCCGGCGCCCGACCCCCTCGCCCAGACTTACGCCATCCTGGATTACCTGGCGCCAGTGATTCTCGACAATCAAGGCAAGGGCACGATTGCCTTCCTGCAGCCGATGGATGACACCAACGCTCCGCCGCAGGAATTGAAGCTGGGCGATTACACTTTAAAGATCAGTTTCGGCGCCGGTGGCCAAGGCGGTGGCGGCTTCGGGGAATTCGGCGGACGTTCTGTTTTTACCAACACATCGCCCGCCCGCCTGGTCATTAACTCAGGCCCCGGCGAGTATGTATTTGTGGGCGGGCCAATGAGCGTCATCTTCACGCCGAACACACCCGGGCCGGGCAGAGTGCTGCTGGGGAGCTTTGACGAGAGCATGAACGTGGATGGCCGCTGGGTGCCCGGTCGCCGGTTGAACGGGGACGAAACTCGCAACAATATGCGCTGGCAGGATATGCGATCCTTCGGGATCTACCGATACACGGTGTTTCAGCGGGATTGACCGGAATTAACGGCAGTTCCCGGTCTTGGCTTGACCATGGGAGAATTCACGTTGACATCAAGGTCAAGGGGTCAAGGGGTCAGTTCTAACAATTGACAATGTCTTACAAGGGGTGCTTGCTGATCCTGCTCGGAAGGCCCTCAATGAAGGGGTCATGAAGGGGTCGGTGAAGGGGTCGGTCCTCGGAATCAAGGAATTATGAAAGGGTCAGTCATCGTGCAGGGTCAGTCCCGCATAATTGCATATTTTCGTTTTCTTCGTGCGTCGCGCAGCAGCATGGCCAAGCCGCCGCGCCCATGTTTGATCGTTTCGCAACCCAGTTAGAGCTCCTGGTCATCCCTTGCCGAATGACAAGTGGGAAATTCTCAATGGCAAATGTTCAATTCAGGCTCAGCGCTTTGGTTGCGGCTTGCCGCGCTACGGCTGTTGCCCCTTTCCGCCGGATCGATCATCGGAACGGGTTGATGGCCCGAATGCCACCGTAGTCCTGGCCATGATTGAAATCTTCGGTGAATATCTCGCTGGCGCCCGAGGCGCGGGCGGCCGCCAAGATGAGCGCATCCCAGAGGGACAGCCGCCACCGGGCCTGATCGTCCAGCGCGCTCAAAAGGATTTTCAGGCTGTTGTCCACCACGGGCCATGCGGCGTAGTCGCGGATGATCCGGGCCGCCTCGGACTTCGCCACGCCGCGCTTCTCAAGATTGACGTGCATTTCCTGCAACACCTGCACACTGATGGCCGTTTGACCCGGGACGCTCCAGCCTTGCTCGACCAGCCGCAGGGCCACGGACCGTTTGGCGGGTGTCTCCCGGTCGTACGCGTAAAGAAGAATATTGGTGTCAAGGAACCTGCTGGCGTTCATGGGCTTGATCGCGGGTCAGGGGTTTTCCTGCCAGCCGCAGGCCTTTGTGCAGACGGTCGAGCGCCGCCGCTTGGGCGTCTGGAGCCTGCGTGATCGAGCGGAGGACGTGATCCAGTCCGGCCAATATCAGGGCCTTAAGGGTGGTGCGACGCTCGGCAGCAGCGACTTTGGCCCGATGCAGAATTTCATCAGGCAAATCAATCGTTGTCTTCATAAGCAATAAATACAGCAATATGGCCATAAGTCAAGCCTGCAAAAACTCATGGCTTTTTTAAAAAATCTTTAAGAAAGGTGTTGACGTAACGATATACAAACTATAATATTGCTGTAGTGAATATATGAATATGGATGTTGGCAAATTGTTCGGGCATATTCCCCCAACCCTGAATTGTGGGCTGTTTTCAGGGTGATTCAGACCGTTTCAGAGCGATTCAGACCAAAAAAAGAAAAAAATTACCCCAAACCCGCGCCAAGATATGAGCCGAAATGGAAAAATCGCCAGATTACCCGCTCCGCTTCGTGAGCAAATTAATCTCCGCCTGCAAAACGGTGAAAAGGGCCGGGACATCATGGCCTGGCTGAATTCAAACGACGAGGTCAAAGCCCTGCTGGCCAGGGAGTTCGGCGGTCACGAAATCAATGACGAAAATTTCTCGCAATGGAAACATGGCGGCTATCACGACTGGGAAATGCTCCAGGCGACCCTGGCCGAGACTCAGCGCATCGTGTCCGAGGGCACGGAACTGGACAAAGTTGGGGAGCAGGCGCTGGGGGACAAGCTGGCGGCCTGGATGCTGGGCCGCTATGCCGTCGCCACTCGCCAGTTGATTGAAAACGAGCACGATCAGGCCGCCTGGAAGTTGTTGCGCGAGGTTTGCCACGATCTGGTGGCCTTGCGCCGGGGCGATCACTTCGCCGAGTGGCTGCGCATCGACCGGGAAAAGCTCGCTTTGCATCTCCGCAGGGAGGAGCGGGAACTAAAAGCCGCCCAATCGGAAGCGGAGACGAAATCCGCCGCGCCCGTGCTGACTGACGAGGAGAAGGAACGCAAGTGGAGGCAAATCTTTGGCATGCAACCCTTATGAGCGGAGAACCCAAATCACCGCGCGACCTCATGCTGCCCTGCCGGCTCCGCTGGGCCGATGACAACTCACGCTGGAAATTCGGACTCATGGCCCGGCAAATGGGCAAGGATTCTTGCTCCGCTGAGGAAGGCGTGCGCGATTGTTTTAAGCTTATAGGCGCGAAAGACTGTGAAAGGTATCTCCTTCAGTTTTCACGTCCAAATCTGCCGGTCCAGCGAGCGGTACTGGATGGCTTCGGAGATGTGATCGCTGCCGATCTTTTCCGCGCCGGCCAAATCGGCAATGGTTCGCGCCACTTTCAAGACGCGGTCGTAGGCGCGGGCGCTGAGGTTCAATTCCGCCATGGCGAATTTCAACAGTTCGCGGGTGGCATCGTCCAGCGCGCAAAAGGTCTTCAACTCGCGCGGGCCCATGCGGGCGTTGCAGGTGATGGTCCGCTTGTGGGCGAAGCGTTCCTGCTGGCGCTTTCGCGCCGCCACCACGCGCTGGCGGATGGCGGCGGAATCCTCGCCGGTGCGTTCGGCGCTGATGTCGCGGAACTTTACCTGGGGCACTTCGACGTGCAGGTCAATGCGGTCGAGCAGCGGGCCGGAGATGCGGCCGAGGTAATTCTGAATCTCGCGCGGGGAACTGCGGGATTCGCCGGGCATTTTGCCGTCGGGCGTCGGGTTCATGGCGGCCACGAGCATGAATTGGGCGGGGAAGGTCATGCTGCCGGCGGCGCGGGAGATGGTGACGTGGCCTTCCTCCAACGGCTGGCGCATGGTTTCGAGCACGCCGCGCTTGAATTCGGGCAATTCATCCAGGAACAACACGCCGTGGTGGGCGAGGGAGATTTCGCCGGGGGTGGGATTGATGTTGCCGCCCAGGAGACCGGCGTCGCTGGCGGTGTGGTGCGGGGTGCGGAAAGGGCGGCGCGTGACCAGGGCCTGTCCGGGCTTGAGCAAGCCGACGATGCTGTGGATTTTGGTGGTTTCGAGCGCCTCTTCCAAAGTGAGCGGGGGCAGGATGGTGGTCAGCCGCTTGGCCAGCATGGACTTGCCGGTGCCGGGCGGCCCGATGAGCAGGACGTTGTGCCCGCCGGCGGCGGCGATTTCCAGGGCGCGCTTGACCGATTCCTGGCCCTTGACTTCCGCCATGTCGATTTCGTCCGTGAACGATTGCTCGAAGATTTGGGTGAGATCGACTTTGGCCGGCTCGATTTTTGTTTCGCCTTCCAAAAAGGCGACCGCTTCGCGCAAGTCGCGCACGGGGATGACTTGCAAGCCATCGACCACGGCCGCTTCGGCCGCGTTTTCCACCGGCACGAGCAGGCCGGCGCTGTGCTCGGCCCGGGCGCGCAAGGCGATGGGCAGCACGCCCTTGACCGAACGGACCTGGCCGGTCAGGGCCAGCTCTCCCACCATGACGAAGTTGTCCAGTTGATCGGCCTGAAGCTGGTCGCTGGCGGCGAGCATGCCGACGGCGATGGGCAGGTCGAAGCTGGGCCCCTCCTTTTTGACATCGGCGGGGGCGAGATTGATGGTGGTGCGGCCCATGGGGATTTTGAAGCCGGAATTGCTCAGGGC
>Ga0326727_10014442_pt1 | contig 17217 bp, 10 predicted proteins | sample MB2enrmetagenome_FD_207643 | JGI IMG/M metagenome (GOLD analysis project Ga0326727, IMG submission 207643) | Lab enriched peat soil microbial communities from McLean, Ithaca, NY, United States - MB29MY | ecosystem: Environmental > Terrestrial > Soil > Wetlands > Peat | place: USA: New York...
AATATACGCCGGCTGCCCACATCGGATGAACGTAAGCGCAGCGGCGGCGCTGGAATCTACTATCACTTCGACTATGTGGGCGGTCCGCGCTCCTATAAGTGGCTCAATACTTACTCCATCACCAAGGTTTGGGAACAAATGAATCTGGCCTCCGCCTACGGGGCCAACCGCGTCTGGATCGTGAACGTAGGCGATCTGAAGCCGATGGAGTTTCCCATCGAGTATTTTCTCAATCTGGCCCGGAATCCGGACCGCTGGGGCAAGGATCACCTGCAGGAATTCACCGAACTCTGGGCAGGGCGCGAATTCGGTCCGGATCACGCGGCGGAAATTGCGGATATTGTGTCTAAGTACACGCAATACAATGGACGGCGCAAGCCGGAGCAACTGGAGCCGGATACCTTCAGCCAGGTAAATTATGGGGAAGCCGACCGCGTTTATTCAGAATGGAAGTCGCTCACCGAGCGAGCCGAACGGGTCTATCTGCAGCTTCCAGAGAACAAGCGCGATGCCTTCTTCGAGTTAGTGCTATATCCAACGAAGGCCTCAGCCATCGTGAACGAGTTATACATCACGGCCGGGAAAAATCATTTCTATGCCACGCAGGGAAGAATTAGCACCAACGATCTGGCGCAGGAGGCACGTGCCCTTTTTGCGGCGGACGCCGCGCTTTCCGATGAGTACAACCATAAGTTAGCGCACGGCAAATGGGATCACATGATGGACCAAACGCACATCGGGTACACCTTCTGGAACGAACCGCCGCTCAATGCCATGCCGGCTGTCACGGAAGTGCAAACGGCTTCCGGGCCGAGGATGGCCGTGGCTGTCGAAGGATCACCGTTTGCCAGCTCGCGCGACTGGGGACTCTTTGCGCTGCCTGCCTTCGATGTTTTCAACCGTCAAACACGATTCATCGTTGCTTTCAATCGCGGGACTGTTCCATTTCAATTTACCGCGATCGCGGACCGGCCATGGATCAGGCTAAGTAAAATGCATGGAAGCGTAGCAAAGGAAGAAAGGCTGCTCGTCAGCATAGACTGGACCGGCCTCTCAAAGGGCGAGAATGATGGCACGGTTACGCTTGCTCAAGAGGGCGGTGCGGAGTTTCGTGTCCGCGTGAGAGCGTTGAATCCTGTAGCACCCGCGAGAGACACCGTGCAGGGTTTTGTGGAAGGCGACCACTACGTTTCGATGGAGGCGGAGCACTTCACCGGCAAAACAAGCGCAGGCGAAGTCCATTGGGATAAGATTCCAGGCTTTGGCGAGACACTCTCCGGGATGACTGTTTTCCCGGTCACTGCGCCGAGCGCGGAACTGCCGCAACCCGCTCCGGTTCTTGAATACAAGATGTACTTATTTGAGGGAGGCACGTTCAACGTGGAAGCCATTTTGGCGCCCACACTCAACTTCGTTCCTGGACGCGGATTGAGGTATGCTCTCTCCTTCGATGATCAACCGCCGCAAATGGTCGATGCTTTAGAACATAACTCAGCAACGGACTGGGAGCAGGCAGTCAGCGATGGCGTTCGCAAGATAACCTCCACGCTCAAAGTGGATGGACCGGGTTATCATACGCTGAAATTCCGGATGGTTGACCCCGGCGTTGTGCTGGAGAAACTGGTCATCAGTCCAGGTCCTCTGCCGCCCAGTTATCTTGGGCCTCCTGAGAGTTACCGAAATGCCGAGCCGGCGGGGCCTTAGCGTGCGGTTATCTTCACGTCCGAACATGCGTGGGTTGCTGTTAGCTGCGCTAACTACTTGCTGCATGCGTAGTTTTAGTTCTGGCTGCTCTTGTCCTTGAACGCTGATAGCCCGAGTGGCGCTGCAGAACAACCGCCGCGGCGCCACGCAGCCGGGCGAATTCACCGTCGCTGGTGATTCCCAACTGCGGCGCATTCCCGGCCAGCATGGTGGCTTCCAATTCGGCTTGAATGATGGGACCGAAGCGAGCCCACGAGGTGGTTATGTCGCCTGCAATCAGAATCACTTCCGGGGAGAGCGCGGCGGTCACCAGCCGCAGGCCGCGGCCCAGACAGGTGGCCTGCCGAGTCAGGGCTGCTATGGCAGCAGGATCTTCTTCTTCGGCCAAGTGGAGCAGTTCATGAATGTTGACGGAGGCCTTCTCAGGGCATATCTCCGCATAGTACCGAAGCGCCGCATTGGAAGACGCAAAGACCTCCCAGCATCCGTGCTGTCCGCAGCCGCACAGGGGTCCGGTGGGATCAATCGGACTGTGGCCAAACTCCCCGGCCAGGCCGCTGCGGCTGGTGACAATCTGCCCGTTGGCCAGGATGGCACCGCCAACCCCCTCGGAAACGGTGATTAATACAGCATTACGGATGCCGTCGAGCTTGCCTGACCATAACTCCGCAAGCAGGCAGGCATTGGCGGCGTTGGTCAGCTCAACCTGTAGGCTCATCTCCTTTTCGATGTCGCTTTTGATGTCATAGCTGCCCCACTTCAGATTAGGAGCAAGAATCAAACGTTGCGTCTCCGAATCAACACGGCCGGGCATACTGATGCCGATTCCCTCGAAGGAGCGATGGGGATGGCCCGCGCGCATCGCCTTCATGCAGGAGATGATTTTACTGATGGTGCTTGCGGGTTCCGAGGCGAGAGGCACAACCTCGCGCGCCAGAAATCTCCCGTTCAGGTCGAGAAGCGCGATAATGGCTTGCTTTGGCCGTATATCAGCGGTCAGAATCACCAGTCCGTCGTTGAGCGCAAGCAGCGTAGGGTGCCTGCCGCGAGGCCGCCGTTCAATGGCGCCCTCCTTTACCCATTTTTCAGCGATCAACTGCTCAACAATCGCGGAGACGGTGCTGGGTTGCAAGCCGGAGGCCCGCGCCAGGTCCGCACGGGCTACCGGCTGTTGGGAACGGATGATCTCCAGAACCACATCGCGATTGATATCCCGCGCGCTTTCGCTGGTCGCCAACTGAACATAGGCCAAGTCGATGCGCTTAATGCCGCGTGTTGTAGGTACCGGCCGTGTAGTTGATTTCATTGTTGCCAGTTGACTCCGAGTGTGAGAATCATGGTTCAGAATAGCAGGTTGTTCAGCCGTCCGCGTTTTGGACAGGTTCTACTGGCTCATTACGTACGGAAAACGCTGCGGGCGCGACAGCATGCTGTTCGCCTCATCATCGTTATGAAAGCGCTCCCTTACGGGGTCCCAGTGCAATCTGCGCCCCGTCTTCATGGCTATATGGTGCACCAGGCAAGTGGAGCACGCGCGGTGCCCAATCTCGGCGGGCGCGATGGGAGCCTTCCGGCTGCGGATGCATTCCAGCCAGTTGCCGTGCTGGTCATCGCTTTGGTAGAGATGAACTTCTCCGGCCCCGATCACGCTCTCCAGAATCTTGGCATCGCTGGCCATCAACGGTTGCAGGGTTTGCGGCTTGCCACTCGGATCGCTGGCGGTGACTTCAACATCGCGGGTTACAAAAATCCATCCCTCGCTCCCGTAGAACTTGATGCCGTTGGGAAAGTCCCCGCTGATGTCCATGGTGACGCCGTTGGCATAGAGGCCATGGGTCAAAAACTTGCCATGCACATTCCATAATCCATGCGTGGGAAACTCCGCCGTGCCCCACACCTCTACCGGTCCGGTGTATTCCGTATTCATGCCCCAGTGGGCGGTGTCCACATGGTGCGCGCCCCAGCCTGTAATCATGCCGGCCCCGAACTGCTCGCAGCGCAGCCATCCGGGGCGGTCGTAACCGCGCTGCGGATGCACACGCATCTCGGTGTAGTAGACCTCGGGCGTGGAGCCTAGCCAAGCGTCATAATCGAGGTTGGGAGGGATGGGCATGGGTGGCGCCTCCGGCCCGCTGGGGTCACCCGGCAATCCTATCTCCACATGCTTGATCGTCCCGATACGGCTGTTGCGCACCAACTCGCAGGCCCGATGAAACTGTTTCCACGAGCGTTGCTGCGAGCCGATCTGCAGAATCTGCCCCGATGCCATGACCGCGTTGCTCATGGCTCGCCCCTCGGCAATGGTCAGCGATGCAGGCTTCTGCAGGTACACGTCCTTGCCTGCATGCACCGCATCCACCGCTAGAATCGCGTGCTGATGGTCGGGTGTGCTGATCACTACCGCATCAATGTCCTTATTGGCCAGCAGTTCGCGGTAGTTATGATAGCCGGTAACGCCGTCGTACGCCTTGCCAGTCTGCTTGGCATAGTAGCCGTTGACCAGCGCCCGGCCCTCTTCCATGCGCTTGGAGTCGAGATCGCAGACGGCAACGATGCGCGCCTGGTCGTATTTCCAGATTCCCGGCAGATCGTGGCCGCGGGAGATGCGGCCCACTCCGATCGCTCCGATGTTGATGCGGTTGCTGGGCGCTTTCTGTCCCATCGCGCTGGCCGGTACAATCGCCGGAAAGCCGGCCGCGGCAACCGCTCCTGCTGACATCTTCAAAAATGTCCTGCGCGGGTACTTCGTTCTCGTGCTGATGGCTCTCATAGCTGTCTCCTGCACAATCCTCAGTACGTCCCCTACTGCGCCGGCCTACGCATTAAAACTGAGACGCCGCGCGGTCTTCTGCGCCTTCAGCACCAGCTCGGTAGCCAACAGCGCCTGCTGCTGATCTTGCGCCGTGTGGGTGCGGTTCACGATATCCGCGACAAACTGCGGCCCGAAGGGCATCACCACCTTGCTGCAATCCATGTAGCGGGTCTGCTTCTTGTCCACGATAAACAGATGGTTGCCACCCGGCCGGCCGGCGATATCGATATACTTGCGCAGTTCGATATAACCCTCGGTCCCCAGGATGAATAGCCGCCCATCGCCCCAGGTGCCCAGACCATCGGGAGTAAACCAATCCACCCGCACATAGCCCGCGCCGCCGTTGCCCTGGAGCATCATGTCGCCGAAGTCCTGAAACTCCGGATGGGTGGGATGATTTACGTTTGCGATCTGCGATGCAGTGACTGCGGCCGTTGTCGAGCCGGTGTAGTAGACAAACTGGTCCGCCTGATGCGATCCGATGTCGCACAGGATGCCGCCGTATTGCGCCGGGTCCCAGAACCAATCGGGACGGCTGGGGGCGTTCACTTGGTGGGGCGCGATATTGATCGTCTGCACCACCTTGCCTATCGCCCCAGCCTTGACCAGGTAACCGGCCTCGACGGCGGCGCGCACCTCCAGCCGCTCGCTGTACATGACCGCGAACATCCTGCCGGTCTGCGCGGAAACTTTGCGCACCTCGGCCAGTTGCTCCAATGTTGTAATGGCCGGCTTGTCACTGAGATAGTCCTTGCCGTGCTTCATAACGCGGACGCCGAGCGGCGCGCGCAGATTGGGAATCGACGCGCTGGCCACAAGCTTGATTCCTGGATCGTTCAGGATCTCGTCCTCGCTCTTCGCCAGCCGCGCCTGGGGATAAATCTTCTGAAAGTTGGCAATCTCCCGGGGAAGCGTCGAATAGAAAGCAGCCAGCTCCCCGCCACCGCGAATCACGGCTGCCGTGATGCCCATGATGTGGGCATGGTCGAGGCCGATCACGGCAAACTTGATGGAGTATTTCGTCTTCGCGTCCTCATCGGCTCCGGGCGCGGCGACCTCATGCGCAATATGCCCGTCCCCCCCATGCAAGCCCAAGGCCGCCTCCGGCAATGTCGATAACATACCCGCTGCTCCCATGGTCATCAGAAAGTTACGCCGGCCAATTGTCTCGAATTGCATAAAATTAAATCCTTTCCATGGATCGCCGTGCCGGTTCAGTGTTGCTGCGCCTCCGGTGTTGCGGCGGATTTCCAATTGATGACATGGTAGACGGCCTCGCCCGCGCCCGCGTTTCTCAGCCCGTGCAGTTGGTTGGATGCGTTAAAGATCACCGAACCGGGCCCGACCCGCTTCCACTCGCCGTTCGACAGGGTTTCCACCGTGCCCTGCATCACGATGATGAGTTCCTCATTGGGATGCCGGTGCGGGGAATGCGAGGTTTTGCCAGGTTCCAGCGTGGTTACGTGCATCTCCAACTCTTCCAGTGTAGCCGTGCGCGCCTTGAAGAACGAGCGCACCGAGCCAACCTCTGTCGGCTTGGCGGGAATCGAATTCCAATCGAAGACCGATGAGCCCATCACCGGCGTCTGGCCAACCAGAGCGAACGCTCCAGCCGTGCCTGCAATGGCGATCAGCGCAACCAGCAAATCTCTTCGAGTAATCACCATTTCTCCTTGTCAGCAGTTCTTAAGTCCGTCGATATTCTTAAAGTCGACCAGGTAAGTCGTGTGATCCGCCAGCGTGATCTCCGCTCCAAGGACGGAGCCAGAAGGAGTCACCTCCATGCTCCGGATCGCTTTCACCGGATTCAATTCTTCCTGCGTCCATGAGGTGTCATCGGTCTTGTGCAGCATCGCCGTAATCATCAATTCTATCGCCGGGTTCTTGGCGGCGCGCTGGCGATGGACAAACAGCACAGTGCTGTCTTCCGCTTCCGCATTGAAGCCTTTGTGAACCTGACTCTGAATCGTATCCCAGCCGCTGTAAGCAATCATCGCCACCGATCTGCCCGGAATCGTGGCCGTGATCCCCTGTTTCATCTCGTCTTGGAAAGTGTGCAACACGGCCTTCTTTGCGCCGGAATGCGGCAGGCCGAAATGGCCGAGGGTGAGCTCATGCTCGAAGGCCAGCCGGCAGCGGTCAACGCGGATTACGCCTCCAGGAACCGTGATCTCCGCGAGGTCGATGATGTATCCGACTCCGTTGTTGGGCGGTTTCCGCATGATCAATTGGCGGTAGAGCACGCCGTCGCGCACGCCGTTGAAGAGAATGCTTTGCGAGGTTACGTAGGCGGCGCTCTTCGATGCGGCGTTATCGACCGCGCGTCCCGTGAGGTAGAAATTGATGTCCACTCCTCTCAGATCGCGAGGGTCCAGGCTGCGGAAACTATATTCCTGGGATGTGCCGCCGTTGGGGTTGTGGTCTTCCCATGGGAAATGGGTGTTGAACACCAGCTTGGAGTAGTTGTGATCGCTGTCGTATACCTTGCCGGAGACAATCTCTGAAGCGCCGCTGCTGCCGTGGTTGACCAGAACGATGCCCGGCATTTCGAGCACGGTCCGTTTTGATCGCCTTCCTAAGCCTTCCCACATTCCGTCGTTCTCTTTCGCGGTCCAGAAGGGAGAATCCTCCGGCAGCGCCAGGCTGATGAAGGGCAGGAACATGATGAATGGGCTGGCCGAACAACTGTAGCTTTGAATCGCAAATTCCCGGTGGGGGTAAAAGCCGAGGCTGGGAATGTCGTTCTCGTAAAAGTCTTCCCGCCCCGTGAATTGCAGAATCGATCCGGAACAGAGCCGCCGGGCCCAACCGGGATCGATCGGCGGTTCCGAGGCAAGCAGGAACGAGACGGGGAAGCCGCCCGAAATCCATAGCCGGTAGCAAATGCTTCTGGCCCACATGTTGATAAAGCCATTCCGGCCGAAGAAGCTGGTATACGTTTTGAACAGTTCCTGGAAGCTCTTTTCCAGCACGCCGGCAATTTCCGGATAGTGCTCGCGGCCGAAGGCGCGGCTCCAGATGGTGCCGTACACGACGAACAGGCTGATGGTGTAGTAGTTGTAGCTCTGCTCCAGATACCAGCCGTTGCCCGCGTGATACGATGCGACCCACTGTAGGTGGCTTTTCAACAGATTGTCGTCGATGTCATATCCGTATTTCTTAAGGAACGAGAGCGCGCAAATGTTGAACAGCCGCCAATTGTTCTGCGTGGTGCGGTGATGGGCCCACTTGGAAATCGTGGCGGCCATTTCATCGCGCTGCTTTTCGGTCAGGTACGGCCACAAAACATCGGGCATCAGCAACAGCGTCTTCGCCAAGCCGCCGAACTCGCAGATGAACTGATAGGTGGCGTCCGGCAGGTCCTCGGGCATGGGCAAGCTGTTCACATGCCCCGGCGTCATCGCATGGTAGAACTGATGGGCATAGTAATCGCACAGCTTGATACCGCCGATACTGGTCTCGGGATCCACGTGGATCAGCGGGGCCGCCAGATTGAAGGTCCTCTCCAGCGCTTCAAACTCGTTGGAGCGATGGCGCCATTCCGGCGCATTGGGCTGCGGATACGACTTGCCCGGCACCTGCGGAAACACGATGGGCGCGTCAAACGACTTCACGTGCCGGAATGCTCTTTGCAGAACGTACTTGGCGCATTCAATGTAGTGTTTCCTCGTCATCCCGGTCAGCGGGCTCAGATTCCAGTCGGGATTCCCTACTTCAAATGCATTTTTCATTATCGTCTCGGTTGGTTAGCATTCCTGTTCCGTGCATATAGTTGCGAGATCATGCGATCTTGAGGTTCAGCGGCTCGCCGGTGCTGGAGAACAAAGCCAGCCGGAATATGACTTGTCCGGTTACCATCGGCGGTCCTACCGTTCAAGTCGAATAAATTTCGACACATGAATGAAATACACGTCACGCGATGCTCTCTGGCCTTTTCCTGCGAAAACCCTGGGCTCCAGGGTTGAGCGATGATTCTACTACACCACGCCCATCCTTGGAAATATATCACCTTACGCGATTCTACGCCTGCCGGGCTACCCGTTAAGGCCGGTCCATAGGGAACTCTATCTATATCTTCGACAAACAAACAATCATAAGCAGACAGAGGGCTATTCTGGCAATTTCATCAAGCCGGTGATGGTAAATCCGGCTGCCGATTTGGCGTCGGTGTCCTGGGGTTGGGCGCCGCCCAGGCTCAGAGTGTATTTGCCGGGCAGAATGGAGCGGATGCCCTTATTGTCTACACTCGACAGCGAGCGGGGATCAAGGGTGAGTGTGACCTGCCTGCTTCCGCCAGCGGGGATGGTGACGCGCTCGAATCCAACCAGGGAGTGAATAGGGCCGTCGGGTTGCGGGGTCTTGAGGTAGGCTTCGACCACCTCGTCGCCGGAGACTGCGCCCGCGTTGGTGACGGTAACGGTTGCTGTCAAGGGGTCGCCGGCCTTGAGCGACTCGGCGGAGAGCTTAACCGGGCCGTACTTAAATGTGGAGTAGCTGAGGCCGTAACCGAAGCCCCACAGAGGCTTGCCGGCGAAATAGCGGTAGGTGCGCGCCCCCGTGGCGTCGTGAAGGGCGTAGTCGGTGAAGGCGGGCAGGCCGCCGAGCGAAGCGTAGAAGGTGATGGGCAGACGTCCGGCGGGGTTGTTCAGGCCGGCCAAGGTGCGGGCAATGGCCTCGCCGCCAGCAACGCCGGGATACCAGGCTGCAAGAATAGCATCGGCGTGCTGGTTGGCCCAGTTGAGGGCTACGGCGCTGCCGCTCTGCAAGACAACGACCAGCGGCTTGCCGGTGGCGGCCACAGCTTCCAGGAGTTTTTGCTGGGGCGCGGGCAGGTCGAGGCTGGTGCGGTCGCCGCCGTAGAAGCCGTCGATCTGGATGCGCATCTCCTCGCTTTCAAGCTGCGGCGAGAGCCCGACAAAGGCCACCACCACGTCGGCTTCCCTGGCGCGGGCCACGGCTTCAACGAGCTGGGCCTGGGCGGGGGCTTCCCACCTGAGGGTGACGCCGCCGCCGGCAGGGTCGCCTGCATGGGAGTACTCCAGACGGAAATCATGCGGCTTGGCGTCGCTGAAGTCCACCGCGATGGAGGGAGCTTTGGGGAATTGCTCGACAGGCGGAGCCGTGGGCGAGGCGCCGGGAATGATCTGGAAATTGCCCAACGCTGATATATCGTTCCCCTGGCGCAGACTGCCCTCGCCCAGCAGCTTGCCATCGAGGATGAAGCGGTAGCTCTCGACCGGCGAATAGGGGTGGCTCATGCCGGGCTCGACGGAAAAAACGTAGTGGCCAGGGGCGGGCACGGAGATGGTGCCGGTCCATCGTACGGAGTAGTCGTGGGTGGCCAACTGAGGCACCGGGCTGGCGTTTTCCCAGTCGGCTTGGACTTCGGGTTGAATTAAGGTGGCCACCGGACGACCGGTAAAGTCGGGGGTGGGGAAGAACTCGGTTTTCAGGCCTTTGCTGAGGCCGAATGCGCTTCGAGGGACGGGTACGCCGACGCCGACAGCCAGCGTGGAGCCCTGGGCGTAGAGGATGGGCGAGCTCTTGAACTGCTTCAACATGCCGTCCAGCGGCGTGACCGGATTGACCGGCGTGCCGACGTAGTTGCCCAGGATGGAGGGCAACAGGTCGGCGGTGGGGCCGATGACGGCGATGTGGCCGGGCGAGCTTTTGAGAGGCAGCACGCCGGAATTTTTCAGCAGCACAATGCTCTCCTGCGCTGCCTTGAGGGAGGCTTGGCGGTTGAGCTGGGAGGCGACGACGGTGGCAGGAATGTTGTCCAGCGGATTGGAGCCTTGCGGGTCAAAGAGCCCAAGCTGAAAGCGCGCGGTGTAGAGCCGCTCAACTGCGCGGGTGACCAAGTTCTCAGTAATCAAGCCCTTACGGACCGCATCGGCGAGGGTGTTGAAGCCGGGAGTCCACATGCTGCAGGAGAGATCGGTGCCTGCTTCGAGCGCCATGGCGGCGGCGTGGGTGATGTCCGGAGCCTTCTTGTGGCCCAGGTTTATGTCCACGATGGCTCCGCAGTCGGAGACGACGAAGCCCTTGAAGCCCCAAGCGTCGCGCAGATGCTCCTGGAGCAGCATCTTGTTAGTGCAGGTCGGCCAGCCGTCGATGGAGCTATAGGCGCACATCACCGATTGCACGTGGCCTTCGATGACGGTGGCGCGAAAGGCGGGCAGATAGGTCTCTTCCAGGTCGCGCGGCGAGGGGTTGACGTTGAAACCGTGGCGCAGCGTTTCGGGGCCGCTGTGCACGGCAAAGTGCTTGCTGGTGGCCACGGCGCGCAGGTGGTTCAGATCCGCGCCCTGCACGCCGCCGATAAAGGCCACGCCCATCCGGGAGGTGAGGAAGGGGTCTTCGCCGTAGGTCTCCTGGCCGCGGCCCCAACGGGGATCGCGGAAGATGTTGATGTTGGGGGACCAGAATGTCAATCCATAGAAAATACGGTGGTTGCCCTCGCGTTGGGCCTGGTTGTACTTGGCGCGGCCCTCGGTGGAGACGGTTCTTCCCATCGCGCGGAGCATACCGGGATCCCAGGTGGCGGCCATGCCGATGGCCTGGGGAAAGACGGTGGAGTTGCCCGCGCGGGCCACGCCATGCAGAGCTTCATTCCAGGTCTGGTAGTCGGGGATGCCGAGGCGGGGAATCGCCGTGGCCCAGTCTTCAAGCTGGGCAGCCTTTTCATCCAAGGTCATGCGGCCAACCAGGGCGTGGGCGCGCTCCGCCGGAGAGAGTTTGGTGTCCAGCCAGGCATCCTGCTGCGCGGAGGCGCGGAGGGCGAAGAGGACGAAAACGATTGCAATAACAGAGAGCCAGCGGCGAGACGGCATGTTTCTATTTCCTCCCGGATTTGCCCATCCTCCCGGCATTCTGTGAGCCGGGCGTTCATTTGGAACTCTACTAGTGTAGATGCGTGACTAGCCAGCCCCGTATCAGTGAGGCGGTGGGTGCACACATTTTGGTGCGATTTGAGAAAAAACACGCGCATATAAAAACATGAAAATCTGCTATAAAGGACTATCCTGTTTTTTATGTATAGGTTAAGGCAAATTATCCGAAAATTATTGCACATAACTTGGTGCACATGACCTAGTCATGACCTAGGTCAAGTTGGGGGACTGGCCGTCCACGCGCACCGCCTTCGGCGAGGATTAGATCAGGGGTTAGGGATAAGAAATTAGACTCGGGCAAAACCCGACAGACGGATCAGTGAGGTTCATTGTCTCCCACCCTTGAATCAAAGAACGAATCAAGGATGGGGCACCCATGCTCAATTTGTAAGTCAAGGGTGAGCACCCGTCAGTTTGGGCAGCGTGGCGCTTCCATCCCAGGTGCCCAAAGGCGAGGCACCTGGGGCACCCATCTTCAGTGGTTATGCTCACTTCTCCCGGCACCGGGGCCACGCATTATAAAAGGGCGCCCCTTTCGTGTAAGCTGCGGTTGCTGTGCTGAAGCAGTCAACCTAAGCCAACAGAGAGGAACACCCAGATGAATAGTGTGCGATATATCGGGCTGGATGTCCACCGGGACACGATTTCGGCAGCGGTGCTGAGCGAGAGCGGACGCCTGATCCAGCAGTCCATTTTTGCCACGCGGGCGGCGGCCATCTTGGATTTTATCGGCGGGATGCGCGGTGCCCTGCACGTCACCTTCGAGGAAGGAACGCATTCTGCCTGGCTCTACGATCTGCTGTCGCGGCGAGTGGCCCGGCTGGTGGTGTCGAACCCGCGCCAGAACGCGTTGCTGAAGTCGGGCAACAAGAGTGACGCCATCGACGCGCGCAAGCTGGCCGAGTTATTGCGCGCCGATATGCTATCGCCTGTCTATCACGGCGAGAAGAGCGCGCTGGAGGTGCAGCATCTGGCGCGGAGTTATGCCTTGTTGACCGAAGACACGACGCGCGTGATGGCGCGGATCAAGGCTGTATTTCGCGGCCAGGCGATAAGTTGCGCGGGCAAGAAGTTATACGGCCACAAGCATCGGGAAGAGTATCTGGCACAGCTCGGCGCGGGCGCTTTGAGGCGCCGCGCCGAGCGCCTCTATCAGGAGCTGGAAGCATTGCAGCAACTGCGCCGCCAGGCCAAGCGAGATCTGATTGTGGAGTGCCGCAGACCAAGCTGCTTTGTTCGGTTCCATTTCTGGACCCGATTCGCGCGGCGGTGCTGATCGGGCGCGTGCAGACGCCGCACCGCTTCCGCACCAAGCGCCAGTTCTGGGCCTACTGCGGGCTGGCGCTCACCATGCGCGACAGCGGCGAATACCGCGTGGTGGACGGGCAGGTGGAACGCAGAAAGCGGCCGGCGCAGATTCGCGGCCTGAACTGGAACCATAGCCATGAGTTGAAAAATCTGTTCAAGGCCGCGGCCACTTCGGCCAGCGCCTGCGAGGGAGTCTTTCACGAATTTTATCTTGGGCTGCTGAAGAAAAATATGCAGCCGGAGATGGCGCGGCTGACCCTGGCGCGCAAGATGGCCGCCATCGCGCTGAAGATCTGGAAGAAAGGAGAAGCGTTCGACGCGGAACAAGTGAAGTTACAAGCAGCTTGAGCGCGTGGTTGCCCGTCGGAGAGCGGAGTTATCGCCAATTCCAACGGCAACTGAGCGCTCGGGTTCGAGGGTGAGTATCCTGGGCGGGTTTAGGCGCTTCAGTCTCAAGGGCCACCGTATGCCCCCTCGGACAACCCCAAAAAGCCATAGGCCACGAGTCTCAGATAGAACCATGGTTGGCAATTGCCAACCGGCTGCTTGCAGGCGCTTGAGAAGCCGCCGGAAGAACGCGAGAGAAGATGACGCCGAGCACCTCTCACGGAAGCGAAAAAGAAAACCATGCCCGGGCGAAGCGTGTTGCGGCTGCCAACAGGGGCTGGATGTCAGAAAAATATTCTTCCCCGGCGGATCAGGAGAAGTGTTTTTACTTGACATCCCCTTTTATAGAACCCGCCCTACCTCTCTCGAACAGTGAGCACATGACACCCGTCTGGATTGAGGATACGCCCTACGAACCAACTCTTCTTTTCAGCGGAGAGTCTGTCTATTGCATTCAGAAACTCTAGATGCTTAACTTTGCAGACTGCCTGCATTTGTTCTGCATAGTCGCTATGTGGATCCCCGAGTAACACTTCGGAATAGGAGATATAATCAAACATTTTTTCCGGAACAAGGAGTACAGCCTTAGACAATTCCCGTGGTAGATGGCCCTGGAGTTTCTCTAACGATTTCATATCTGACAGCGTTAATCCTGAATCGCATAAATCTACCCTATTAAGGTCTAACCAGTAGGTCTGATTCGGGTCGTCATACCTCTTCGGTATCAAATTCAGTAATAAGTTGGCCACGCTCTTGTCGTTCGGATTGATTTCCATCATCCGGGAAGCGAAAACGAGTTGAGCCCAATAACCATTGCCTGCTTTTTGCTTTTGATCTTTCAAAATATCCGAGGACTGTGCCTTCGACATCATCGCTATAGCATGGATAACTTTGCATTGCGGATCCTGTCCATACAGTGTGTCAGCGGTAGCCATAATAGCTACCATAGTTAAGACCACTTCACCCGCTCGAAGAATCTTGATCATGGAATAAGGCTCCTTAACATATTGTCAAATCTTTCAGATTGTGTGGCGTTCTCATATGTTTTCAAATCAACCGAGAAGTGCATCTGCGGAGGCCCGGACATAGGGCGCAGCCCAGTCGCACGCTCGAATTCACTGTACTGACTTGTACACACAACCTGACAACCTGCGGACACGGGTCTTGCTAGGCTACCGAAAACAGAATTGCCATTTCCGGATATATGCACGAGTATTCCTTTGGCTATATAGAGGCCACCTTGTGCGGGATTAGGCGAAGCTGTAGGGATTGAGAGTGTAGGCTGAAGACGGATCGCTGGATGTCCATCGTGATCTGGCTCAAATGTGCCATTATACACTCCATTAGCAACAGTCGCATATCCGGTATATGAAGACGTAGTCTTCACTAAGAATATACCAGCTTCATGTCCGTTGACCGACACAGTGGCGGTGGCGTTGTAACCTTGCTGGTTCGTTACGTTCGTGTATTTATCGTTATACTGCCCCATTGCGTCCTTACTCCTGTCACGAATCGTGATTGTTACGTTGCATGACGAATCATTGCTGTTGCCACACGCGTTCATGCCAGTCGGATCGGTCATATTCAATGGATTGTTGTTCACATAGGCATACATGTCGAAGTTCTGAGGATTTACAATGAAGCCCTCGAATTTCTTCTGGTCGTCTTCATTACCACGTTGCCAATGAATCCAAGGTAAAGGATCAGGTGACATCCACCTTCCCATGCTGCTGGCGTAGTACCTGGCCCCGAAGTAGTCGTTGCCTGATTCGGCGTCGCGTTCTTTGCCGGTGAAGTGGTGTTCGGTGGCGTCAGGGCAGTTGCCGGAGGGGGTCAGGCCGTCGCCGTAGGGCAGGCTGGCGAAAGTGGATAGGCAACCTCCCGCGCCCACCTCGGCGCGCTTGGTGCCTAGCCAATCGCCCAGATAAAAGTAAGTGTCCGTGGCCGTGTGCGCACTATTGGACCAGGTATAAGTGGCCGTGATGTGGCCGCCGGAGAAGGCGTTGGTGTGAGTCCAGGCACTCGTGTAGTTGCCCGGCGCGCCGCTGACGGATAACTCCGTGAGCTGTTCGCCGCCCGCACCCAGCACATAACTCGTCGTGGGCGTAAAGCCGTTGGAGGCGAAGTTGCAACTGAAGCTGGCGAGCGACCCCTTGGCGACGCGCGTGCCCATGGCGTCGTAGAAGTAGCCGGTCATGATCGGCATACTTGGCAGAGCGGCGTTGAAGACGGCGCAGATGCGTCCCTCGCCGTCGTAGAGATAGCTGTTGCCGGAGCCGGCGTCAAATGTCACGTTGCCGGCCGCGTCGTACTGAACGAGTCCGCCAGCGATCTGGTTGTTGGGCAGCGCATAATTGGCATACGCGCTGGAGACGGGGGTCACTCCGCTGGTGCAGTTGCCAAAGGCATCGTAGCTCCAACTGCTGGGCGGCGAAGTGGAGTAAGGCCCGCTGGCCGCGCTGCCGCTTACCAGCCGGTTGAGGTTGTCGTAGCTGTAACTCCAGTTGCCCATCACCGAATCAGTATAGCTCTTGAGGTAAGAGTGACGGTTAAGGTTCGTCGTCTCCCAGGTGCCCAAACGCGAGGCACCTGGGCCACCCAGCTTCAATGGTTGTATTCACTTCTCCCGGCACCCGGGCCACCCGCCGGCGGTTCAGTGAAAGTGTTTTTACTTGACATCCCCTTTTATAGAACCCGCCCCTCGCGGATGGTGACTTGTGGATCGATTGTCAGTTCGCGATTGCAAGCTGATGAACGACGAATGACGAGGCCAACAAAAAAATAACCCCGAACGCCTTAGCTACCAGGACTATTTTTGTCTTCGCCCTTGAATCCACCGCGGACTCTTGTACTTTCCGCAATGGCTGTATAAAAATGCGCATAATCTGCATCGGCCAAAAACATGCTATTACGCCTGTAATCGCCAACCAAATAACACTGAATAGGGCTGCATAAAACTGAAATAAATCGAAATATGGGAGGGTCTTCGCGGGCCACTTGAATCCAATTTCATTAAACAAGCCAATTCCCGCAAAGAAAATTACGATTACAGGAATATAGGGAAAGTGTGGCGGGGAAGATCTTGCCCCAGCCCGGATACGCCAACGCATAATGTCATTGACGGTTACAGGCGCCATCAACACACATACCATAAACACCAGAAGTCCGATGTAGAATAATACGAGGATCATCTCTCATCTCTCCCTTCAGTAAGTCGCATCCTCACACTGGGTAACCCCATAGCCCCCTTGTATCCCGGTATCCGTAGAAACTGTATAACCCGTCAAGGTACCACTGCTATTGGTGGCGACAGACACTCCTGCGAGATTACTCGACTGTCCACTGAAATTCCAACCAAAACCGTTTGTTACATCCTTCGAGTGCTGGGCATCTTGCGAAGGATACGCTGTAACGGATAACTGCTTGCCTTCACCTGACGCTATCGTTCCCGATACGCCAATACAACCAGTCCTTTTTTCTGGTATCACCGTCCCACTAACCGTGATTCCGAGGCTAACTAGGGGCACCTCCACGGGAATTCCATCTATCGGCACTGTTATGTATATCGTTTGTAGTGGTACAAATGCTGAGACCTGGTATGCTGAACTCCGTAGCGTTTCCTTTATGTAACTCTTCTGTCGATTCTTCGCTCTCTGCCGGTCATTCTGACGTATCGTCGCCCATGGAGTGTCCGTGGTGAATTCGCCATGAAAAACTTTGTTCTTCACTTCCGTAACAAAGTTGCAAAGCCAATTAGGCCAGCAGTGACCATCTGCATCAATGCGAATCATTGGATTATTGCCAACGTATGCATAGAGATTCAGGCTTTGGGGGTTGTCCAGCTTCGCGTACGGCACGGGCATGACTTTCGCCGACCAGTCCGGCGAGAGCCAACGCCCCATCGAGCTTGCGTAGTACCTCGCCCCGAAATAATCGTTCCCTGATTCGGCATCCCGTTCTTTGCCGGTGAAGTGGTGTTCGGTGGGAGCTTGGAGCGAGCCGCCGGAGCAACTCAATCCGTCGCCGAAGGGCAGGCTGGAGCAGGTCTGTTCCAGCACGCCGGCGTAGTCGGTTTGGGCGCGGCGGGTGCCCAATCCACCCCACGGACGAAGA
>Ga0326727_10014445_pt1 | contig 17213 bp, 13 predicted proteins | sample MB2enrmetagenome_FD_207643 | JGI IMG/M metagenome (GOLD analysis project Ga0326727, IMG submission 207643) | Lab enriched peat soil microbial communities from McLean, Ithaca, NY, United States - MB29MY | ecosystem: Environmental > Terrestrial > Soil > Wetlands > Peat | place: USA: New York...
TATCTTCCATGGGGAGATCCTTGGTATGAATACGGGATGATCCTCAGGATCTTGACAACCCAGTCCATTTCGCCATCCGTCATCTCGTTCCAGTTTCCCGTCCTCCATGTCATCGTCGCCACACTTTCCCTTTTTACGGGTGTGGATCCCTTGCTTCTTCTCAAATATTGTATCCCCCCCCTTTCAGTCATTGCGATTGTGGTAATCTACTTGTGGGTAAAGGAGATCTCATCTGCGGAGACTGCATTTTTTGCAGGATTACTCCTCCTTTCAGGAACGCCTTACCTGCACTGGACAACACAGGGGGTACGCGAGACCCTCGGTATTGCACTCTTCATTCTCGCCCTTTATATATCGTTCCGGTCAATACGAAATCACAAACCCGAAGTTCTTGCAGCATCACTCCTTCTGATTATCGGCCTGGTACTCACCCATCCTCTTTCAGCACTGATCTTCCTTGGGGTCTGGATCGTCCTCTCTCTTGTGTTTCTCTACCTTGTGTGCAAGAGAGAGAACGTACGCAGAACAAGTCTAATCACAGGTATCATCACCGCGACAACGATCCTTGCTATTACAGCGTGGTGGATGGGGAGACTGACGTATGAATTTTCCCAATTCAGCGGGTTAGTAAATTCCCTTTTTCATTCTGATTATGGAATTCCCCTGCTTCTGGTCAGTATGATGGTCCTGTATCTTATACCGGTGCTAGTTCCGGACCAAATCCTTGCTTTTCAGGGACTCGTACAGCGCATTCTGATCTGGAGAAAAATCATTTACGCTGTTTTGCTCATCGGTTCAGTAATTGGATGCGTTGTGGTGCTTAATTTTGTTCTGGGAAAGTCAACGTTCTTCCTTACCTATCCTCTGCCGATGCTGTTCAACGGGATCTGCATCATAGTTCTCTGTCTGATCGGGCTTTATTATTTCCTGGAAAAAGACCGTCTCTTTGTCGTTGCATGGGTCGCAGTATTATCATCGGCCCTTGTCCTTTCGATGAGCAGCCTCGTACCATTTGTGGATCCCCTCAGGCTGATGGAATTTCTCTATATCCCTCTTGTCATCATTTCAGCGTGCGGACTCAGCCGGATTGCACAATTTGTCAACTCGAGAATAATCGTGTCAGTGTTACTTACAGCATTGGTTCTCATAGGTATCGTAACGACGTTCCCGGCGCTTGTTTTTTTCGGACAGCCTTTTGAACCCGGCCACCCGTTGTACGACAACCGGAGCTTGATAATTGATCACAATCCCACGGAAATCTCTGCTATTTTATGGTTGGATGCCAATAAGGCTAAAGGTGAAATCGAAAGCGATGTGTACGTCGGATATCCCGCACGAGCCATCATTTTAGTAGATTCTCTTACTGTCCAGACGGAATATACGTTTGTTCGGGAAGCAGGTTATCCACATGATGTTCGTACCTCTTCAGAGCAGCACTATCTGATCATCCTCCCACGAATGAAGGAATATCTGGAATTCGGGGGACAATGGATGAAAGAAAGACAACCTCTTGACGAGACCGAGTTCTCAACAATCGAGTCTGAGTGCAACAGGCTGTACGACAGTGGGAATGCGGTAATTTATTCTTTCTCCACTGCGTGAAAATCTCCTTTAATTGGTCAGATTCGGAGTAATGGGGCGGTATTTCTCCGGAACGGTTAATTTTTGTCGTAATTTCACAGGTTCCGAAGATTTTCGTGTCTTTTATCAATGTCTTGATCAATACCCTCCCAAAATAAGGCGGATTCGGCTTTTCGATCCCGTACAGTGGTATTAAAAAGAATAACTTCTCAGTCAACTATAGCATGGCTCGTCTCCCGGTAAAGTTTTTTCTGCGTCTGGCCATCGGGCTGATTCTCATAATTCTTTTATTTTTGTACGTATCTCCGTCTGCAGTAATAGGGTCCTTCAAATCGATCAATCCGTTTTATGTGGTTGCTGCGATTGTAGTCTATGCGTTCACATTTCTTATCCTTACAATACGCTGGAAGATCATTGTTGCGCATCTGGGAGTGGGCATTCCTCTTAAGGAGGCGTACCAGGCATTTACCGGAGGAGTTCTCTACTCTGATTTCACTCCCGGGCGGATCGGGGATCTTACTCGTGCGCTTCTGGTAAAAGACCGGATGGATCTCCACAAAGGTACCGTCTCAGTGATAATAGACCGGTTCATCGATATCATCGTCCTGACCACTCTGGGCATCGCTGCAGTTGTGGTGTATTCCTCACAATTTGCATCAGTACTTCCCTGGCTCTCGCTCAGCGTTCTTGGGGTGGTCTTTGCCGGTACAATTATCCTCTTCTGGCAGAATGCAAGGATATTTTCATGGATCCGGAAAATTCCGTCCTTCGGTATCCCGGCATTTGTTGTACAGGTCCAGACCGCAATCTCCGAATTCCAGAATGAAAGAAATGTCTTTGTCAAAGGCATTCTTCTCACCGTTCTGGCATGGGTTTTCCAGGCCCTTCGCGTTGTCCTGATAGCGTTGGGGCTGGGCTACACACTCCCGCTCCCGGTATTATTCCTGATCCTGCCCCTGATCAGTGCACTCTCTATCATCCCGATTACGCTCTCCGGCCTGGGACTTGTCGAAGGAGGAATGATGGCAGTTCTTGTCGGGTTGGGGATGCCCGTTCCGGCTGCATTCTCCCTTGCCATACTTGATCGCGGACTGACCATGCTCTTTCATTTTGCCGTTGGTGGACGGTACGCACTGAAAAATATTGTATAATTTAAGGGAAAATGTGTGATTATCTGGTGACCGGATTCACCTTTATCATACTCATAAGCCCGTTGTCGTAATATGACGAGAAAACACTGTGATCAGTAATCGGTTTTTCCTGTATCCGGATAAATGTATCCTGACCGAAGGTGTTCCCGCTTATCAGGATGCCGGTTTTTAACAGACTGCGATCAAATACAAGGTACATGTTTTGAAATGTTGGTCCGGTCTGGATCACCCCGCTTGCATTGATCGACACCTGCTCAATCTTGGTATTTCCTCCCTGTAAAAAAGACGCTTGCCAAGAATTAAATGCAACATCCTGTCCGGTGGTATACAACTTTGGATAAGTAATGGTGGCTCCGACAAATGGGCTCGTCTCGAACCCGTTGATGATACTGGTCAGGGAAAAAAATGACATAAATGCGACGATGATGCAGATGCTCCCGATAACTACAGTCCTCTTCTTTGAGGGGATGGCAGCAGACAGCCACATGAGTCCCATCGCTCCCAAAAAGACCAGACAGAATATTTGGATCAGTGGGTACAGGCGATCGGGCAACAATATTTCATAAGAGAAGAGGATACCTAATCCTAATAAACAGGAGAACACTACCAAATTGAAAACCGTAATAAATCCAAACCAGGAACGCTGCCTGAGAAATGAACAGAATCCCAGCACAGATACGAAAACCAGCAGCGCTGATCCCAGCGTATTTTCAAACAATTCAGTAAAGGAAAGTTTATCAAAGGTTGTGGGAGAAATGGTAACTTGAGTTGGAATCGGAACCGGGGTCTGAGTCGGTACTATATGAATCCCGGATAATGAAGAGGTTATAGTTCCCGGGGTCTGAGTCGGTACTATATGAATCCCGGATAATGAAGGGGTTATAGTTCCCGGGACTGGTGTTACTGGAACAGGTGGTGGCAAACTCACGAGATTTGTCAGTAGTGAGTAAACACTTGTACCGTATGGTTCAAATCTGGCGAATGTATAGGATATAACGTTACCGTTCCCGACTTTTGCCAGTGTCAGACTGCTAAACAGGATTAAACCAAAAACTATCAGGATAAATTTGCTCGGAAATGTGAATTTTTTTGTAAGCAGGATAATGATCAGATCGAGAAACACAAGGGAACCTGCTGCAATAAAGACGATTGCCGCAGTGAGGTGGTGCGTGAAGACCATCGCGATGGCACTTACCAGGAACAGAACATAAAATGCAGGTTTTTGTGATTTATATGTATACAGAATGATTGTGAAGCAGATCAGTGCAATTCCGGAACTGTAGGCCACGTGTTCAGGATGTTCCCCATACATCAGATAATAATCAAGACAGGTAAACAGCACTGCTGTGATAAGGCCAAACTGAAAACTTACGAATCGCTTCCCCAGAATAAAAACAAAAAGAACACCGATGGCGACAAGAAAACTCCCTAACCCGAGATATATCGCAAACGGATCGATGCCGGATAACAGGATTCCCATAGCGGCGAAAACATGGTGAAAGGCAAAGATATTATAATAACCAATGGTACTGGTTGAAATATGGTCTGTTGACAGAATTGCCATGACAAAGGTAGGGAAATGAAGTCCTCCATCGGGAAGTGTTATTCCGTGCGGGAATACCAGATGGTCGCTGAAAATAATATTGAAAGTAAGGAGAACGGTTTGCAAGAGAATACTATACCCTTGCCACTTATAACGGTAGGAATATATTTCAAGCATTAAGATCCCGGCACACACTGCGATCGTGAGATAATATCCGATACTCTTCGAATAAAATTCATTAATGAGTGAAAGCAGGCTCAACGAAAATACGAACAGAAATACACTTATGAGGGCCAAGAAACATGATGACGATAATGTCAGTACTGGAGCTGGGACGGCACTCTGATGTGTATTATCGGTGGGGGTATCGGAGACGGAACGGGAATTCAGGAGACTATACAAAATTATTCCAAGGATTGCAAATATCACCACAAAAAGTCCGCTATAGTACTTTAAATGCAGTATCAGGAGCAGAACTAAAATGAGCATGACGAGGAGGGCGTATAGTGATAAATTCACCCCCTTCTGGATCATGATAGGACGTCCATATTAGAGCAATCTTTTTTTGTATCCATACTATTATTTCTGCTATTTATTTCTTGATTTTATTGTGAGCTGCATTACAGAATTTAGAATAAGTGCAGTGTTGATCAACATTAAACCCAGCATTAAACAAACTCCACATACCACCGTCATCGTATATGGGAATACCTTATAGGTAGTGTATAATGACAATACCCAGAACGCAAGATATACACCAATTACCATGACAATAAATCCCGGAATTCCAAATGATATCAACGGTCTCCGGTAACTGATTAGTCCTACGATATTTGAAAGGACAGTAATCCCATGAACAAGTGGATTGGAGGATGAGATATTCGGAATATCATATTTGGTATTGATAGGAACCTCCGCAATAACGAGTCCTAAATGCCCTGCACGTATTAATATCTCTGAACCGGCTGCCATACCATCCGCTTGTATGGTCAGTTTTTCAATAGCAGTTCTGCTATAGGCACGAAATCCACTCTGGGAGTCACTGATAGATATTTTTCCTGCAAAATTAGTTGCCCGATCAAGAATTTTAATTCCAATTTTTCTATAATGAGGTACTGATGATTTTTCTGTTAAAAACCGAGATCCAATTGCAATATCTGCTCCCGATCTAAGCGCAGCGAGCAATTTTGGGATATCAGAAGGATTGTGTTGTCCATCTGCATCGAGGATTACGAATTCGTCGCTATCCATTTCTTGTGCAATAGTAAAAATTGTTTGTAGCGCTGCACCATATCCTAAATTTTTTTCATGTTTTATGACAACTGCTCCCGCAAGCTGCGCAATTTCTACAGTATGATCCTGAGATCCGTCATCGATAACGACAACTTGGCTTACGAACGGTACCGTTCTTAATACAACACTTCCAATCGCCAATTCTTCATTATATGCCGGGATTATTGCAATACTTTTTTTTATTATCGATGATTTCTCCGGTACTTTATCGCTGTTCATAGTCCCCTTTTGTCAACATCATACCATTTTGAATTATTTATACTTGTTTAATTAAATTTGTTCGGTCGAATACATAAATCAATTTTTCATTTCTTCCAACGAACGTAATGATTTTTGTATATTATCAAGGGTAATGTACTATTTTAGCTCCTAAATCCAAGAAGGATTTACGGAATGAAACATGGTAAAAATTGCATGCCCAAAATACAATTCAAAAAAGTTATACAAAATGAATAATGGGAAAAGACGCTGCTCTGAATACAAATATGATTTCATCCCTCACAAATTACCGATGAGATTAACGAGAGTGGAGTGGAAACAGTTCATTCATTTTTTTCCTCATCGAAGAGAATTCCAATTCAATCATTAAGTGAACTCGGTTCGAGAAACGTCGTGAGTTCAAGGCATTAATCAAGATCCGAATTGTTCTGGTAAAAGATGTCCCGAAGATCTTCTCAGGTACCGTTGAAGTTGATGAAACATATATCCAAGAGCAATGAAAAAAGAACCGAAAGACCATTCGTGATCACGGTATAATACATGGGGGAGGGATCAGGAAACAACCGGTATTCGGGATCCTCTGTCGGAATGATCAGATCTGGGCAGGAGTTGTTGACACTATTAAAGCGAACACTCTCCAACCACTTATCTCAAGAAAAGTATCAACGGTATCTACGGTCTGTTCTGATACTTGGAAGGCCTTTGCCAAAATTGCCGCGAGAGGATATGTTCATTGTCTCACCAATCACGGTGAACGTCATTACACCGATTGAAAAGGAAATCGTATCAATGGTCTGGAGGGATTCCGGGGCATTCTTAAACGAAAACTCGTGGCGAAAGGTGGAATAACCAAACAGCAACTTCCACTGTATCTCGCTGAATACGTCTGGAGATACAATCATCGTAACGAATCTGATAGGATTAAGATGCGGAGAGTCTTACTCATGCTAGAGAAAAGTTAGGGACTGCATTGGTACTTTACCCTCACATAATATTATTATCGTTTGAAATGTTCATTGATAGATTATAAAAAATTCCAAGGGTAATATGGCTATACTTATTGATATTGCAAAAAAAATTGGAATTACCTATGATGTAATTTTGAAAATTCATCTTTTAGGGCTAAAATTTGGAATTCAGGTTCTTCCAAATCATTATCATTCTTCGGTCGCGGATATAACATCGCTTAAGAGGAAGAAGGAGATCTGGGCTAAAAAATCCGATTTGCCTGGAATAGCATCAGATCTAGATGAACAAGTCGAAAACATTAGAGAAATATGCTTACCTTATCAAAATGAATACATAGGAAACGCCAATTACTTAACGGGTGTGGCAGAACATTTTGGTCCTGGTTTTGGTCCTATTGAAGCTCAAGCATTACACGCTGTAATCCGGCACTACAAGCCAAATAGAATAATAGAAATTGGTAGCGGTGTATCTACCTATTGCTCTCTAAAAGCTATTGAAATAAACGGATATGGGGAAATGACATGTATTGAACCGTATCCTTCAGATAAAATCCGAATGTTGCCTAATATCAAATTAATAGAACAAGAAGCTCAGACCATAACTTTAGAGACATTTACAGATTTAGATAATGGTGATTTATTATTCATCGATTCATCTCATACAGTCAAGCCAGGATCAGATGTAAATTTTATTATTTTAGAAGTGCTTCCGCGCCTTAAAAAGGGAGTCATAGTACATTTTCATGATATATTTTTACCATATGATTACCAGATAGACATACTATACGCATTCTTCCAATGGAGTGAAACTTCGCTACTTAGAGCGTTTTTGATAAACAATTCAAAGGCGAAAATAATTTTCTGTCTTAGTCAGTTATATTACGATCGAGAAACTGCATTATCAGAAGTATTCCCAGAATATAACCCAATGACTGTTGTGGATGGATTAATAAAAGAACCGAGGTCTGAATGGACCGGTCATTTTCCAGCTTCAATATATATTCAAATAAGTTAGTTGGAAATGCTCATAACATCGTAGACCTTTTCCCCGACCCATGCTTTCACCCATCAACAATGAGATATGCGGTTTAAACCACTATGGCGGGAAGGTTCGATATTCATGGATGTGTGTTAATTATGCGTATCCGAGAAAAAGTTGGTGGATTTTTATTATTTAATTTTCGCCACTGCTTTTTTTGACACATCTTTTAGAGAACTTCGAAAAACACCGATAGTACTTTATCCTAAGACTAACTATTAGTCATAGATATCTTAAATTGTAAAATCCCGTATCCACAATATTGTCTACAAGTTTAGTTGTCTCACTACACTAGGCAATGTATGCTATAATCCTCGTGCAGTTGTTGCCTATTCAGTATTGAATGCAGAACCTTCACCATTGCGTTTTAATGGCAAAAGTCCAATCTTATGTGGAAGTATCTGGAAAATTAAGGGTAATGTGCTATTTTAGTCCCTAAATCAAAGATTTATTTACGAGGCTTAAAATGGCAAAAATTGCATATCCAAAATGCAATTCAAAAAAGTTATACAAAATGAGTGACGGCAAGAGACGCTGCGCTCAGTGCACGTATGATTTTCTACTTCACAAATTACCGTTGAGATTATCAAGGCATGAATGGAAAAAGATCATCCATCTCTTTCTTATGGAACAGAATTCGGATTCCATTATTGAACGAACCGGATTTGAAAAAAGGCGAGTATTTAGAGCGTTAACAAAGATACGGATTGCTCTCGCAAAAGATGTACCGGAGATCTTCTCAGGAACTGTTGAGGTTGATGAAACCAATCGCGGAGGTTAATGGAAAAACAAACGAAAAACCATCCGGGATCAGGGAAATAATTGAGGGAGAGGGACCAAGAAGCAACCGGTATTTGGGATTCTTTGTCGTAATGTTCAGGTCTGGGCTGAAGTTGTTGATGATGTTGAAGCAAATACTCTTCAACTACTTATTTCGAAAAAAGTATCGCTAGGCTCTATCTTGTGTTCAGATATCTGGAAAGCTTACACCGACATTGCTGCAAGAGGATATGTTCATCGACCTGTCAATCATGGTGAAAATCAGTACAGTGATGGGAAAGGACCCCACATCAATGGCCTGGAAGGATTCTGGGGGTATCTTAAACGTAAACTCGCTTCAAAAGGTGGTATAACTAAACAAAAACTTCCACTGTATCTCGCTGAATACGTCTGGAGATACAATCATCGTAACGAATCTGATAGGATTAAGATGCGGAGAATCCTACTCCTGTTAGAAAATAGTTAGGGGCTGGATTGGTATTTTACCTAATATAAAAATATAAATTGACAGGGAGGACTGCTGCTCCCACACCGCCCCTGAGCATTGCGATGATATGCGTATTTTCCTTTCTGGAACTATCGCTATATGGGAAGCGCTATAACGACGGGGGGCGGAAGCAGATCCTGATAAAGCCACCAAGAGCGTTTAGAAATTTTTCTGGTGAGTTCTATAGAGCCAAGAAAATGACTCCATAAATACAGATTCTTACCATATAGTGTAAATGAAAGGAGATAATTCTCCTTCATCAGAATTTTTCTCTGAACGAACAATTAATGTAAAATAATAAATCGAAATCAAGTAACTCCCAAAGAACAGAATAAATCTTTGAAATGGATTTCCGAAATATGCATTATATGCAGTCTTTACGCTGGAAAAAGATGATGGTTCATTCAGCTTTCCAGTATTAATATAGTGATGTGCATCGTTAATCCCGGATAGAGAGATTACGATATCTGGATCAAATTTTATCCCCGTTTTTATCAACAGAAATAACTCCTGAATGGATATGAAATCCGGGACTGCCATATTGATTACTTCCCACGAGTGGGTGTTTATATCCGTTAAATGTTTGTTCAGCTTTTTTTCTAGCTGTCGGCTGATTGTTGCGTTCTCAGAAGTTGCAGTGCGTCCGAAGGCAACCGATCCACCCAGCAACAGAACACGTTTGACATAGGCAGGTTTTCTTTCCGGTACATCCCTACACCGAAAACCAAGTTTATTGGTTTTCAGATGAATAATATCCTGCCTGGGTGCCGGGAGAAAACCAAGAATTGGCTCAAAAACATACCGTTCTTGTTTCCCTGATTTCTCAAGAAATAATTGCGAGATTTCTTGCTTGTCTTTGCCCGAGGCGCATGATAATATCTCAACTAATTCATTTTCATAGATTCCAAGACTGGATGCAATTTTCTTTAAATATAGAGGAGAGGTGGATTCTTCACTGATCAGCCATCTTCCCAAAAAAACCATCTTAATTCGTTCTTTGGTTGTATATCCCTCTATCTTAAAGTAATAGAAAACTCTAGCGCAAAATTCTATACTTAATATTACGAGGATAGCGAGAATGATAATGATTTCAGGCATCATTTCCTGTACTCCTCTTCTATCAGATCATACAGCGCATTAGCGACAATTCTTTGTCCCTTATCAGAAAAATGCACAGTGTCGAAATAGATCTGGCCCATTTCATGATCAAACACTGGTGTAAAATCACGAAAAAATGACTGAACCTCATTTTGTCGTATGCTGTTGTAATAATCCAAATAAAAATCAAAACGGGACTGATTTTTATAAATAATATCTTTTTTCAGAACCGTCAATAATATATTGTCGCTGTCAGTAAGTTTCCGTTTTCCAGCTCCATTAAAGGGCTGGAGAACCGCAAAAAAAGTGATGTTTTTTCCTTTACACACTGAATGCATATTCTGCATATTTGCCAAAAAATTTTGAGCAAGTGCTACATGGTCGGGGGCCATTTTTTTTCTTAGTAATTTCCCAGAGGGTCCTCCCTTAAAAATTCTGAAATAAATAAGAATGGGAATAAGCAAGATAAATGATAAAAAGTCCCGTTGCTCAATGTAATTCCGTAATAATATTTGTGGTGTTGTATCATTATTCATTTCTGACCCCATTCTGTTTTAATCCAAGGAATATTCCGCTCTCCAGTCGCTGTCATTCAATAATTCTGGTTGCTCTTTTTTATCGAGAATGCAATTTTCCAGTACCAAATAATCCATATCCGTCCGCATAAAACATTTATATGCTTCGAGAGGAGTACAGACAATCGGCTCCCCTCTTACATTGAAAGACGTATTTACGAGAACTGAACATCCCGTTTTCTTCTTAAAATCAGAGAGTAATTGGTAATACCGTGGATTTGTTTCCTGATGAACGGTCTGAATCCGGGCCGAATAATCAATATGCGTCACCGCCGGAATATCACTTCTTACCACGTTCAGTTTTTCAATACCGAACAAACGATTCTGCTCTTGACTCATTGCATATGTCCGCTCTTTTTTTACATTTGCTACAAGTAGCATATACGGAGAATCGTAATCTAGATCAAAATAATCAGATATATCCTCGCGCAGAACCGAGGGGGCAAAGGGCCGGAATGATTCCCTAAATTTAATTTTAAGATTTAATTTTTTTTGCATTTCTGTATTCCGTGGATCGGCAATTATCGAGCGATTTCCAAGTGCACGGGGTCCAAATTCCATTCTTCCTTGGAACCAACCGATTACGTTTCCATCTTTTAAAATACCTGAGACTCGATCGATGAGGGCCTGATCATCAAATTCGGTGAATGGGATTTCTCGCTTTTTCAGAAACGCACGGATATCATCATTTGGATATGATGGCCCAAGATACGCACCTTTCATACTGTCGATTCCGGTGTGCATTCTTTCTTTGTTCATCACTTGATGCCATAAGAAGAGAGCTACTCCTACAGCTCCCCCAGCATCTCCAGCAGCAGGCTGGATCCAGATGTCTTTAAAAGGACCGTTTCTAAAAAGTTTGCCATTCGCCACGCAATTCAATGCTACACCTCCGGCGAGACAGATATTGCGTTCTTGTGTTTCTTGATATAAGTAATTGCACATCCGCAACATTATCTCCTCAGTTACCTCTTGAACAGACCGGGCAAGGTCCATATCTTTCTGGCGTAACGGACTTTCCGGTTTTCTTGGCTCTCCTCCGAAAAGGTCGTTGAACCTGCTATTCGTCATGGTGAATCCATCAATATAACCAAAATACTTCATGTTCAACCTGAATGAACCATCATCCCGAATTTTTACAAGCTTCTCTTTTATGAGATCCATAAAACGTGGCTCACCATAAGGTGCCAACCCCATCACTTTATATTCTCCGCTATTAACCCGAAATCCGGTATAATATGTAAACGCAGAATAAAGCAAGCCTAAAGAGTGGGGGAAACGAAGCTCCTTTAAGATAGTGATTCGGTTACCGGACCCTCGACCAAGCGTTGTTGTCGCCCATTCCCCAACACCATCAACTGTTAGAATCGCGGCTCTTTCAAATGGCGACGGGAAAAATGCACTTGCTGCATGTGATTCATGATGTTCAGAAAAAAGTACCTTTCCGGAATATTCAAGCTCATGCGAGATCCGATCTCGGATCCACATCTTATTGGTTAGCCAGGAATTGAGCGAGTTTGTGAAAACCTGAAAACCCTTAGGAGCAATTTCTGTGTAGGTTCGTAAAATTCGGTCAAATTTGATATATGGCTTTTCATAAAAACCAACTATATCGAGATCCTCGCTAGATATTTCACCGGCATCTAGACAGTATTCAACTGCTTTTTCAGGGAATCTAAAATCGTGTTTTTTCCTTGAAAACCGTTCCTCCTGTGCGGCAGCAATGACCTCACCATTTTTTATAAGGCAAGCCGCGCTATCATGGTAATAGGCGGAGATACCTAAAATATTCATTTTAAATCTCTCCGATAAGTATAATGGAAAATTCAAAACGACAAAAATAATTACGTGCTTTTAACAGTTTCGCTTGTAATGAAATCATGGACGGGGGGTTCGGTCAATCCAATATGTCTCACAGCACTCATAAAAATTCAGGCCTAAGCGACCTTTCTTCAGTATTTTTTGAATTAGTCCTATTGGCAAGATAAAAAGTATAAAATATGCTGTTAAGAATATGTTGAAGAATCGACTCATAGGGACACCTCGAATTATGAAAAGGTACGATATATTCAAACCACGATTATATATATTTTTTGACCCTGGATAATCTCTTAACAATAATCAGATTGGGAGAAAATCACCGTACTTAGCTAATTTATCAGAACCCTGTTATCGATATTGAAGATAAATTCTATGCCATGTTTTATGGAGCCAGTCTTGTATTGTTGTCCTAGAGATACTTACATCACTCTTGTAATAATTCAGAAATGGATTCATGAATCAGTGAGAAGATGTGAATATTAGGGGAACTATTTATATTGATCGAGTATGATATTAGCATTCATTCAAAACTATTCTTTTCAAGATCCTCTGGCTCTCTCACTGTCTTGATGATTATCAGCAATGGATCCTCGCCTAGTTTTTTTCCTTTTTAATTTATTTAGGATACAGCAGCATTTTTACGATTAAACTCGTACACAATTCACTCGTGAAAAAGTGGTCAGGATACAATGCCTAAAATGCAAATCGAAAAAAGTTTACTTGCTGGGAACCGGAAAACCACGGTGCGCGAGGTGTCTCCATGACTTCACACCACATCGGCTTCCTCTGTATCTGACAAAGGATCAATGGAAAGAAATAATCTCCTAGTTTCTCTTGGAACAGAGCAGCCAGACGATCTCTTTTCGAATCTCGATTGAATGGGGAAGAATTCTCCAAGCTCTTACTATCATCCGGCATGTACTCACCAAAGATGTCCCGGCCATCTTCCCCGGTACTATTGAGGTCGACGAAATCTACCTTAGAAATCAGTGGAGGAATAAATGAAAAGTTATGCGGGATCAGGGAACCAAACGAGGGAGAGGAACAAGGAAGCAACCGGGATTCGGGATCCTCTCTCGGAACGGTACCGTTTGGGCAGAAGTGGCGAATGATGTAGCAGCAGATACCATCCAACCTCTGATAAGCCGGAAGGTATTTCCCGGATCTATTGTCTGTTCCGATACTTGGAGGGCGTATACCATGATCGCATCGAAAGGGTACGTTCACCGTCTGGTAAATCATGGAGAACGACAATACGCTGATGGAAAGGGGAGTCATATCAATGGACTGGAAGGATTCTGAGGATACCTTAAAAGGAAACTCACGTCAAAGAGAGGGATTCAAAAGGAAAAATTGCCGTTGTATCTTAGTGAATACATCTGGAGATACAATCATCGGAAGGAAAGTGATAAGGTAAAGATGAGACGAATTCTTAAATTGTTAGAATTAGAGGTTAGTGGCTAGATTATAACTATACCCTTTATATATTATCTCATGTAGTGGAATGAACAGATGGAAAACCAACGAAATGCCAATGCCCCCCCAAATAAAAAATTGACACGATCTTTTCCTGAGCGACGTAACCGCCACAGGTTCTACCACCCCTATCTTTGTGAAGGATATTTACATTCATCCCCGGTTATTTCTCACGTATTGATGGGTTCACCAAGGAACTGATTCCTGCGGGAACAAAAATTGTATGCATTACCGGATGTCAGGAAACCGGATGTTGGAGAGAAAAGGGAAACAGAAATATGGTACCTTATTTCCGCTGGCTACCAGGACGGCATACTGGGAGGGGTTCAGGCAAAACTATGCGTTATTGACGGGATACTGATCTGGTTATCAAAGGTCGCGGTGTAGCCATCCGGGAAGGTGACAGTGGTCACCTGCGGGGTAAAGTCCGGAGAGATTAGCGGGGCAAACCAGTACTGCTCGACGACCTGCTGCGCACGGGCAAGCGAGAACGCCGGTGTGGTCATGGTCCACGCGCCCGGACCTCCGGAGACCATGGCAAACGACGGGACGATGAGGTCCGCCGATGAGCTGCCGGCCTATTCCACCATGACCGGGATGTTGAGGTTCTCATTCAGGGCATTCTGGAGCTCGGTGGCGGGATTTGCAATATGGAGGAATACCGCGCTCTCTTCCAGTGGGGAGAGTTGGTACTGCAGGTCTGCCTGAGCGTCACCGTTCTGCCCGAGGGTGATCGTCATTGTTTTCAGGGTGAACGCCTGGGCGGGGAGAGTCGTCAATGCACAGAGATAGAGACATCCGATGAGATAGTATATCGGCCTCATATTCTGTCAGGCTTCCATTTCATTTATCGGTATAACTGTTTAACCTCAATGACGTGTGACCACGAACAAGAGGTGGTGCAATAACGATGAGAGCGCAATTTCGCGTTAGATTTGGAGTGGAGGTGTACTATATGCATCAGAGCGGTTAATCACAAGATCCTTTCTGCCAAGACTAGGCCGGTACGATCTATTTTTCTTTTCTGCCGGAGAGTTCTGTATATGCAGGTTATTGTGCCATGACCCTGTTGCCATCGATCAGGTCTTTTGTTCCCGGGATCTGTCTTGTTGTTGTGATCCTTGCCCTAATTCCTCCCGGCGCAGGTGCGATCAGCCTGACGCCCGGGGGATCAACGGCGACGGTGATTGCACAAGGGGACCCGTTATATATCCGGGGCGTCGCCACCGGCCAGCCGCAGGTAGGGCTTCAGATCTGGTTCATCGGGACCAATTTTGCAAAGGTCATGACCGTGCCGGTAAATAATGACGATACGTATGAATACGAACTCTATCCGGCAGATACAGCCAACCTTGCATCCGGGGAATACGTGGTGGTGATCCAGCACCCGATGATGAACGGCCGGTTCGACATAATCTATGATGCCGCGACCGGGAATGTCATCAATGTCCAAACCGGGCAGAACATCTACCGGTTCACGGGCAGCGGGAGCCTGACGAGTACGGATGCCGCTGCGGCGCTGATCAATGCAATTAGCAGCCAGAATATTGACGATACGTTTACGACCGTCTCCTTTTTTGTGAATTCGCCCGCGGTAGGGATCAACCCTATCGGGGATCGGCAGGTGGGAGATACCTTTGCCATGAACGGCACCACAAATCTTGCCGTCGGTGACGACCTGAACGTTCAGATCTTCCCGGCATCGTTCCAGCCGACGGCAAAGACACAGCCAGTCGGAGGATCTTCCGGTGCGGCCGGAATGGTGAAGGTCATGCCCGGCATCGCTACGGCCAACAGCTGGTCTTTTTATATCAACACCGCGGGATTCGCACCCGGTGCGTACATCGTGACCGTCTCCGGGGTCCTCGTGGATGTTACCGCGACTGCAACCTTCAATCTCGTGAGCGCCGGCAGTTCCACCAGCACGGCAAATGCCGGGCCGGCCGGAACTCTCATTGTGAACGTAACAGCCCCACTCAACGGTACCGCAATTTATACATCTGCGGGAAACCAAAGCACAACAGCAGTTAGCACATCAGGTACCGGAACAATCATAAATTCGGGGACAAGCTCCGGTACACCTGCTGCTAATGAACCAAGTACAGCACCGGCATCCTTGCCGCGTCCTGTAACAACAACGTATACGCCACTACCGGTGGCATTGGGTATCATCGGGCTTGCGGTCGCGGTTGCGATTCACAGGTTTCGGTAAGAAAGAGAGGATGATACGGATCCGGTTGTGCCGGTTCATCTCATGATGTCATTCTTGGAATTTCAGGAATTTTTCAGGTATTCTGATCGTAATCACGGATTTTTTTCAGACACATTCTTAAATTTTTTTGGGGGGGATTTTGAGCATAATTACAGAATTTTTTTTACAGATGTAATCCCAGGACTTTTTCCCGGATTTCCTGACTGGAGTTACAGCAGAATCACAGAATCTTCTTTCCGACATATTCTCAAAATTTTTTCATCTATCCTGAGCATAAGCACAAAATTTTCTTACAGATATAATGTCATATATTTTTCAGGTAATCTGACTGCACTTGCAGAACTATTTTTTGTTTCGCAAATCCAGCCACGTGGTTTTTTAAAATAATGGCATGATTTATGGGATTGCCGTTGACGAGATCATTCGGCCATCAAGTTCAAATCAGGCCATTATGAGAGAAAATCATTTTGGAAAATATGCATCTTGCCGGTCGGGATATATCTCCCGATCCGAACCCCCTCCCGGCATACCTTGGCATACTGGTACTTTTCACTTAGGCTTTCGGGGGATTCCGGGCCCGTATCTGCCTCCGATTCCCGGATCCGGTCCCCGGAAAACCCCGTAAAACGCCCGGATTTCCCATGAGAATAAAACCCGCTATATTGGCCCTGATTGCCTGAAATCTCCACCAAAATGGCGGAAAAAGACCTCCAAGATCTGGGTGAGTTTTCATTCCGGGCATACTTTGGTACGTTTTTACTGAGAACTGCCAAGGAAAGGGCCTTGGCGGCCTTCCGGTGAAGTCGGGGATATTCTGGCGTATTTTGGCAAAATAACGACGATATAGGCAGGGATTTGGGGGTCACCGCAACCCTCGGGTAGGATGTACAAAAGACGAACGAAAAAAGTTCTCCGATATACGTTGTCATGAATAAACAGGAAATGACCAAAAAATTTCGAACCGCTTTTA
>Ga0326727_10014446_pt1 | contig 17211 bp, 17 predicted proteins | sample MB2enrmetagenome_FD_207643 | JGI IMG/M metagenome (GOLD analysis project Ga0326727, IMG submission 207643) | Lab enriched peat soil microbial communities from McLean, Ithaca, NY, United States - MB29MY | ecosystem: Environmental > Terrestrial > Soil > Wetlands > Peat | place: USA: New York...
GCTAACGACGGCGGCGACAATCGACCGGCTTGCGCGGCTATTGCTCATGGCGTGGATCAAGCTCCTGTCGATCTTCACTTCATCGAAGGGCAGGGCATGCAGGTGAATAAGGCTGGAGTGGCCGGCGCCAAAATCGTCCAGCGACAGCCTGCAATGCAACTCCTTCAATTCGCGGGCTACTGCCTGAGCACAGGAGAGATTATTCAGCAGCGCGCCTTCGGTCATCTCCACGGTCAGCCGGTCGAGCTGATAGCCGCTCTGCTCGGCCACCGCTGCAATCTGGCCGGGCAGCATCTCATCCATCAGTTGCAAGGGAAACAGGTTGATGGACAAGCGCAGCGTGAAAGGCATCAGGGGCGCGGCCGCAAAGGTCTTTTCCAGTAATTTGCGCGTCAGTGTATTGATGTATCCGCTCTTCTGAACGATGGGAATGAAGGCGTCCGGCGAGATGGCGCCCAGCCTCGCGTGATTCCATCGGGCCAGGGCTTCAAAGCCGGCTAACCGTCCGCTGCTCAGTTCCACCAGAGGCTGAAAAAGAGGATAGAACTCATCTTCTTCGAAGGCCCTGCGAACGTCGTGGAGATCGAGTAGCATACGTAACTCTACGACAGAACAGAGAGAAACGCTATGGACCGAAGTAATTTGAGCAGCGTGGTTGTCCAGCATTGAGGCAACTGAGCGGCAACAACTTCCCAACCCGGCTCATATGTCGAGGTTCTTTACATCCAGCGCATTATCTTCGATGAACTTGCGGCGTTTTTCGACATCCTCGCCCATCAGCGTGGCGAAGATCTCCTCGGTCTCCACGAAGTCTTCCAGCTTGACCTGGAGCAGCGTGCGCCGCTCGGGGTCCATGGTGGTCTCCCAGAGTTGCGTGCTGGTCATCTCGCCCAGGCCCTTGTAGCGCTGCACCTGGTAGTCCTTCTTGCCCTGCTCGACGATGTAGGCGAAGAGTTCGCGGGCGGTCTGCTTCTCCACCGGCTCGCGCGTCATGCGTGCTGTGCGGCGAGCCTGCTTGGCCTCGGCCTGCGCCTCGGCTCCTTCTTCCTCATCGGCATCAGCTTCGGATTTAACTTCGACGGCAGCGGCCTTAGTGGCGTACTCGACCAGGAACGGCGGCTCCAGAAACTCCTTGATGAGCGTGTACTTGGACATCATCTGGCGGAATTCGGGGCTGGAGCAAAGGGTCCAGTCGATGCGCCGCTCGGCGCCCTGCGCATCGACAAAACTGAACGACCAGGTGTGGTGCTCCTCGTCCTCGACTAGCTTGCCCAGCGATTTGAAATCGAACTCCGCGGAGCGCTCGGCCAGCTCGGCTCTCAGCAGGGAGAGCTTGGGCGGAATCTCGCTCTCGGATTTGGATGCGAAATCGGCGCGGTGCACCAGTTCGGCGCGAGCTAGAAGTTCGGTCAGTTTTTCATTGCGGATGCGCTTATCCACCTTCTCGACAAAGTCCAGGTATTCGCTCAGGGTTCCCATGAAGCGGGTCAGGGTGGCGCCCTCGATATGGCTGGCAGCCTCGCCGTGGCGGACGATCATGCCTTCCGAGGCGCGCTTGACCATCACCTTCACAAACTCCCGCTCGTCCTTGATGTATTGCTCGAAGCGGCCCTTCTTGATCTTGAAGAGAGGCGGTTGCGCAATGTAGATGTTGTCGCGCTTGATGAGCTCGGTCATGTGGCGGAAGAAAAATGTGAGCAGCAGCGTGCGAATGTGCGAGCCGTCCACGTCGGCGTCGGTCATGAGGATGATTTTGCCGTAGCGGATTTTGGCGGCGTCGAAGTCGTCCTTGCCGATACCGCAGCCCAGCGCGGTGATCATGGCGCGGATTTCCTCGTGGCCCAGCATCTTGTCGTAGCGCGCCTTCTCGACGTTGAGAATTTTTCCCTTAAGGGGCAGAATGGCCTGGAAGCGGCGGTCGCGTCCCTGCTTGGCGGTGCCGCCGGCGCTCTCGCCCTCCACGAGGTAAAGCTCACAGCGCTCGGGGTTGCGCTCACTGCAATCGGCCAGCTTGCCGGGCAATCCGCCGCCGTCCAGCGCGCCCTTGCGGCGGGTCAGGTCGCGGGCCTTGCGCGCGGCCTCGCGGGCGCGGGCGGCCTCGACGGCCTTGTTGATGATGCGCCTGGCGATGGGCGGATTCTGCTCCAGATACGCTCCCAGCCGCTCGTTGACAAAGGCCTGCACGGTGCCGGCGATGTCGGAGTTGAGCTTGCCCTTGGTCTGGCCCTCGAACTGCGGCTGCGATAGCTTGACGCTGACCACCGCCACCAGCCCCTCGCGCACGTCGTCGCCGCTCAGGTTTTCCTTCATGTCCTTGAAGAGGCCGAGCGACTGGCCAACGGCGTTGATGGTGCGGGTGAGCGAGGTGCGGAAGCCGGAGAGATGCGACCCTCCGTCCACGGTGTTGATATTGTTGGCGAAGCTGAAGACCGTCTCCGAGTAGCTGTCGTTGTATTGCAGGGCGATCTCGATCTCAACTTTGTCGCGCGTCGCCTCCATCATGATGGGCTTGTCGTGCAAGACCGTCTTGCCGCGGTTCAAGTGCTTGACGAACTCGGCGATGCCGCCGGCGTACTTGAATTCAGAACGGCGGGCTTCGCCGGTCTTGGCATCGGTGGCGCGCTCGTCGGTGAGCGTGATCTCCAGGCCCCGGTTTAGGAAAGCCATCTCGCGCAAGCGCTGGGCCAGCGTGTCGTAGTTGAACTCGATAGTGGAAAAGATGCTCTTGTCGGGCAAAAAATGGATCTTGGTTCCGCGCCGCTTGCTGGTGCCCGCCTGGCGCAGTTCACTGGTGGGCTCGCCGCAACTGAAGTCCATCTCCCAGGTGTGGCCGTCGCGCCAGATCTCCACATTGAGCTCCTGCGAGAGCGCGTTGACGCAACTGACGCCCACGCCGTGCAGGCCGCCGGAGACCTTGTAGGTGGAGGCGTCGAACTTGCCGCCGGCGTGAAGCATGGTCAGCACCACCTGCACGGCCGGCATCTGCTCGTCGTTCGCCAGCGTCATCATGTCCACCGGAATGCCGCGTCCGTCATCAACCACCGTGATGGAGTTGTCTACATGGATGACGACGTCGATTTTTTTGCAATAGCCGGCCAGCGCCTCGTCCACCGAGTTGTCCACCACCTCGTAGACCAGGTGGTGCAAACCCAACTCACCGGTCGAGCCGATATACATGGCCGGCCTCAGGCGCACCGCCTCCAGGCCTCCAAGTACTTTGATGTTCTCGCCTGTATAGTTGCCGTTATCGCCGGGGAACGGGGTGGTGTTCAGGGGTTCAGTCGCCATAGGGGTCCATTCGTAAAACTTTCGCTTTTAGCTCCGCTGGGGGCGTCCTGCCCGGAGGAGCTTCCGGGCAGGGATTCGGGGGGTCTAACCGATTGAAAGACGGGGGCTTTCAAACAACCTCACCTAGGTTAATTTTACCATGCGGAGAGGGGGCCGGACAGGAGGAAACGAGGTGGAAAATGCGTTCAAAAACGAGGGAAAAACCGGCCTCTAAAGGTACGTGGGTAACCGCCTCCATTACTATCTGTTTATATTTCTGAATTCGCTGGACTTAATCAGCATAATCTCCTACGATTTTGGTGTGCGGGAGATGGACTTCCCGCCAATCCAAATCCACCAGAGGTTACCTCCAATGAAACTCGCCCTTCGCATCTTCGTTCTGACCATTGTTGTCGCTGGCGCCACCGCCGCCGCCACGCCCAGGAACGCGCCGCCCATCACAAGTCATCAGTCAGCTACCGCGAGTCTTCCGGTGCCGAAGCCGGACACCAGCATACCTCCTCCGTTCTGCGGACCTAGGATATGCGCCGTCGAGCCAGCTGGAAAGTAGAGACCGCGGGTCATCCGAGAGGCGGCTAGGGTAACTACGCGAAAATTACCGGAAAAACAACTCCGTTTTTCTCTTTGTAGTTGAACTGGAGGGAATACGGCGCTATTCTAAGAAGGTTCTTAGAATGGTAAGGGCTTTTATGTCTCCACAAACAGCGATGACCGTGATGTCCGTGGCGGAATTTGCGATTTGGGCCTTCTTGGGCTTCCTCTTCTGGACCAAAGGACTGCATCGCCGCTTTCCGGCCATGGGGGTATATCTGGCATTGCGTGTGGCTTCGATGCCCGTACTGCTTTTCTTTTTCTATGGCCAGGCGCGGCATTGGTTCAACGACTATGCATTCATGATGTATTTTTACAGCTATTGGACCGTGTACATCACCAGCGCGGTGCTCCTCTTTTTTGTGTGCATCGAGGTCTTCCGGTCCGCGCTTTCGGCGTTCTCGGGGCTTCAGAGGCTTGGGACCGTGGCCTTTCGCTGGATCGCTCTAGCCTCGGTAATCGTGAGCATGTCAACGCTCTCCTTCGAATACTCTCGCGTTCACATGATTACCCATGTCGCCCACATGTTGATGCGCTCGGTGAGCGTCCTTGAACTGTGCCTGCTGGCCTTCCTCTGCCTGAGCATGAATGCCTTGCGCCTCTCCGCGCGCGACATGGCCTTTGGGATTTCTTTTGGCTTTGGCGTGCTTTCAGCGAATGACTTCATCCAATCGTTGATGACAACGATCCACACTTCCATGACCGCTCCATGGCAGTTCGTCTACGAGTCGGTAATTCTGGCTACGCTGGGGATGTGGGTTGCTTACTGCGCGCTGCCCGAGCCAGCTCGCCAGCCTCTCATGGTGCCGGCCAACTCCCTCATCTTTCGCTGGAACGAGATTGCCACTGCCTTGGGCCACACTGGAACCCAGGTTGCCGTGCAGCCGGCCGGTGGCTTCAGCCTGACAGAAGCGGAGAATGCCGTGGAAGAGCGTTAACCCGGGACCTGAAGAGCCGCGCATCGGAGACATAGGGTAGGGAGCAGAAAAACATAAGGCCACGGCTATGCCGTGGCCTTTCTATTTGAAAAAAGCCGGAACTACTCGGCTGCTACGGGTTCAATCGAGGCATACCGGCCGAGTTTACCGTGATCGGTAAACTTCACCCGGCCGGTTACCTTGGCGAAAAGCGTGTCGTCGGAGCCTCTGCCTACGTTGACGCCCGGCTTGATGCGTGTGCCCCGCTGGCGCATGATAATCGATCCGCCGGACACCAGTTCGCCGCCAAATGCCTTGACGCCCAGCCGCTGCGCATTGGAATCCCGTCCGTTTGTGGAGCTGCCTCCGCCCTTCTTATGTGCCATTGCCTAATCCCCTTTTCCAGCTTTCAGCTATCAGCTTTCAGCCTTCAGTTCTGCCCACCCGGGCCAATACTCTTCGTTGCCGCGATGAATAAGCTGAAAGCTGAAGGCTGACAGCTCCGTCTTACTAGGCGGCGGTGTAGGTCTTACCGTCGGCCTCGATGGCCTTGATGCGCACCTCGGTAAAGTTCTGCCGGTGCCCCTGCAGCTTCTTGTATTGCTTCTTGCGCTTCAGATGGAAGACCAGGATCTTGTCGCCCCGGCCCTCGCCCAACACCTCGGCAATCACCTTGGCCTTGGACGGCCTGTCAACGCTTCCCGGCTCGCCCGAGACGGCCAGCACCTCGCTGAACTCCACGGTCTGGTTCTTTGAAGCCACGCTCTCGATCTTCAACACATCGCCTGGCGCGACCCGATACTGCTTGCCACCGGTGCGAATAACTGCGTACATAATCCCTCCAGCGCCAGTCCGGCTTGGCCGGTGTACGCCTGAAAATAGAACTCGGGCGGAAACTTCTGCGCCGCAAAACACTCTAACCCAGCTCGCTCAAGCCCATGAATTTGCGGGCGAGCGTCCAGATCCGCGGCATCAGGCAGGAATCGCCAAACTCATTTAGTGTACCGTTTTTACGGGGCCAAGGTCAATTTGCACTGTAAATAGTGCAGTTCCGGCGCAGAAATTGAGTCAACCAGGGCCGATCATAACCCGCTCAGGGCCGCGGCCCAACCACGTAAAACAGGATGGCGAAGTAGTGGGCCACACTGCCGGCCAGCACAAACAGGTGCCAGAGAGCGTGAAAGTAGCGCAGCCGGTCCAGGGCGAAAAAGACAATGCCCAGCGTGTAAGCCAGTCCTCCCGCGCCCATCCATAGGAGGCCGTGCCAGCCGATGGTATGGACCAGCGGAACCACCGCGACCACCGCTACCCAGCCCTGCGCCAGATAGACCAGCGCCGAGGCCACCTCGAAGCGGTCCACGGCGAAGCACTTGAAGACCACCCCGGCAACGGCCAGCCCCCATTCCACGCCGAAGATCGTCCAGCCCAGCGGCCCATGCAGCGAGACCAGGCAGAACGGAGTGTAGGTGCCGGCGATCAGCAGGTAGATGGAGGCGTGGTCCAGAATATGAAAGACGTGCCGCGCCCTGGTCCGCATCAGCGAGTGGTAGAGCGTGGAACAGATGTAGACCAGCACCAGCGTCACGGCAAAAACAGAGCAGCTCACCAACTGCCACACGGTCCCTTGCGCCGCTACGGCGATCAGGTAAATCGCGCCAACTATGGCCAGCCCCGCGCCAATGCCGTGGGTGATGGCGTTGGCCAGGATGTCGCCTAAAGGATAGGTTGCTTGCTTGGGTTGCATTGTATTGATGATAACGTGCGAACGCGGAGAAGGAGTCCCGGAACTGCCGTTGCAAAATGATGCTCTATTGCGCATAATGCTCTACGTGGTTCACTGTTTTGCCGGTATTTTGAAACGAATTACTGGTTTTTGATTGCTATTTATCATCCTATGAGGGATTCTGATGAGAATGAATCGCCGCACATTCTGCCTGCAGACTGGCATCTCTCTTGCCAGCCTGATGGCCCTCGCGCAGAAGCCGGCTACACCTACGACTGAAAGCAGTCCAGCCCCCATGCCCGCGGATCGAGGGGAGGATTCCTATGAAATCTTTTCGCTGCTGATTCCTGTCTTGCAGGATGAATCGCCCACCCCACGCGAATGCGGGAAGACGAGCCGCCCGGCAAAGAAGAACGGGTATCTGATTTCGGATACGACTGCAGATCCAGGCAGACTCGCATTCCCTCGAACGCCCGTTGCCGAAACGAAGCCGCCCATGGGGGCTCAAGGTTTCTTCGCGCACTTGGATCCGATGGACGTGCCGGATAGACAGGTGGCGCAGTTTAACGAAGCTGTGGTTGACTATGCCAGCCGCAAAGGCGAGCGGGTGCAATTGGAGCCAAAGTTCAGCCTGCCGCTGCCGTATCGATTGATGAGCGTCAATGAGGTAAGTGAGTATGCCCAGCTCTCTGTTCCCCATATTTCAGATCCGTCGCACCCCTGGCCGCCGAACCGCGGACTGGTGAAAAAGTACAAGGGATGGGGACCGCTGAGCAGGATGAGCGAAGTCTACTTCGATCACGCGCGCGTGCTGGGACTTGTTTGGGCTGAGCGCAACAACGGTTGCATGGACTGGTATGCCTTCGAAAAGCAGGATGGGCAGTGGAGGCCCGCTGCCTGGAAAGATCGTAAAGTTTGCGAGCAGGCGTAGTCCGCGAGAGCCTGTCCGCCAGGCAGCGTACCGTGACAGCATTGAGCGGACCCCCTGGCGATGATGGCTGCGTAATCACTAACTGTAATATGGAGGAGAAGGCATCAGAATCCCGATTCCCTCGAATGTAACCGCCATCAAGGAGCAGGTTCATTCAGTCGAGGTGTTCAGATGGAACCATTTCTTTCGCCCATTGAGAAGCCCGCGACGCCGTACATGAAATTGGCGTATGTCATGACCCGCCGGCAATTCGGCAAAGTGATCATGCCGCTGAAGGTTTTTTGCGCCAGGTTGCCGGGCGGATTCGGCCTTTTCTATTCGAAGATAAGTCAGTTGGACAAGAAGCTCGAGTTGCCGCCTGAGACCGCCCTGCTCATCCGGGAACGGGTGTCGCGGATCAATGCCTGCCTTTTTTGTATCGATATGGGGAGCTCGGTCGCCATCAAGGCTTCTATGAATACAGCCAAATTCGATGCGCTGGAGCAATACGACACCAATCCCCTCTTTAACGATGACGAGCGCGCGGCGCTGGATTACGTGACGGAACTGACAAGAGACAGGAAGGTTGCCGCGGAGACCTTTGCGCGCATGGCGAGTCATTATTCCGAGCGCGAAATCTGCGACATTGTCTGGCTTGTCGCCAGCGAGCATTTCTACAACATGATCAATATCGGCCTGAACATTCCATCGGATATGCTCTGCGATTTTCGCAGGAAAACGAAATAGCGCCGCGAAAAGTAGCGGTTCCAGGGTCCAAGGCGAATATGCCTTGCTTATGTCATTCAATTGAATTACAATAGTCGTGGTGGTGATGCTTATGGCTGCAAACGCGTTAGTGCAAACACGGATCGATCCGGCGGTGAAAGAACGCGCGGCAGCGGTTCTGGGCGAGATGGGGATTACTGTCTCGGATGCGGTGCGCATTCTGTTGACGCGAACGGCCAATGAAGGCGCGCTACCCTTTGCGCTGGCCACGAACGCCGCCGAGCACGACGCCTGGTTCCGCGCCAAAGTACAGGAGGCTCTGGACGATCCGCGCCCGGCCATTCCTCACGAGAAGGTCTCGGCCTACTTTGCTAAACGGCGGGCTGCCGCGTTGCGGAAAACGCAACGGTAGTTCATATCCACATCTAAAAAAACGCGATGTGTGGCACCCGGTACCCGGCTCTTCGCCGCCAATTCACCCAATCATGGTTAACAATCCTAAGATTTATTTAGCGCCGTGCTTGACCAGTATCTGCCCCAAGACTGTTTCTGCTCCTCTCGCATAATCCAATGGCGTGAGTCCATGATTGTCTTTTGCATTTATATCTGCACCGTGGGATAACAGAAATTCTACCATAGATCTTGCTTCATCATCTCTCTTGCCTTCTTCCTCATAAGAACGAGTCCGGTCATTATATAGTAATTCATATGATGCCGCAAGATGCAATGGCGTCTGACCTAGTTGATTTTTTGCATTGATGTCCGCCCTATAAGCAAGAAGCAATTCCGCACCTTCGATATAGTAATTACTTGATACGCGATGTAAAGGAGTATTGCCGTAGTAATCCTTGGCATTAACATCGGCTTGTTTTTCAAGCAGCATTTTCGCAAGATCAAGAGAACCGTCAATCAAATACAAAGTCAATACTGGGAGATCATCCTTACCTTTGAGGTTTATGTTTTTAGCATTTACATCTGCATTATGTGCCAAAAGGGTTTCCATCACGCCCTTACAGCCTTCAAGGTTTTTACGATCTAAAGGAAAATGGAATAATGGAGTTTCGCCAAATATATCATCATCCCTAACATTAACATCTGCATTATTCGCGACCAAGTATTCTACCATTTCCTTATTGCAATCGGCTATCGCTTGCATCAAAGGTGTTTCACCATTTCTATCTTTTCTATTAACCAAATCAGGATTGTTCTTGAGGAGGGCTTTGACTCTTTTTATATTGCCATCTGAAACCGCAGCAAAGATGTCCCCCGCTCCACACGATACATACACCATTCGGCAGTTGTGCCCGCTTGAGTCACATACGGTAGTTACACATTTCTTTCCTCCATTCGCATCCATAAATATTAATCTTCCCTGATTTTGAGTAGCGGTAGTTTGATCTCCGCCATTCTGTCGTTTCTTTGTATCCTGAGTAGTTATGCTTGGTAATGCGCCATGCGCATTCAGCGTGTCTAGCGTTTTACTGTCAAGTACACCAGTGATAGGCAAACCACTATCAGATTGGAACCTTTTCAGAGCGGCAATCGCCTTTGTTCCCAATACGCCATCCGCTGCCCCAGGCTGGTAACCAAGAGCCTGAAGGCGTTCCTGCGCCCTCTGAACGACTTCCTTTGATACAGCGGTTGATGTTGTCGTAACCGCTGTGTGTTGCCCTTGAGCGAATGTCATCACTGTATAACCGATCAGAACCGTCAGACAGAGGGCAATCACTAAGTTTAGAACAGGCAAAGTTGACTTCGATTTCATGCCAATAGAATACAGCACATTTTAGACGAGTGTGGGATTATGTAAACCCAGCTAGTAGGCCAAGCATAGTCTCGTGCAAAGCTGCCGGGCTACAGGATTGGATTTTCAGATATTGGAAAGCTAACATTTCCTCAAGGGCTAACGCCCACATTCATTTTGCTTCCGTTGCAGCACGACTGAGATTGTGCCCTGACACTACGCAGGATGATACAAAGCTGGTCTTTGAAACACACTCTAGTACACTGGAGTGTTCCCTATTTTTTAAGATCGTCTGCAGGAGGCTCCATGGCATCGATCATAATTCCGGCAATTCCATCCGAGTTGCGCCCCGGGCGCTTTGGCGTTTATGGCGGGCGGTATGTGCCGGAGACGCTGGTGGCGGCGCTGGTGGAGCTGGAGCGCGAATACGCGTCGGCCAAAAACGACGCGGCTTTTCAGGCCGAGCTGGCTGATTTGCTGAAAAACTATGCCGGCCGTCCCACGCCGCTCTACTATTGCAAGCGGCTGACAGAGCAGTTGGGCGGGGCGAAGATTTACCTGAAGCGCGAAGACCTGCTGCACACCGGCGCGCACAAGATCAACAACGCGTTGGGCCAGGGATTGCTGGCGCGGCGCATGGGCAAGAGGCGCATTATTGCGGAAACGGGAGCGGGGCAGCACGGCGTGGCGACGGCGACAGTCTGCGCGCTGCTGGGCCTGGAGTGCGTGGTCTACATGGGCGATGTGGACATGGCGCGGCAGGAGTTGAATGTCCTGCGCATGAGGCTGCTGGGCGCGGAGGTGCGCGGCGTTTCGTCGGGATCGAAGACGCTCAAAGACGCCATCAGCGAGGCCATGCGGGACTGGGTCACGAACGTGCGGACTACTTATTATTTGCTGGGCAGCGCGCTGGGAGCGCATCCTTATCCGACCATGGTGCGCGACTTTCATCGCTGCATCAGCCGCGAGATGAAGGAGCAGATTCTGGAGCGCGAAGGGCGGCTGCCGACGGCGGTGATTGCCTGCGTGGGCGGAGGATCGAATGCCATCGGCGCCTTCTACGAGTTTCTTGCCGACTCTCAAGTCCGGCTCATCGGCGTGGAGGCCGGAGGCCGCGGTCCCGCGCTGGGCGATCATGCGATGCGCTTCAGCGGCGGCGCGCCGGGCGTCTTGCAGGGCACGTATTCCTATGTTTTGCAGGATGAAAACGGCCAGATCGCGCTGACGCACTCGGTTTCCGCGGGCCTCGACTATGCCTCCATTGGCCCGGAGCACGCCATGCTGCACGACTCGGGGCGCGCGGAGTACGTTTCGCAGGATGACGCGGCCACGCTGGATGCGGTGGTGCGGCTGGCGCGGACCGAGGGCATCCTGCCGGCGCTCGAAAGCGCGCACGCCGTTGCCGAGGCGTTGCGCATCGCTCCAGCCATGCAAACTCGTGACATACTGGTGGTGAACCTCTCTGGACGCGGCGACAAGGATATGGGGATTTTGGCGCGGGAACTGAAGATACAGGGGGCGTGATTTCGATGGCGATACGTTTCGATCACAAACCCGGACTTGTCATCTATCTGACGGCGGGCGACCCATCGCTCGACGCCACGTGCGAGATTGCGCTGGCGGCTATCGACGCGGGCGCGGATGTGATCGAGCTGGGCGTGCCCTTCAGCGATCCGCTGGCCGATGGGCCGGTGATTCAGCGCGCCAGCGAGCGCTCCCTGGCTCACGGGACGCGACTCAAGGACGTGCTGGTGCTGGCTCGCGAGATTCGCGCTGCGCGGCCCGCCGCGGGCCTGGTGATCTTCACCTATTTCAATCCGGTTTTGCGTTACGGCTTGACGAAGTTTGCCGACGATGCGGCGGCCGCTGGCGTAGACGGCGTGCTGGTGTCCGACCTGATTGTCGAAGAGGCGGGCGAGTACCTCGGCGAGATGGCCCGCGTGGGGCTGGCGCCGATTTTTCTCGCCGCGCCCACCAGCCCCGACGAGCGGCTCAAAGCCATTGCGACGCATTGCAAAGGTTTTGTGTACGCCATCTCTCGCGTGGGCATTACCGGCAAGCAGCAGAGCCTGGCCGCCGATGCAGCCCAGCTGGTCGAGCGCATTCGGCGATACACCAAACTGCCGGTAGCCGTTGGCTTCGGCATCAGCAACGCGGAACACGTTGCCCAGGTGGCCGAGTTCGCCGATGCCGCGGTGATTGGCAGTGCGATTGTGGAGTTGATTGAACGGGCGGCCTCTGATGAGGCGCCCGCCGCGGTATCTCGATTTATCAAGGGCCTTCGCCTGCCGCAGGTGGCGCTGGCCCGGTAAGACAGCTTTCAGTTATATCTTTGTTGTGTTGAGCCTCCGAGGTTCGCACCAGAACGATGTAATGGATAGCTGAAAGCTGCTAGCTGGTTTTCAACACGAGGATGAAATGACGCTGGAAGAATTGCGAGAACAAATTGACATTCTGGACCGCCAGCTCGTGGAATTGCTGAGCGAGCGAGCCCGCGCCGCGCAGTTGATCGGCCACCTCAAGGCTTCCACCTCGTTGCCGGTCTACGAGCCGGCGCGCGAAAAGGTGATCTACGCCAATGTGCGCGCGGCCAACAAGGGGCCTTTGCCGGACATAGAGCTGACGCATATCTACGAGCGCATCATCGACGTGATGCGGTCCTTGCAGAGGAACGAGTTGGCGTCGGAGAGGGGTGCCCGCGCCGCCGCCTCGGGCCACGGGACTGGCGCCGAAACAAAAACAGACGCATCTGAGACAGGGAACAAGCCATGATCGTATCCATGCAAGAGAGAGCGACCGAAGAACAGATCGATGCCGTCATAGGCGCCATGGAGGAAGCCGGGGTCAGTGTGCATCGAACCACCGGTGCTTCGCAGACCATCCTGGCCGGGGTCGGACCCACCGCCAATATTGACCTGAGCAAATTTGAAGTGCTGCCGGGCGTGCTCAACGTGCTGCGCATCAGCTCGCCCTACAAGCTGGCCGGGCGCGCCTTTCGCCCGGAAGGCTCTGTGATCGAGTTCGACAACGGAATCACAGTGGGCGGCGAGCGGGTGGCCGTGATGGCCGGCCCATGCTCCATCGAAAACCGCGAGCAGATGTTTCAAACCGCCGCGCGCGTGAAGGCCATGGGCGCCAGCTTCCTCAGGGGAGGCGCATTCAAGCCGCGCAGTTCGCCCTACTCCTTTCAGGGCATGGGCATTCCGGGGCTGCAAATGATGCACGAGGCCGCGCAGGAGCACGGCCTGCTCACGGTTAGCGAGGTCATGGAGATTTCGCAAATCGAGGAGATGTCGCTCTACGTCGATTGTTTCCAGGTGGGCGCGCGCAACATGCAGAACTTCAACCTGCTGCGCGAGCTGGGGCAGATGCGCAAGCCGGTGCTGCTCAAGCGCGGCATCTCGGCGACGCTCGAAGAGCTGTTGCTGTCGGCGGAGTACATCATGGCCGGCGGCAACTATGACGTAATTTTGTGCGAGCGCGGCATTCGCACTTACGAAACCGCCACGCGCAACACCATGGACATCTCGGCGATTCCGGTGATTCACAAGCTCTCGCATCTGCCTATCGCCGCCGACCCCTCGCACGGCACGGGCCGCCGCGACATGGTGGCTCCCATGGCGCGAGCCGCGGTGGCCGCTGGCGCGGACGCCATTCTGGTCGAGGTGCATCCCAATGCCGATAAGGCCGCTTCCGATGCCGCGCAGACCCTCTACCTGGAGCAGTTCGACGAACTCATGGGCCAGTTGCGCGTCATCGCCAAGGCCGTGGGACGGACGATGTAGTTGGAGCAAGGAAGAAACAATGATTGATCGCATCGCCATTTTGGGCACGGGATTGCTGGGCACGTCAGTGGGTCTCGCACTGCGCGCGGCGGGCTTTCACGGCGACCTCACCGGCTGGAATCGCAGCCCGGAAGGCGCGCGGGCCGCGCTCTCCATGGGCGCAATCGATTCCATCGCATCCGACCCCTTGCAGACGGCGCGCGCGAGCCAGGTGGTGCTGCTGGCCGTGCCCATCTACGCCACGCTTGACTTTATGGAGAAGCTCTCCGGCGTCCTCGGCCCCGAGCATCTGGTCACCGACGTGGGCTCGACCAAGGCGCGGATCACCGCAGCCGCCGGCCGCCTCTTCAACACGCCGGAACGCGCGGCCTTTCTTCCCGGCCATCCCATGGCGGGCAAGGAGCGCGGTGGAGCGGCTCTTGGCGACGCCAACCTCTTTCGCGGAACGGTCTGGCTTTTTACCGATGTTCCTACCTGGGAACGTTCTTGGGCTTCATCGAAACTCGTAAAGGGCTGGCGGGAGTGGGTCACAGCCATGGGGTCGAAGTGCATCGATCTCGACCCCGCGCGCCACGATGAGTTAGTGGCATGGGTCAGCCATCTGCCGCAATTTGTGGCCACGGCATTGAGCGCGCTGTTGGAAGAAAAAGTCGGTGACGCGCCGGAGCTGAAAGACGTAGGCGGACGCGCCCTGCGCGAGATGACGCGCCTCGGAGCCAGCCCCTACTCCATGTGGCGCGACATCGCTCTCACCAACACCGAAACTGTTCAGGCGACGCTGCTCGCTCTGGAACAGCGCCTGGCCAACCTGCGCGAAAATCTGCGCACGCCGGAGTTGCGCGATGAATTCGAGCAGGCCAATAAGTTTCGGCGGGAGTAACGCTCTGGATGGAGTCAGCCAAATGAATTCAATCGAAATATCCAAACAGGTTCGTGCTGATGCGATTGCTTCAATACAACGCTATTTTGAGGAAAACATGGCAGAGCCTATCGGTGCCCTGCCGGCAGGCCTGCTGTTCAACTTCTTCCTGGAAGAGATTGGACCCGCTGTATACAACGCTGCGATTCGAGACGCGCAGGCGAGGTTGCAGCAACGAGTGACCGATCTCGACGGCGAGCTCTACGCCGATGAGTTTCAGTACTGGCCCAAGGTCGATGCTAAGCGGAAGACTCGCCACTAGAATCACGCAACGGACAATTTGTTAAACTGGTTTATTCCGAATTGATCGGCGTGGATGCGCTGTGGGCTGGCAATGTGCCGGTTGGGAGGGGAGAGTATGACGATTAGGTTTGCGCGCAGAATGGGCGGCATAAGCGCCTCGACGATCCGCGAGATTCTCAAAGTCACCGAGCAGCCGGAGATCATCTCCTTCGCCGGCGGCCTTCCCGCCCCGGAACTTTTTCCCGTGGACAATGTACTCTCCGCCACGGAGCGTGTCCTTCACGAGACCGGTGCGTCCGCGCTGCAATACAGCCCCACGGAGGGCTTTGCACCGCTGCGGGAGAAGATCGCCGCCGAATCCCGCAAGCGAGGCATCGATTGCTCCGCCGAGGATATTCTCATCACGACCGGTTCGCAACAGCCGCTCGATCTGACCGGAAAGATTTATCTGGATGCGGGGGACTGTGTTCTCACCGAGAACCCGACCTACATGGCTGCCATTCAGGCGTTTCAGACATACGAAGCTCGTTTTGCCGCCGTGCCTACCGATGAGGATGGCCTGATTCCGGAAGCATTGCCGGCATTGATTGAGCGCGAGTCGCCTAAGTTCCTCTATACGATTCCGAATTTCCAGAATCCCACGGGCGTCACGCTCACCGAGGAACGCCGCCGCACACTCTATTCCATCGCGGCCCGCTACGGACTCATTGTTCTGGAGGATGATCCCTATGGGTCTCTGTGTTACGCGGGGAAAACCATTCCTCCAATCAAGTCGATGGATACCGATGGCATCGTCATCTACCTCAGCACCGTCTCCAAGACCATCGCGCCCGGACTCAGGGTTGGCTGGGCGATTGCGTCAGAGGAGATTCGACGCAAGCTGACGATTGTTAAGCAGGCCGCCGATCTGCATACGTCGAGCCTGGACCAGCGCATCGTGCATCGCTACCTGACGGACTTCGACAGCGACGCCCACATCGAGCGCATCCGGCAAGCCTACGGGGAACGCTACGCGATCATGGATGCGACGCTGCGCGAAACCATGCCTCCGGGATTTAAGTGGACGCATCCACAGGGAGGAATGTTTCTTTGGGTAACATGTCCCGAGAGCATTGACACCAACGAGCTGCTGCGCGAAGCGCTTCTGCGCAAAGTAATCTTTGTGCCGGGGCGGGATTTCTTCCCCGATACCAGCGGCCAGCGATTCATGCGCCTGAACTTCTCCAATGCCACTCCGGAAATGATTCGGGAAGGCATCGGCCGGCTGGCAGAGGTTTGCGAGGATGCGGTTCACGCGCTCGCATAGCGCCTCAGGCCCCTGCGCGAAAATTTGCGCACGCCATCTTTACGCGAGGCGTTCGAGCAAGCCAATCAGAGCCTGATTATTCAATCAACCGGCGACGCAGCGTTCCCGCGAGTACGGCCATGCCGGTAAGCAGCAGCACCAGGCTGGATGGCTCCGGCGTCGAGTTGCCTTCGCCTGTAGGTGCGTTGTTGACATTGACGCTGAATTCCGCGGAGCCCACGACATCAGTGTTATCCGAAGGGTCTCCACCCAGAATCTCGAAGGAGTTACCCAGATAGAGGCCGTTCGCGGTTCCGAGAGGAATGGTCACGGCGAACAACTCAATATCGCCCGAGGAAGCCCCAGGATCTAAGGAAAGAGGGGCATTGTTCACGAAACCAGAGTCATCCAACGTCAACGGTAAATCCACGTTATAGCTGTCTGAGTTCAGGTATATTGTGCCACTTGAATCGTTGGTGATGTTCCCGTAAAAGGTAAGCGTCTGTCCATCAATGCCAGATTGATTTGGCGAGTCAAGGTTCAGCGCAAGAGGATCCGCTTTTGCCGCCGTGCCAGCCAGAAGGAATCCCACAACTGCCAGGGAAAATACCAGCAAATTTTTCAAACTCTTCATGCTCTTATCGAACATTAGGATCTCCTCTGATTAAGGCAACTTCACCGAACGGATAGTGGTTCCGAATGAGCCACCAGTGTATGTTCCGGAGTACTTTTCCGCCACTCCCGCGCCGTCTGCGCCCGCGCTTCCCGGATAACTAACCGTAAAGCTGCCCGATCCGCCGGCAGCGATTGTACCCCATGTCTGCGGCAATGGCGACCCTGTGGCTGCGCCCAGCGTGGCCGCGGTCTGTGTCACGTTGGATGCAGGACCGGTACCCGAATTTTGGACCGTGACGGTCGCTGTGTAACCGGAGCTGGCCGAACCCGTTAGTGTGGCTGTGGTTGTAAGCGTCACGGTGAGAGCTGGCAGAACCGTGAGATATCCGTTGACAGTGGAGAAGGTATAGTTGGCCGCCGACAGGGTGCCCGCAGCGGCAATAATGGGATACGTGCCGGCTGGGC